>Ga0209181_10002523_pt1 | contig 29844 bp, 29 predicted proteins | sample MAT05_FD_187208 | JGI IMG/M metagenome (GOLD analysis project Ga0209181, IMG submission 187208) | Freshwater microbial communities from Lake Fryxell liftoff mats and glacier meltwater in Antarctica - MAT-05 (SPAdes) (version 2) | ecosystem: Environmental > Aquatic > Freshwater > Ice > Liftoff...
AAGAAATCCGGGCAGCGGAAGACCCGGAGTTTGAAACGTTCTACACCAAGAACATTTTGCTCAATGAGGGCATCCGCGCTTGGATGGCTCCCCAAGACCAACCCCACGAAAACTTTATATTCCCTGAAGAAGTGTTGCCTCGTGGTAATGCTCTGTAAGGCTCTATAATTCGCATTTCCGCTAAAGTTCTAGTGAATGTAATTCACTAAGCGAAAAAGTCGCTCTCATTTTAATAATGAGGGCGATTTTTATTGATGTGTTGTGGGCGATGTGCAGTTAAGAACTCACACTCCAGACCCCTCTTCTACCTATGGAAACCACAGTTGCTCTTGCCTTGTGATAATGTAGTGATAGATTCATTGAATCCAGAGCTAAACGCTCTGCCTTTTGAAAATAAACCGTTTAGGGAACAGGAGGTGATGCCCATGTCAGATAGTAGTAAATGCTTGGGTCGTCAGATTGAAGTTAGCCGACTGTGTGTCGGGGCTGTTCTGTAATAGTTGATCTGTGATCTTTGCTAATCTAAAACAACTTGTAGGGTAATCCTGTAAGTGGTTTTAATGCTTCCGCAAAGGTATTAGTCAACTAAAATTTTCTCCCGACAGTCTGGTTTTAATCTGGTGACCCCCTAGACCGCTCTCACTTCTGTTGATAAGCTTAGTTCGCTAACTTATCGCTTAGTGAGAGCGGATAGTTTTTTAAAAGGACTTTTCGAGGACGTACAATATGACTTCCCTATTGAGTGAATCTGAGATTCAAGAACGAGTAGGACAACTTTCTGGCTGGACGCTGAAAGATCAACAATTGCAATCTGTCATGACATTCAAGGATTTTGTGGCTGCGATCGGCTTTGTTAACCAATTGGTGGAACCAGCGGAAGCAGCAGGACACCATCCCGATATCGAAATTTCTTACAACAAAGTCACAATCAACCTCACGACTCATGACGCTGGAGGGCTGACCGAAAAAGATTTTTCCCTGGCTCAAACGATTAGTGATCTACCCTGAGCGCCGCGAATTTCTTCATGAAGCATCTCTGAAAAACGCAGTGAGCAGTCATGCTAATGCCATCACTGATTAGGATGTTGCGGTGTAATAAAATACTATTTGGCTGGAATAGGCAACGAAAGGTGTGCCCATCTTGTAGATGTTGCCTGATGGCTTTACCTTGGTGCCAGTCCCTGACGATGGCTTCAAAGGTCATTGCAAGCTCCTCGATCGCTACAAGCTAGATCTAGATCTCAAAGCTGGTGGTAGGAATGTAGCCAATTCTGCCCTTGGAGTTCGCAACAAAATATGGGCGTAAATACGGGGGCGGAGGGCATTGTTCGATGCAAGATAGCAACAACAAAATCTCTGAAATTCTAAGGGTTGGGGACGAGCCGGATACGATTTTCGTCCATCTCATCCATCAGCAACTCTAATGCTTCGTAATCAACATCTGATATATAACCCAAGCGGGTTAATTCATAGTTGATCTCATTCTCGATATCAGGAGTTAACTGCTTGATATACAAGGCTTTCTCGACTAAGTGACGGATAACATCAGTGACTTGCATAGGGCATTACAAATACTAGGTCTCAAGAATTTTGTACTGAATTCAATGTTGGAAAGGTGATTTGAGGCTAGATTCCAAGTGATTGTTGTCACGTAATTTGTGGCGTTATGGTTACGTTGATTGATAGGTGTGTTGATTGACAAGTCAACAGAATTTTTAATATGGTTCAAGTTTTAACTTTAGAGATTACTTGAAGCTTATTTAAGCACCACGGATATTTTTATTTTCTGCTTGATAGTTACAAATCTGCGTTTTTGACTCTGTTGCTGCAAGTAAAATACTATTTTAAGTAGAATACCATTTTAAGAATAGAATTGTGAGTGATTTACGACACTTCAAATCTGGCACCATTCTCAATAGGTAACCAGCAGCGAGTTTCTAACCGAAAAATCAGTTTTTCTTAGATGTAGAGACTTAGGTACGTGATTTGGAGATAGATTCGATCGATTTATTTCCACCATTACAAAGAGGGATGGTGGACACGATCGCGGACTTTTCCACAGAAATACTAAGTTTTCCCCAGGCTTTCCTCAGTGAGTTCCAGTTATGGAGAACAACTAATGAGCATGGGTAAGTGCTAGAAGAGGAAGCTCGGCAGGAGCAGAGACTTTTTAGATCTCTTCATAGCTCCTGCACATAGAATTCTCGTTACTGTGGGTTACTTAACCCTTTCAGCACTCTTTTGAACACTTCCAAGATAGGGAGTGTTCCTATTTTTGAAAGGGCTGATAGTAAACTCCAGACCCGTGATCTGGGACAAAATGACACGCCCAATAAGAGCGGACAAAGCTGCGCCAGATGGGTTCTTGGGACTCACGGTAATAACTACCCAGAATTGGTTTAATCGCTTCGGTTGCCGTTTTTAAGTGGTAGTGGGGCATGTTAAGGAAAATGTGGTGCGCCACATGGGTGCCGATGTCGTGGTGAATGGCATTGATGAAGCCATAGTCGCGATCGATCGTGGACAGCGCTCCTTTGAGAAAATACCAATCTTCACCGCGATACCAGGGGATATCTGACTCGGTGTGGTGCAAAAAGGTTACCAGGTCTAGCCACATCACAAACACGATGTAGGGAGCTAGGTAATACTTCAGCAGAAATAGCCAACCAAACTGATAGGTGAGCCAGCCCAAAAATCCCACCATTAACACCCAGCAAATAGAACTGGTCAGCACATCCCATTTTTCTGAGGAACGGAACAGCGGACTGTTGGGGGAAAAGTGCGATCCTCCTTCACGGGAGGGCGATCGGCGAAACAGGTAAATGGGGTATGCCAGAAGCGGCAGGTAGAAGCGGAAGAGCTTTTCGTACCAAGGCATCTGGTCATAAACTGTGTGGGCGATCGGGTACCAGCTTTCATCTGTGTCAATGTTGCCTGTGTTGGCATGGTGGGTTCGATGGCTGATGCGCCAGCCGTGGTAAGGCACCAAAATCGGCGTATGGGAGAGGTGCCCAATTAGACTATTGAGCCACTTGAGGTTGGAGAAGGAGCCATGGCCGCAATCGTGCCCGACGACGAATAGGGCCCAAAACATGGTGCCTTGAATCAACCAAAAAATGGGGAAAAATAGCCAGGAATCTAGGCTGTGGGCGATCGCATAGAGAATCGCAATGACGAAAATATCCAAGAAGAAATAGGACAGAGACCGAGCGATCGACGGTTCAAAACAGTGGGCAGGAATTGCCGCCTTCAAATCTTTAAGTGTAAAAGGCAACTCTGGCGTACTGATAGATGACGTGGGAAAAGTCGTCTGATTGAGAATGAGGTTTGATTGCACGAAGTCTCCGGTTTAATTAACACGAAAACCCACATTCCGCCTTTCACGGCGCACACTTTGCTAGTTCAGAGCAAAATGCCTTCTTAGCATCGGTTTCAAAGTAGTAAATTCGCATAAACTGCCCACCTGCGATTCATAACTAGTCGGTCAACTATCTAGTAGTTGAGAGCCAAAAAGTGGGTTAGGGTTAAATTTTGAGGGATTGAAGACCCCTCAAAATCTTCTTGAAAGACCACTAGGGTGACTGGTTAGTCGCATGTTGGGAAAAACTTATGGCGATCGAGCTTGACTTTGTAAACAAATATAATGTGGCCGATAAAAACACGAAATATAGAGTATAGACGCGAACTATTTTACCCTGTTCTGATCCGACTTCTGACGGTATTTCCACTCAGGTGAGTTAAACGTTCGCTGGATTGATCCCCGATAGTCACGGCTGCGGCATTTCGCTGAGGTCATGGGAGTTGCCCTGAGAGTAGACCCTTGTGTTAAGCTAGATAAGCTGTTCAAATTCGCACACCTAGGGTTTCGGGTGTTTCCGATCGGCTCACGCTGAGGGAGATGCGCCTGGGTGGAGGATTAACCCGAAAAGGAGAAAATTAAATGCCAGTTGTTTCTTTGGCTCAAATGATGGAGTCGGGAGTTCACTTTGGGCACCAAACCCGACGTTGGAATCCCAAGATGGCTCGCTACATCTACACTTCACGGAATGGAGTCCACATTATTGACTTAGTGCAAACCGCTAAGTTAATGGATGACGCTTACAATTACATGCGATCGGCGGCGGAGCAGGGCAAGAAATTTCTGTTCATTGGCACCAAACGCCAAGCGGCAGGAATCATTGCTCAGGAAGCCTCTCGCTGTGGTGCCAGTTACATCAACCAGCGATGGCTGGGAGGGATGCTGACCAACTGGACGACGATTAAAACGCGGGTCGATCGTCTGAAAGATCTGGAACGTCGAGAAGAAACCGGAGCGCTTGACTTGTTGCCCAAGAAAGAAGCCTCGGTGCTACGACGGGAATTGGACAAACTCCAGAAATATCTGGGGGGCATCAAGCTGATGCGGAAGGTGCCCGATGTGGTGATCATCGTCGATCAACGCCGGGAATACAATGCCGTATTGGAATGCCAAAAACTGTCGATTCCGATCGTTTCCCTGCTGGATACTAACTGCGACCCTGACTTGGTGGATATTCCGATCCCTGCCAACGACGATGCGATTCGCTCGATTAAACTGGTAGTAGGCAAGCTGGCAGATGCGATCTACGAAGGTCGCCACGGTCAGCCCGATGGTGAGGAAGAGTACGAGGATTACGAAAGCGCTGAAGAAGAATTCGACTACAGCGATGAAGGGGACTCGTTCCCAGATGACGAAGAAACGGAAGAATGACTGGAATCGTAGGTGCTTTTGCCCTCTGAAGGGTCTGAAACAGTGGATACTTCAGAGAGGTAGTTAGTTGCCTGCTGTTGCCTGGCATAGACTGGGGGTTTAGATGTGGAGTGTGGGAGTTTCCCTCCTGCACTCCCAATGTTCCCCAGTTCCTAAGCCTACCCAGCCGAGCTAACCTAGCTACCGATAAATCAGTCGCTAACAACTACAAGAAGTGGGGCAAGATGGCGGAAATTTCTGCACAAGTCGTCAAGGAACTGCGCGAAAAAACCGGCGCAGGGATGATGGATTGCAAAAAAGCACTCAAGGAAAATGATGGCGATATGGCCAAAGCTACTGAGTGGCTGAGGCAAAAGGGTATTACTTCTGCGGGAAAGAAAGAGAGTCGCATTGCCGCAGAGGGACTTGTGGAAAGCTACATTCAGGATGGCGGCAAGGTCGGCATTTTGGTTGAAATCAACTGCGAAACGGACTTTGTGGCGCGCCGAGATGAGTTCCAAGCCTTGGTGCGGACTGTGGCGGCTCAAGCTGTGGAGCATGAGACGGTAGAATCGCTGATGGCTCAACCTGCGGCCCAAGACCCAACGATTACGGTTGAGGAATTTGTGAAGCAGACTAGCGCTCAGCTTGGGGAAAAGATCCAAGTGCGGCGGTTTGTCCGCTATGTCTTTGGCGATGACCAAGCGGGTCGTGTAGGCAGCTATATCCACACAGGCGGACGAGTTGGTGTATTGGTGGAAGTGGATTGCGAGACTGCAACGATCGCCCAGCGCGAAGAGTTTCCCCCCTTGGTTCGCAACTTGGCGATGCAAGTCGCTGCCTGTGCGAATGTCGAGTATGTACGAGTCAGCGATGTTCCCGCCGAGATTGTGCAAAGTGAAAAGGCGATCGAAATGGGACGGGATGACCTGTCCAATAAGCCCGATAACATCAAGGAAAAAATCGTTCAAGGGCGAATTGACAAGCGCTTGAAGGAGCTGACCTTACTGGATCAAGCTTATATTCGTGACCAGAATATTACAGTGGAAGAGTTGCTGAAACAAACCGTGACTCAGTTGGGCGGAACCGTGGAAATCCGCCGCTTTACTCGGTTTATTTTGGGTGAAGGGATCGAAAAGCAAGAGAGCAATTTTGCTGAAGAAGTGGCTCAGCAAATCGGCGGTTAGCCCGTCTTTAGAACTGATACATCCTATAGAGGACAGGTTATTTTGTCAAAAGTAGCCTGTCCTTTATCGTAGAAGGTCGATCGTGGTTGGAAATTCATTCTGATAACTGATAACAAGTTATGGCTGGTGCGGTGGAGCAAATTAAGCAGGATATATCGGCTTTGGAGCAGATGGCAGCGAAAACTGCGATCGAATTTCAGGAGGCTTACGCAGATTATCTGGTAGCTTTAGGCCAGGTGACCCACCAACAACTCATCTTAGCGACCTATCATCTGTGTACTCAGGGATATCCTGAGCAATTTCTCACCCTACCGTTTAATCAGCGGCAACTCTTGCAGGAGGCAATTCGCGCCTTTGCCAAGCAAACCCAAGGCCACTTAGCAGTGATGGCGCGGAAATTCAGGCATCTAATTTCTCCAGAACCAAACGCGAGATTAGAGGCGGGTGCGGCCTCCACGGACATGAGTGCAGAAGAGCTTCAGGATCTAGACCAATTAACTCCAGATGACTTGATTCAGTGTCAGCAGCGCTTGGAGCAGATGATCGTTGAGCAACTGCAAGACGTATCCTGTGAGGTGAATCACTTGTTACAAAAGATGGGGGTGATTCCGCAGAAGTTGCCGCAACCGGTGATGGCAGCGATCGCCGCTAAGTCTGGCGAGGCGACGGAGGTCATGGCGAAAACGCCACCCAACATTCTGAAAGTTTTGGTGGAACCTGCGCCTGATGGGGCTGGGACTGAGGGGGCTGAGGAATCTGCTGATGGCTCCGACAAGGCGACCCCTCGGACACCGATCGCCGCCCCAATACACATCATGGCCATTCATCTCCAACTGGCTGAGATGGAGTTTGCTGATGCAGCGCTGATGTTGCAACGGAACAAAATTCGTAACGTGGCGGGTCGGCTGAAGGTGCTGAGGCAGGATTACCGCCGGAAACAACATGATTGGACGATCGCTGAAGCTGAGGCAGCGTGGCGCATGACTTGGGAAAATTAGGAGAACTACAAAATCTCGCGTTTTAGGTAAGGCTGTAACGCTTCCGGTAGGCGAACCGTGCCATCTGGTTGCTGATAATTCTCCAGAATCGCTGCCATCGTGCGCCCCACCGCCAAGCCGGAGCCATTCAGCGTATGAAGCAACTGAGTGCCCTTTTGCCCTGCTTCCTTAAAGCGAATGTTGGCTCGTCGAGCTTGAAAGTCGCCAAAATTTGAGCAACTGGAAATCTCGCGGTATTTGCTAGCGGAGGGCAGCCATACCTCCAAGTCGTAGCATTTTGCCGCCCCGAAGCCTAAGTCCCCGGTGCAGAGTTCGATCGTGCGGTAGGGTAGCTGCAACGCCTGCAAAATTGCTTCTGCATTCTGTACCAAGGTTTGATGCTCTGCCTCTGAGGTGCTGGGATGGACAAATTTGACCAATTCCACTTTGTTGAATTGGTGGAGACGAATTAACCCCCGTGTGTCTCGCCCATAGCTGCCGGCTTCTCTGCGAAAGCAAGGTGTGTAGGCGCAGTGGTAGATCGGTAAAGCCTCTGCTGGCAAGATTTCATTGCTGTAGAGATTAGTGACGGGCACTTCGGCGGTGGGTGTGAGCCAAAGATCGTCTGAGTCGCATTTGAATAAATCTTCGGCAAACTTAGGTAATTGTCCGGTGCCCAGGAGGGATTGACTGTTGACCAAAAATGGCGGGATGACTTCAATGTAGCCTGCGGCAGTTTGGCGATCGAGCATGAACTGGATCAAGGCCCGCTCCAAGGCTGCCCCTGCCCCAATCAAGGTCACAAAGCGACTTTGGGCAATTTTTGTAGATCGCTCGAAGTTGAGAATCCCCAGCTTCTCGCCAATTTCCCAGTGAGGCAAAAGTTGGGAACTTTGGGGCAAATATTCGTCTCCCCAACGGCGCACCTCAAGGTTTTCATCCTCGCTGGCACCGATCGGGGTCGTGGAGCTGGGCAAATTGGGCAAAGCCAGCAACAACGGCTGAAGCTGGAACTCTAGGGCTTTTTCCTGAGTTTCTAGTTCCCCAATTTTGGCCTTAACTTGGCTCCCTTCTTCCCGCAGTGCCTGGGTTTCTGCCCCTTGGGGATCAGTTTTCATTTTCTGACCCACCAGCTTACCGATTTCGTTGCTGCGAGCCTGTAGCTGCGATCGTTCCTGTTCTAGGGATCGTTGTTGCTGGTCAAGCTGGACGATCGGCTGAATGTCATAGTGGCCTTGGCGCTGGTTCAGACGTGCCTGGATCTGGTCAGGATTCTCTCGCAGTTGTCTCAAGTCAAGCATGTTTAGTGATTTGTAGAACCTGTCTAGTTGTATTTGATAGTTTCAGGCGATGTTCAGCTTTTTTGTCCAATAGCCAGTTGTTTCTAGTAGTCTGTCAATTATTAATTGATGGGTAGCTGAAAGCTGGGAGGTTAGTTGGAGTTAAATTTTGAGGGTCTTCGACCCCTCAGAACTTTCTTGACAGAACACTAGGAGGTTTCCGAAAAAAATTTCACCGTTGCACGGGCGAAGTATACCTTTCGGGAAGCAAGGCTACAATAATCTTCTGGTCAATTCAATGGCTTATCTACCGAATGCTACGTGCAAAGCATACGGTATGCGAACGTTTCTATGTTCCCTAGTATGACCTTTTTTGGAAATTTCCTGAGCACGATCGCCGTCTCGCCAAGATCCCTAGATTCTGCAAAGATCTAGGGATCTGAATTGTTGCTCAGTAGCCCATAAATGCCATTTATCTATCAGCGATCGGTATATTTTCAGGACACAGATGCGGCGGGAGTTGTGTACTTTGCCAAGGTGCTGGTGATGTGTCACGAAGCCTATGAAGCCTCCTTAGCGCAGTCGGGGATCAACGTGAAGGCATTTTTTAGTGGGGTTGAGGGCGCAATTCCGATTACCCATGCCAGTGTGGATTTCTTTCATCCTTTATTCTGTGGCGATCGGCTTGCAATCTCCCTCATTTCCACCCAGTTGACACCCAGCGAGTTTGAGATTAACTACCGTATTTTGCGAGACGATCGGCTGATGGCTCAGGCAGCGACACGGCATGTGGGGATCAATGCGGTCACCCGAACTCGGCAGGATTTATCGGCGGTGATGGGATGCTGGCTGGCGGAGTGGAGCCAAGGTGAGTGAGGGCGAGGTGCTTGAGTTGTGGGTAATTCAGTTTTCCTTGGGCATTGCGGGGTAGGGCAGAGACGGCAACCCACTGTTTGGGCTGTTTGAACTTGCTGAGGTAGGGGCCGATCGCTTGTTGAATCATGGCGGCTGCGATCGTTTCATCCTGGGGTACGTACACCGCTGTCACAGACTCACCCCAGTGGGGATCAGGTAACCCGATGACTCCCACATCGGCTACCAAGCCCGTTGCCAGAATGGCCGCTTCCACCTCTCCAGGAAATACATTTTCGCCCCCTGTAATAATCTTTTGGCTAGCCCGTCCGACCAAGTGTAGGTTGCCTTGGGTGTCAAGAAATCCCAGGTCATCGGGCTGAAAGGTGGTGGGTCGATCGAGGGTGGGGTAATAGCCCAGCATGAGGGAGTGAGCGGCGATCGTCACCTTACCCACCTGATTTGCCCCCAAATTCTCCCCATCAGGGGCGCAGATTTTGATGCGGGCATGGGGTAAAACCTGACCGCAGTGATCCTGTCCTGCCAGAAATGCGCTGGGTTTCAGGGTTGCGATTTGGGAAGCAGTCTCGGTCATGCCGTAGGTGGGAGCGAGAGGAATGCCGACGCGTCGGGCTGTGGTGAGGAGGTGATCCCAGGCAGGCGCACCGCCAAGAAGAACAGCTTCAAAGCGTGAAAGCCAATCCACTCGATCTGAGCGGGTCAGGAGCCGCTGTAACTGAGTGGGCACGAGAGAGATGAAAAAAGAGTGGGGATCGCTCAGTTTGCAGGACTCCTCCAAAGTCTTGAACGGCAGAATCACCAGTTGTCCGCCTGTGGTGAACGATCGCATAAATTGCATTAACCCGCTGACGTGATAGAGCGGCAACACACAGCAGGAGTTAATTCTTTCTTGCTGAAAATACTGCTGAAAACCTTGGACTGAGGCGCATAGTGTGTCCCAGGTGTGGGCCACAAAGCGGAGGGTGCCAGAGGAGCCGCCGGTGGGGATCAGGATTAGGGAGTGGAGGAGTGGGGGAGTGGGAGGGTGGGGGAGTGGGAGGGTGGGGGAGTGGGGGAGTGGGGAAGGAAGGCTGTAGTCCTCAGATCCCCAAATTAGGTTGGGTTTTATGAGGTCGATCGCCTGCTGGCACTCAGTTTCAACCCAGTTTGGATTGCCCAAGAAAACGGGACACTGGGCAATGCAGGCGGCAAGGAAGCTACTCAAAAAAGAAAGGGGATCAGGTTCCAGCAGTAAAATTTTGGGCAACCCTGGACGGAAGGCTTGTAACTGCTCCAGCTTTTGTGTCACCTGTTGATAGAACTGCTGGGAGTCGTGTCCAGGCAGCCAGTCATCCCCATAACGGTGCTTCAAACAGGTGAGAGGCGTTGCCATAGTTGCTCAAACTCTAGCGTGTCAAGATCATCGTTAAACCAGTGGGTTACCCCAAAGCCAGCGGCGCGATCGGTTCCAGTCTGCAACTCAGCCCCCAATGCCAAGCTTGCCTGTCGCCCGATCGCGGTCTCAAACACTGAGGAAACGACCCCATCCAAGTGCTGCTGTTGCCAAAATTGGCGTAGATGGGAAGGAAAGCCAGCGATCGAAGGCTTCACCACGAAAACTCCCCGCCAGCCTCGCTGATAGCAGGTTTGCAACTGCGCCAGGGTCGCCACAGATTCATCCAAGGCGAGGGGTGTTGGATAGCGTTGGCTCAAGTCCAGCATGGCATCAAACTGGTCTACCGATAGTGGCTGTTCCAAAAACTCTACCTGGGTGGCGGCGATGGACTCCAGCCAGACGATCGCCTCCTGCCAAGTGAGTCCGCCATTGGCATCCAACCGCAGGCGGGCTGATTGGGGTAGCGCAGCAGTCAAGCTATGAAAAATCTGGATTTCTGTCAGGAGATCACCGATCCCAATTTTCCACTTAAATGTTCGATAGCCTTGATCCCAAAGCGGTTGCCAGGTTTCCAAGGCGCTCTTGCCTGCGGGGAGCAAGCCACTAAGGTGATGGGGGGCGATCGACTCAGCACGCTGGGAGTGACCCATCCAGGCAGACTCAAAGCCGAATTGACAGGCGGGGAGATGGGCGGGGATCATGGCGATCGTTTCAGCCGTAATCTCTGGGGGCAGATGCTGACAAAAGTCCCAAGCTTGGGCAATAGTTTCTGAGCCAAACCAGGGCAGGGGTGCAATTTCCCCAAAGGTAATCTGACCCGCTGCATCAACAAGCCGCAGAATCATGCCATCCCTGCGATCCCAGGTGCCGTGACTGGTTTGCAGCGATCGACGGAAGGGGCGGTGATAAAGACGATAGGCAAAGCGACTGCCAGCCATGACCTTGAGTTTTCTAGAAATTTGCGGCTAAATAATGTACCAACGCATAAACCTTGCGGGACTAGGCGATGTGTGACTTAAAATCTGCCCTCATCCCCCAGCCCTTTCTCCCACTGAGAGAAGGGTAGCCGATCTAAGTCTTAGCCCCTCTCCCCTTCTGGGAGAGGGGTTGGGGTGAGGGCGGTTCGGAAAAGTTGCACATCGCCTAGGACTACTTGAAGCTACTTAATTCATGATCCTTGGCGATTGTGTTACGCAGCGGCACTACCACTCAAGGCTTGGGCAATCCACTGTTTCAGCGTGGGAACCACGTCAGCTAGGGCCAAATCTTGAGCTACGTGGGTCGCCCGGATCACCACTTCTACCTTGCCTTGCTGGAGCGATCGGCCCGTCACAATTCGGTAGGGAATGCCAATCAAATCTGCGTCTTTGAATTTGACCCCCGCTCGTTCATCGCGATCGTCCAACAGGGTTTCCACCCCCGCCTGGGTCAGGTCAGTGTAGATAGTTTCGGCTGCTTGGACTTGCTCCGCATTTTTGACATCGGGGATCACGACGATCGCCTGATAAGGAGCAATGGCCACAGGCCAGATGATGCCATCCTTGTCGTAGGATTGTTCCACCGCTGATTGGGCTAAGCGCGACACTCCAACCCCGTAGCAACCCATGACCAAGGGCACTTCCTCACCTTGCTCGTTGGTGTAGGTGGCTCCCATTGCCTTGGAATATTTATTTCCTAGCTGGAAAATATGCCCCACCTCAATGCCACGGGCACTCTGGAGAGTTTGACTGGCATCATGGAGGGCACGATCGCCAACTTTAGCTTTGCGAATGTCCACCACTTGGGGCAAGGGAAAATGCGTGTGCCAGTTGGCTCCGACGACATGGTAGCCGGACTCGTTTGCGCCCGTAGCGAAGTCTTTGAGGTCGATCGCAGTCTGATCCACCAAGCGTAAAAACTTCGGCGTGAGGGTTTTTGTCGCTTGAATATAATCGTCGCTTAGGTCAGGGGCAATGTAGCCAAGGGGCAAGGGTTTAGTTGCCCATTTGGACTGCGCCTCTGCGTCTGGAACCTTCAGGGCTAGCAGCGTCGTGCCGCCGTATTGTCCTGCCAGTTTTGCCAATTCATTTTGCAATTTGACCTCGTTTACCTCCTGATCCCCACGCAGGCTAACGAGTACCAGTACCGCCATGCCGTTGTCGTACACGGCTTCATAGAGCACATTTTTCACAATTTGGGTGGCGGAGCATTGCAAAAATTCGCTCATTTTAGCGATCGTCTCTGTGCCTGGTGTGGCGCGTTTTTCGTAGGTGGTAAAAGGGGAAGGCTCCGCCGCTGGGGGCTGGGCTACCGCTTTTTCCACATTGGCAGAGTAATTTCCGTCCTCGGTGTATAGCACTTCATCTTCGCCCGCTTCCGCTAGCACCATGAACTCCTGGGAACCAGAGCCACCGATCGCCCCTGAATCTGCATCTACCGCCCGAAATGCCAGTCCGCAGCGGGTGAACATGTTCCGGTAGGCCAAATCCATTGCGGCATAGGTCTGTTTCAGGCTGGACTCATCGGCATGGAAAGAATAACCATCTTTCATAATAAATTCCCGCCCACGCATCAAGCCAAAGCGGGGCCGAATCTCATCCCGGAACTTGCTCTGAATTTGGTAAAGGTGAAGCGGCAGTTGACGGTAGGAGCGGATCAGATCACGGGCGATCGAGGTGATGACTTCTTCGTGGGTTGGGCCCAGTCCTAGCTCTCGATCTTGGCGATCGGTGAGGGCAAACATAATGCCTTCTGCCTGGGTATAGGTATTCCAGCGTCCTGATTCTTGCCATAGCTCAGCCGGTTGCAATTGTGGCAGCAGACATTCCAGCGCTCCCGTTGCGTTCATCTCTTCCCGCACCACCTGGGACACTTTCTGCAACACGCGCCACATCAAGGGCAGGTAGGCGTAAACACCACTGGCCACACGACGGATGTATCCGGCTCTCAGCAACAGTTTATGGCTGGGAATTTCGGCTTCGGTGGGATCTTCCCGCAGCGTAACAAAGAGCATCTGGGACAATCGCATTGCGGCTTCTCCTGGCTGGGCATTGGGCTGGGAATTGAATACTTCAGTCTAAAACTAATACTGTGGACACTTTTAGAGTTAGTCTGCCCTCATCCCCCAGCCCCTTCTCCCTTCTTGGGAGAAGGGGAGCCGGATTGAAGTCCCTCTCCCCACTTGGGAGAGGGATTTAGGGTGAGGGCAAAGGCTAACGGTACAAAGCGGGTTTCCAGCACTTTCATCAAAACTGTCCGAAGTATTGTAAAACATCGTGTGCGCCAAATCGTTAAATCAGTGCGATCCACCCCTGCTTAAAACGGTTTCAGGCGGGTCACTTTGAGGGTGAATGTGCCCCCCGATTTGTCGCCAAAGGCTCTGACACGAATCACGTAGGTTCCTGTGCCTGTAATGCGACTAAACAAGAGAGAATTGGTGCTGCCATCGGGGCCATCATCATTCTCAGCCACTGTGGAGCCATCGCTAGCCAGTAAGGAAACGATCGCGTCAAACTCTTCCGAATTCAAATCGATGGCAATCTGCTCCCCAGCATTGAGCCTAAGAGCATAGTCCCTGGCAAAACCACCCTGCCCAGTTGGAATATCAGTCTCACTGAGTTTGTCTGTAACTTGCCCCCCTGCTTGGATTGACAATGGGCTGTAGACTCGGCTTTGAGCAGTAGCCGCCATCATGCCTAGGGTAAGTGCCAGTAGGGTTGAAGGCACAATGCCAATGAGGACTCTAATCAGTGAAGCTTTGAGGATGAATGAGCATTTAGGCATGGAGCGCGTAGGTTCTCAGATTGAATCGACTTAATGGGTTGAGTTTAGGATCGTGAATTAAATAACCTGTGTAGGTTGGGTTGAAGCATGAAACTCAACATCTCTAGGCGTTGGCTTGAGCTTTGCGAAACCCAGTTACAAATTGCTGCTGCATATTATTTAGCCCGCGATCCTTAATTGGTTGAGCTAGTGACCCAAAGTATTCGTAACCTAGCATATGGCATCAAACAACCACTTTCCTGATTTGAATGACTTGCCCTGACTCGGCAGAGGGCTAAGATCACAACTGACCCCTTTCTAGACAACCCTTATCAGGCAACCTTTAAGAGTTATGAGCGGAGAATCCCCTTGGCAAATGGTTCTGGCTTCTGCATCGCCAGCCCGTCGTCGATTGCTACAAAATGCTGGAATTGAGCCGATCGTGTGCCCCAGTGATTTTGATGAGTCACAAGTGCAGTTGACTGATCCCGCAGAGCTAGTGCAAGTCTTAGCGAGTCATAAGGCTGAACGGGTGATGCAGTTGCTGTGGGAGCAGGAGCGATTCTCCTGGCTATTTTGTCCCGCTCCTAGAGGTGTGATTCTGGGATGCGACTCTGTGCTAGTGGTGGGGGGAGAGATTCATGGGAAACCTGCCCATGCAGCAGAGGCGATCGATCGCTGGCAACAAATGCGGGGGCAAGTCGGTGAACTTTATACAGGACATGCGCTTTGGCACCCCCATACCGAAAATGGTATTCTGACCCCTCTGCCCCCCACAGTACGTTGTCAAGTTACGAAAGTTTATTTTGCCTCCGTCACTGATGCTGAGATTGCTGCCTATGTCGCCACGGGCGAACCCCTGAATTGCGCTGGCTGCTTTGCCTTGGAAGGGCGGGGTGGCTTTTTTGTGGAAAAGCTAGACGGGTGTCACAGTAACGTCATTGGGTTGAGCTTACCGTTGCTGAGGCAGATGGTGAGGGAGCATGGTATTGAGGTCACCGATTTTTGGCTCGCCAATACCGTGTAGAACTGACTTGCTCATTCCTCAAGCAATCTCTCGAACAAAATTTGAGTGGGAACGGATTTACAGCCGCTTGAACTGTGCAAATAGAAGTCCTATCAAGACACACTACATCTCACTTATTTCTCAACTCTCGGAGAAACTCTTGAATCTTCCTGACCTGGAACGTCTCCGCCAACAGCCTCACCTGAGCCGCAAACGGCACCAACCGGACATCCCCAGCCGCCAACTCCTCCATCCGCCGCACCAACTCCGGCAAACTGCCTCGCAACGCTAACTCATACAACCCTTCCACCGTCTCTCTACTAGGGGGCACGATCGCCCCAGCCTCTACCGCTTTTGCCTCCCCTGCCCCAACCGCTCTCTGCTCAATTTCCCGTGCTACTGCCTCATACACCCACTCCAGATGTAATAGCTGCTGCAACTGCTGCAAGAGCTGCTCCGCCTGCACAGGCTTTGGCAAAAAGTCATTCCCCCCGGCTTCTAAACTCTTGTACTGGTCAATCTCAAACACACTCGCAGACGACACAATCACCTGCACGTCTCGCAACGCCTCAGAGGCTCGTACCTGTTTCAGCAACTCAAACCCATCCATCCCTGGCATCGCCAAATCCGTAATGATTAAGTCAGGCTGACGCTGCTGCGCCTGGACTAACGCTTTGTTCCCATCTTCCGCTTCCGCTAGCTCAAACCCGATCGGCTCCAACAAGTTCACAATCACCGATCGGTTTTCCCAGCGATCGTCCACCACCAGAATGTGTTGCCGCTGCCCCTGGTAGCCCACAATTTTACCCTGGGTGACTTGGGCAGCACTTTGCGACCAATCGAGGGCTTCCGGCAGGTCTAACTCCACCCAAAAGCGGCTGCCCTGGTTGGGTTGACTGGTGACGTGAATCGTGGTGCCCATCATCTGCACAATCTTGTAGCTGATGGCGAGTCCCAGACCTGTGCCCTCAGATTGCCGCTGAGTGTCACCCACTTGCTCGAAGGGCAGGAAAATTTTGGCGAGTTGGTCGGGGGTCATGCCCACACCTGTGTCATCGACTTGAAAGCACAGCCGATGGAGGGGAGGATGGCGGTGGTCTTGGGTCTCTAGCCGGGTGACGCTGAAGGTGACTTCTCCCTGATCGGTGAATTTGATGGCGTTGCTCAGGAGGTTGATTAGCAGTTGGCGTAAGCGTTTTTCATCGACGCGAATGCCGTTGGGGAGGGTGCGATCGGGCTGATAGGTGAAGGTGAGGTGTTTTTGGTCAGCGCGAATGCGACAGATTTCGACCACACCTTGGAGGAAGCTGGGGAGATGGAGATCGGTGGGGTAGAGTTCCATCTTCCGGGCTTCGATTTTGGAGAGGTCGAGGATGTCGTTGATGAGGGTAAGGAGGTGGGAGCCGCACTGGTAGATGATGTCGAGTCCGTGGCGACTGGAGTCGTTTGGGGGCGTGCCGCGTTGGAGAATTTGGGCATAGCCGAGAATGCCGTTGAGGGGGGTGCGGAGTTCGTGGCTCATGTTGGCGAGAAATTCGCTTTTCGCTTGGTTCGCAGAGTCGGCGACCTCTTTGGCCTGTTTCAATTTGACCTCGGAGTCTCGTAGCGCTGCTTCAACCTGGGTGCGTTCCGCAATTTCATCCCGCAATTGGGCATTGGCGATCGTTGTTTGCTCCATCGCTGCCCGCAACCGCATCGGATCACGCACCATGAGGAAGGTCAGTATGCCAATGACGAGGGCCAGCAGTCCGCCGCCACTGCGGAGCCACAGGGCGATCGATGAGGTCGATCGCCATCCTTGCTTAGGCATTGCGGCTAGCTGCCAGGAACCATTGGGTAGCGTGATATCGAGCAGAACTGGATTCTGCTGAAAAATAGTGGCATCTCCAAAAAACACCTCCCCCGCTGCCCCTAACCCATCCCTGCCCCGCAAGGCGTAGCGATACTCGGCGGAGGGATTGACTAGCCCCGACTCTGTAATTAGGACATTTTCCTGAATCAAAATCGTGACGGAACCCCAAAATTCGCCACTTTCTGGCTCACCTTGGGGTGGGGTAATGAAAACTGGCGTGAAGTTGATGAGGGCCTTGCCTCCCTCCGCCAAGACTACGGGGCCCGCAACTACGGCGGTTCTAGTCTTCTTTATCTGCTCGATCGTCTGGAGTTGGGCCGGGATCGATTTCAAGTCAAATCCCAAGATTCTATTTTGCAGCTCTAACGGATACGTGTAGTTAATAACCGTTCCCTTGACTCCCGAAATTCGATACACTCCCGTTTGTTGCCGCAACAAGACGCGGGCAATGCGGTTGAATTCGTCTCTAGAGAGATTGGGATTGGTGGAAACCGAGGCCACTAATCCCCTGGTTAAAAATAAGCGGGCGTTGAGAAATCCCTCCAATTTGGCGCGAACCGTGCTGATGTGGCTCAACGCTTCGGCACGATTCTTTTGCTGAAAGCGCTCTTGTTCTGCTTTGTCTAAGGCAAAGACGATCGCCAGAACAGCGATCGTTGTCGATAGGGCTGCCAGATAGGGCAAGAATCGGGATTTCATAACAGGGTCATTTTTGGAGGGCGATCGCTGCACTAGCACGTTCACAAATGCACTCAAATACACTCAAAGGTAGGATTCAGCAAACATCCGATGAGACAAGACAAGGTGCAAAATGAGTTATGAAACTTTCTGTTATGGAACTTTCTCTGACTCTGAAATCCTAGCAGTGGAAGGATACAACCGGGTGTATCGAAAACGTCACACGATCGCAGCGCTGAGTTCACCCTTTCACAAGAGACTCTGTTTCTGTCTAGACTGGAGGCATGACCGATTGTTTCAAATCAAACGAGTCAAGATCGGGCTGCCTTAGAATAGTGCCACGTTGTATGGTGCCCCAGAGAGCAAGTTCCCCCCTTTTCTGCATAGGGTGTAAAAGATCCGGGTGTAGGCAGATCTACTAACCATAATATTCTTTAGAGACTGTGGAAGTTCCTATGAACGATCCCCTTGCAGATTTATCGAGCTTCCGGGCAGACGTTGCAGACGAAGCACGCTTGAACCGGGATCAAGGTAGTAAAGAACTCTTTCGCGATCGGTACTACGTCTTGAGAGCCTTGGGTAGAGGTGGCTTTGGGGTGACGTTTCTGGCGAGAGACATTTCACTGCCCAGTCAGCCCTACTGCGTCATTAAGCAACTTTGCCCCAAGGTCAAAGACCCCGTCACCTTTCAACGGGCCCTGAAGCGCTTTGGTCAGGAAGCTGAAATTCTGGGTCGATTGGGAAGCCATGCTCAGGTTCCGCAATTACTAGACTACTTTGAGTCCAATGGTGAATTCTATCTGGTGCAAGAATACATTCGCGGCTTTACCCTAGCCCGCAATATGCGCCGGACAGGATTGTGGAATGAAACTGCCATCAAGCATTTTCTCCAAGAATTATTGCCTGTCTTACATTACGTTCACAGCAACCACGTCATTCACCGTGATATTAAACCGCAAAACCTGATTCGCTGTCAAGATGATGGCAGATTGGTGTTAATTGACTTTGGAGCCGTCAAAGCCCAATTTGCTTATATAGATGATACATCTCAGAAATCTCCTACGACCCACTTCATTGGCACCTTGGGGTTTGCGCCCCCAGAACAGCTATCCATGCGTCCTGCCTATGCCAGTGACATTTATGCAGTCGGAGTGACGTGCCTTTATCTAATGACAGGTAAGTCTCCCATTGAGTTTGACTACGATCCCGGAACAGGGGATATTCGCTGGCAACACCTGATTCAAGTCAGTGATCATCTCGGCAAGGTGCTAAATAAAATGCTGAAAATTTCCCTGCATGAACGCTACCATTCGGTAGCAGAAATTTTGCGCGCTTTGCATTTAGAAGCCTATATTGATAATCTCCAGCCCTGCTTAGCGGTGCAACCCCATCCTTTGGGAGAACCGGAAACGCTACCAGAAGGCTATGTGTCGCCTTTAATGAGGAATGCGATCGCCATTCGGGGTTGGAAAACCAAACTGCGGATTCGCCAAGCCCACCTCCCTAAACGCACTCCTTCTTCCTAATAGGATTGCAGATGCTGCTCAATCTAAAAAAGCTCCAACCTCTGCAAATACCGTTTCCCGATCGTAATCCAGGGTAATGATGTGATCCGATCGGTGGAGCCAGATTAATTTCTTCGTTGCACTGCCGATGTGGTGATAGATAAACTCGGCTCCCGGTGGGTCAACTACTGTATCTTCGCTGGACTGAATAATCAATGTTGGTGTTTGAATCGCCGGAATCTCAGATTTGACTTGGGCAATCAAGGTCATGGCACTGCGAACAGTGGCTAGATTAAAGGTGGTGAAGTGGGCGGCTTGATTGGCCATCGATCGCATCTCTGGGTCACGGATCGGCTTGTTGCGGCTGGGGACACTCTCGACCCACTGTCCGATCGAAGATACATAAGCCTCTAAACGCAACAGATAATACCATTGGTGGCGAATCGCCATGTAGGGACTCAGTAATACCAATTGATCCACCCGCTGTTCATAGGCCAAGTGCAAACTCAGTGGGCAGCCTGTGGAAAATCCAACCACACTAATGCAGCGATAGCGCTCAGCCAACGCTTGATACGCCTCCAGAATTCGCGCATACCAGGTGTCCCACGTTGAAGCAGGCATCGGTACGCCCTGCCGATCCTGCCCCTGGTAATTAATAGCCTGAACTGACCAGCCCTTTTGGTGCAGGTACTCCCCTAGAAACTGCATTTCGTAGGTGCCTCCGCCCAAACCGTGCAGCATAAGACAGGCACGATCGTCCTTTCCCTCCAGGAAAAATGGTTGATTGCTCAGCATCCCGTTCCTCCAATATCACCATTAGCACTGTCGATCAGGACTATAGCGGTCTTCCATGAACCGTTTCACTTACAGGTGCCAGTTTTAGAGATTGGTTACCCACACTTACGATAAAGACATTAGTTTGCTGAAGATCAATACTTCGGACAGTTTTTGTGGAGGTGCTGGAAGCCCTGTTATGTAGCCAGGATAGACCCTCACCCTAAATCCCTCTCCCACGAGGGGAGAGGGACTTCAATCTGGCTCCCCTTCTCCCGTTCTGGAAGAAGGGGTTGGGGGATGAGGGCTAGCTATCGCAAAAATGTCCAAACTATTGTGAAGATATCTTTAATGAAAATATCTTTAACCCATAAACACTTACCCGATGACTCCGTTGCCCAAACGTTTCCCCATAGCCTTAGCCACGATCGCCTCAAAACCATCACTAATTTGAAACAGGCATTACAAACGTTGAAAAACCCTGCCTATTCCTTTGACAGTCAGGCAAAGCGGATGGCGCGATCGTTAGCAATCTTAAAAGCAAAAAAGTAGCTCCACTACTAAAGCTCCACCAATAGTTTTTGGGAAAGATTATGCCAAGAAATACGGAGCTTCAGCCAAATGGCGTAGATAACTTCAGCGATTTGGCGCAAGCCTTTCCGGCCAAATTCCAGCATTCTAGAGATAACACGATCGCCTCACCTCTTTAGGAGGATGCAATGAACAACATGGTAATGAAAGACATAGTGTTAGATGCCCCAGACCACGATCGCCACACCTACTTTTTTGCCCTTTATGGCACAGGCTACCAGGTACAAACTGGCTTGCTCCACGTTAAGCATGATTTCAATGCATCCATTAAAGACTTACATCTGCTAATTAGAGCCAGGATCGATCAAGTCTTGGGAAGTGAAACCCCCTACTGCTATCAAATCTTTGTGTTAGCCGCTCCTCAACCCATTCCCTGCTCCACAATTAGCTAAAGTAAGCTGGCAGAAAATAATAGATTGGCGTGCGAACTTTATAAAGTGTGTCGGGTAGATGCTGTAATGCTTGGCTCCGACCAATGTTGGGTTATGCTGTCGCTAACCCATCGTACTGGGTGATATTGATTGCTAGGTAATCTGATGTTCCTAATCCACGCATAAAACAAAGCAGCCGATCCATCTAGTACAATCGGCTGCTTTGTTTTATTTACTGAAGATTATTCATCGAAGAGCGGGATCGAACGCAGAGATAAACCCGATCGCCCACTCTTCTGCACCTCTATATTTCTCTGAAATCGTAAACAACAACTCCTGTCTCCGGGTCATTGGTGATGCCAACGTAGCCCGTCTTAACCATCTCCTTCAAAATTTCTTCTGCTTCGGCAAATCCCATCCCCGTCGCCATTACCGCTTGGGTCACCGAGATTTTACCTTCATGGGCCGCAGCGGATTTGGTGAGCAGCACCATCAACTCCTGCCGAGTCGGGGGGGCATCAACCTGTTGCACTACCATCGTCGGCTGGGCAAATACTCCCACAGAATTCATTCTAGCGAGTTTACCCTGGTACAAATCATTGTGTTCCTGCACCATCGAAGGAATCAGAAACAGATCGACTAACTGCCCCACGAAAAAGAGTCCGCCAGTAAACAACCAGAGCAACCCTGTGAATATTTTGCCGTTGTACAAACGCTGCAAGCCACAAATCCCAAATAGACTAAGCGCCCACAGCAGATAACTGGTCTCAACTTTATTCATAGGGATAACGTGGAGATGGTGTTTAAGGACTCTAGAGAGTAGCAATTTATTGGGTCAGCAGCATAGATGCATCCATGTCTAAACCATTTCTGACAAGACTTCTGGAGGTGGCGGCTGAACTTGGGGCTGAAACTGGAACAGGGAATAGACAACATTACGGCGAATGTCAATCATCATTTCCAAGAACAACTCATAACCTTCACTCTTGTACTCAATCAGGGGGTCTTGCTGACCGTATCCTCTGAGTCCCACTGATTCCCGTAGTCCGTCCATTTGTTGCAGGTGTTCCCGCCACAGGTTATCGATTTGTTGCAGGATGAAGAACCGTTCGGCTTGGCGCATCAGTCCAGGTTGAATCTGGTCGATCGTCCGCTCCTTCAGATCGTAAGCAATGCGAACCTGTTCGTAAAGGAACGTTTTGATTTCACCCGCACTTAAATCTTCTAGTTGCTCTGGTTCCAGATCTGCCAGCAAATTGACGAATTCCTTCACTTTGTTGACTAGGTTCACCAAGTCCCACTCTTCAGCCGGCAAGTCGGGGTTGATGTAAGCATCCACGATATCTTCCATCGTGAGTTCAGCATACTTGATCACCTGCTCTTTCAAGTCTTGCCCTTCTAGCACGCGACGGCGTTCGGCATAGATGGCCCGCCGCTGATTGTTCATCACTTCGTCGTACTCAAACACCTGCTTGCGGATGTCGTAGTAGTGGGTTTCGACTTTCTTCTGCGCGCCTTCCAGGGAACGGGTCAATAAGCCGGATTCGATCGGCATATCTTCTTCAACTCGAAACGCGTTCATCATTCCAGCAACTCGATCGCCCCCAAAGATCCGCAGCAGGTTGTCTTCCAAACTGAGAAAGAACTTGGTGGTACCAGGGTCACCTTGTCGCCCCGATCGTCCCCGCAGTTGGTTGTCGATGCGGCGAGATTCGTGGCGTTCTGTGCCAATCACATGCAGCCCACCCAGGCGCACTACTTCTTCGTGTTCTGCTTCGGTGAAGTGTTCGTATTGCTTGCGAACCAGGTTGTAGGCTTCCCGCAGTTTTTGAATGGCTGGATCGGTTACTGGCGCTTTTTCAGCAGCAACTGCTATGCGGTCTTCAGCTTCCAATTCTGGCAGCGATCGTTCGCCATACTGCTGCACCGCAAACTCCACTGCCTGTTTCAGCATCTGCTCCGTTTCCCGTGACAAATCTGTGGGAAAAATTTGGGGAGACGCTTTCCAGGTTTTCACCTTCTGTCCTGGGGCAAACCCTCTGGCAGCAGGACGATCGCGGAAACTGACATCGGGGATCGCAAACTGGGATTCATTCTCAGGTTGCACAATGCGTGGCATGAAGTATTCCCGCAATTTCAAGCGGGCCATGTAGTCGGCGTTGCCTCCCAGAATAATGTCGGTGCCTCGGCCGGCCATGTTGGTGGCGATCGTCACAGCTCCCCGCCGACCCGCTTGGGCAATGATTTCTGACTCGCGCTCCACGTTTTCTGGCTTGGCATTCAGCAAGTTGTGGGGCACACTCAGTTCCCGCAGCAACCCACTCAGGAGTTCCGATTTCTCGACGCTCGTTGTGCCCACTAGCACGGGGCGACCTTCCTGGTGCATCTCAGCGCACTCTTGGGCGATCGCCTGCCACTTCGCCATCTCAGTTTTATACACCACATCCGACAAGTCTTGGCGTCGGGAAATGCGGTTGGTGGGCACGGGCGATACTTCTAGCTTGTAGATCCGTTCAAATTCGGCTTCTTCGGTCTTGGCGGTTCCTGTCATCCCCGACATTTTTGGGTAAAGCAGGAAGAAATTCTGATAGGTAATGGTTGCCAGGGTTTGGGTTTCCGGCTGAATTTCGACGTTTTCCTTGGCTTCGATCGCTTGGTGCAGTCCATCACTCCAGCGCCGTCCCGTCATCACCCGTCCTGTGAATTCATCCACAATCACCACTTCATCATCGCGGACAATATAATTCACGTCCTTGATGAACAATTCTTTTGCTTTAATGGCGTTGAAAATATAGTGGGCCCAAGGGTCTGCGGGGTCAAATAGATCCGTAACGCCCAAAACATTTTCAGCTTCAATGAAGCCTTCATCCGACAACAGCACATTCCGCGCTTTTTCATCCACTTCGTAGTGGTCTTCCTTATTCAAGGCTAAAGCAACTTCAGCAGCCCTCATGTACTTTTCACTAGGACGCTCAACTTGCCCAGAAATAATCAGGGGAGTCCGCGCCTCATCAACTAAGACCGAATCCACTTCGTCGATAATGCAATACTGGAAGGGCCGCTGCACCACATCGTCCATTGACGTGGCCATGTTGTCTCGCAAGTAGTCAAACCCCAGTTCACTATTCGTCGCGTAGGTGATATCGCAACTGTAGTTACGCTTCCGCTCCATCGGGTTCATTTCTTGCTGGATTAGCCCCACGCTCAGTCCCAGAAAGCGATGGACTTGCCCCATCCATTCGGCATCTCGGCGGGCGAGGTAATCGTTGACGGTGATGACGTGAACGCCTTTGTCCAGCAATGCATTCAGATAGGCCGGTAGGGTAGAAACCAGTGTTTTTCCTTCGCCCGTTTTCATTTCGGCGATCTGCCCATCGTGCAACACCATGCCGCCCAGCATTTGCACATCAAAGTGCCGCATCCCCAGCACCCTGCGCCCAGCCTCCCGCACAACAGCGAAGGCTTCAGGCAGCAGGTCATCCAGGGTCTTCCCTTGACTCAATTGCTGCTTGAACTCGATCGTCTTGCTTTGCAGGTCTTGGTCAGAGAGGGCTGCAATCTCTTCTTCAAGCAACTTGATGTCAGTGAGGACTGGCTGATATTTTTTGAGTTTGCGAACGTTGGGATCACCCAAGAGGGCTTTAAGCATGGTGGGAGAACAATTTATTCAATCAATGGAGATATGTAGCTCTAAATCTAACGATTCCAGACGGCTTTTTCTGGGGGAATACACACCATCTGGATACGGATATCTGACCTCAATCCTATCACTCCTCAGAGAAGTCCCACCTTTTGTGGCAGGCTCTAATGCCTGCTGAGAAATTATTAGGGGGAGTTTTGCCATTCTGGAGTCAGGCTGCGGTAGTTATACTGCTGGGCACCGGGATGGCAGGTAACGCAACTGCCGAGTTTAAGGGGGCGGGGGAGTTTGAGGTTGGGGTGCAAGGCTTTGAAGAAGCGGGACTCGCCGATGCGGTAGGGAGTTTCCTCATCTTCAATCTGAAGACGAGAGAAGGTCTGCAAGTAACCCCACACGAGCAAGCGTGGCGGATCTACGAGGGGTTTTAGTGTGACTCCATAATGCTGGGAATCGAGCAGCAAGCGCCGCCAGGTTTCACTGGGCATCGTTTGGGGGGGCAATCCAACATGGCATGTTGCACAGTTCTCTAGGTAGATCTCTTGTCCCAGTTTGTAGCGATCGGGTACTGGGTCAATTGTCCCTAAAGATACAGATGCTTCACTAAACCCAGGGGAAGCTTGAGCAAGGGGAAGGACTGGCGGAGTCTGCATAGCTTGCGTCCAGCCTGCTCCCAAAATTAAGCTCAACGACACCATCAGCAAGATTAAGACTAGAGAGCGTTGCCCTTTACGGTTAAGAAAAAACATGATAGAAATCGCTGCCTCGAAACACTTAGAACTATTCCTGTAAAAATTCTGCAACAAAATCAAGGACGGGTGGAGATGAATAACTCCCAAATTAAGTTTTGTATAGGTTCATCTCACATAGATTTACCGCAGCTTCAAGTGCTATTCCAGTCCACCACATTCTGGGCCCAAAATCGACGGACAGAAGATTTAGAGACGGCGATCGACAACAGTGAACCTGTGATCAGCGTTTGGGATGGCGATCGACTGATTGGCTTCGCCCGTGCCACCTCCGACGGCATTTACCGGGCCATGCTCTGGGATGTGGTGATTCATCCCACCTACCAAGGCAGGGGGCTGGGACGAAAACTAGTGGAAACGGTTTTAAGTCATCCCCGGATACGACGAGTCGAGCGAGTTCTCTTAACCACTACCAATCAACGGGAGTTCTATGAGCGCATGGGATTCGAGGCGATGACAACCAGTACGACTATGATGCTGAGTAAATCGAGTGTGGTGAAACCTGAACGAGTGGCGATCGAAATTACTCACTAAAAGATTAGTTTAAAACAATAGTTCGGACATTTTTGCGATGGCTAGCCCTCATCCCCCAACCCCTTCTCCCAGAACGGGAGAAGGGGAGCCAGATTGAAGTCCCTCTCCCCTCTTGGGAGAGGGATTTAGGGTGAGGGTCTATACTGGCTGTACAACAAGGTTTCCAGTACCTCCACAAAAACTGTCCGAAGCATTGTTAAAAGAGTCGGTGTAAAAATAATGTCCCCACTGGCGTGATGCAGGCTGCTACGGCTTATGCATTTTACAGTCGGGACATTATTCAAGCGCAAGCTCTCCTAACGGACTAGGGTTTCTTGCATGAAATAGAGGTTCGGGCAGTAATTAGAGTCGGTGGAGGTCGTCACACATTCCTGCCCGATCGCCAAGCTGCGGGTGTTAGTGAGGTCAATGGCGAGGTTTGCCAATTCTCCGCGACGCACAATTTTCTCCTCCGATCGCTGTCCATCTTTGTAAATCACCAAACGAACCTGGGCCCGGTTATCCACGTAGGGTGCATTGTCAGCGAAGGCAACGCTGAGGTTTAGTCCTCTGACTCCTGGTAAACCGCACACCATCTCAACTCTATCTGCAAAGTAAACTCCTGGCTTAGAGATACCGCCCATGTACGTTACAGCGGTAAAAATTTGTCGATTCACTGATATATTTTGGGCAACACGCCAGTAGCCCCCGGTTTCGATTTGAATGCACCCCAACTGGTACAGGGTGGAAACTGGCAAGCCTTGGGCATTGGCTCGATCGGTTGCCACACTGGTCAAAGCAACAACAGCAGCTAGACCAGACATAATTTGACGCAGATTCATGGGGACTCCTTGGGGGTTACGGTGCGACTCACGTTTGCTTTTCTTTCCTAAACCTACCAAAACCGGATGGTTTTTTATACTGGCATTGCGCCTAAATGTGGGGAGCGATCGGGATTTGCTTAAGCTTTTTAGGTTTGAGGTCTTTATAGAATCTGATCCGCGATGGGTCGGAAAATATCTTACGATTGTCCTAAGAATTAAGCCTGTCGATGGACTAACAGAAATTGGCTAATTAACAATAAGTATTTTAGGAGGAATTTCTATGGCGCTCGTACCCATGCGGCTAATGCTGGATCATGCGGCTGAAAACGGTTACGGTATTCCGGCTTACAACGTCAACAACATGGAGCAGATCCAAGCGATCATGCGGGCTGCTGATGAAACGGATAGCCCAGTGATCCTGCAAGCTTCCCGTGGCGCTCGCTCCTATGCGGGCGAAAACTTCCTCCGCCATCTCATTTTGGCTGCGGTAGAAACCTACCCCCACATTCCCATCACCATGCACCAGGATCATGGCAATGAGCCGAAAACCTGCTACTCAGCGATGAAAAATGGGTTTACGAGCGTCATGATGGATGGCTCCCTCGAAGCTGATGCTAAGACTCCGGCTTCTTTTGAGTACAACGTCAACACAACCCGTGAAGTTGTGAAAGTGGCTCACAGCATTGGCGTGAGCGTTGAGGGTGAACTCGGTTGCTTGGGTTCTCTGGAAACAGGCATGGGTGAAGCTGAAGATGGCCACGGCGCAGAAGGTGTCCTGTCCCACGACCAATTGCTGACTGACCCCGATGAGGCAGTGGACTTTGTGGAACAAACTCAGGTCGATGCCCTAGCGGTGGCGATCGGAACCAGCCACGGAGCCTACAAGTTCACTCGTCAACCAACGGGTGAAATTCTCGCTATCAGCCGCATTGAAGAAATTCACCGTCGTCTGCCCAATACTCACTTGGTCATGCACGGGTCTTCCTCGGTGCCCCAAGAGTTGCTAGCTCTCATCAATCAGTACGGCGGCGCAATTCCTGAAACCTACGGGGTGCCAGTTGAAGAAATTCAAAAGGGCATCAAGAGTGGCGTGCGTAAGATCAACATTGACACTGACAACCGCTTGGCAATCACCGCAGCAGTGCGGGAAGCTTTGGCTCAAGACCCCAAGGAATTTGACCCCCGTCACTTCCTGAAGCCATCGATCAAGTACATGCAAAAAGTGTGTAGCGATCGGTATCAACAGTTTTCCTCAGCCGGGAACGCCAGCCGCATCAAGCAAATGAGCTTGGAAGAGTATGCAACTAAGTATGCCAAGGGTGAATTGACCGCCGTTGCCAAGAAATTGGTTACTGCCTAAGACTCACACTGCAACGAGTAGGATGTCTGAAGGTGAGTCGAACTAGATTGAAACCTTTAGATGTCCTCAGTTTAGATATCTTCAGAAAGTGAGAGAGCAGCCCCGATCGGGGCTGCTCTCTCACTTTAAAGGTTAACTTCCAAACTGGAGTGCTGAGGAAAATTAACGGATTAATTGTCGTAGACTCGGCACTCTGCGGCATCAGGGTTGTCATCGCAGAATTGTTCTAGGGAATTTTTCTGCTTAGATTGCTTCTGATGGGCAGCTTCAGCTTGCAGTTCTTCAACTGCATCCCAGGCGGCAGCGCACTCGCCAGAAGTCCCTCCTGCGACATCACAGACTTCTCGTGCCTGTTGCAGTTCTTGCTCGATTTTTTCGTGAATATTGCTCATGGATAATCCTTTAATTCCTCTATCAATGCCCTCTACACACGAGGTGCAACCTCTGGACGACAAGTCTTTTGGGATGAATATCGTGTTGGACTTGGCACTGTTGGACTTAGCTAAGGGAGGGCTGGGTAAACGGTGACTTTGTTGTAACTCTTGCTCAGTCTACTGTGCAATTAACCCTTTACTAGTGTTCTGTCAATTTAATTTTGAGGGGTCGAAGACCCTCAAAATTTAACTGCAACTAACCTCCCGGCTTTCAGCTACCCATCAATTAATGATTGACAGATTGCTAATCATACCTGAGTCAGAGAGGAAAAATGGAGATTGAGCCTTATTTTTTAAGATTCAAGACCCATTTTTCCTGTTACTTACTGCCCAAAGAGTTTGTAAATATATGTTAACTAAAATACTCCCTAATGTCAAGACAATTCTTGACTAAAATTAGGATAGGAAGCTAAATGTGTCATCTTGGCTTGAGTTGTATTAATTCAGACCTATCTCTCCTGACGCGCTAAAATGTACCCTAGCAGGGGGCTGATACCCCAAAGACTGATGTAATCGCCGCTGGTTATAGAAATCAAAATAAGCAGCCAAACTCGATGTCGCCTCCGCCACACAACCATAGGGCGTGTTATCAATTTGCTGGTATTCCTTACAGAGCCTAGATTTTAGCCTTAAGCCCATTTTTGATAGGTAGCCATGAAAGCCTTGCTCTGACTACATTCCAGATTTGAATGATGACACGCCCTAGGCTGATGAGTCGATTTGGCGATCGTCCCTCACCTTGTTTCTTTTGGGGCTTGAAGGAATCGCTTCTTCAGTAGAGCGATCGTTCCTTCTCTCTCCTACAGCTTGTTTAAGAATCACCACAACCAAATTAGATACACTACGCTCCTCAAAAGTTGCCCATTGCTCTAAGTAGCGCAATAAGTCTTCGTCAACAACAACAGAGAGTCGTGGTTTTCTTGTTGGCACAACCTGCAAGTCAAAAGTTACTTCTATTGAAATGTTACCTCCTGTTCAGTTCTATGCAGATTAGTTCGGTTCTATGCAGATTAGTTCGTTACTGTGTTGATAGGTGCTGAACCCATGCTGGCTTAAGGGGGTGGAACAGCACAGAAACACGCACAGAAACACTGCCAAGACTGAGTAAAACTAGGGAATCACGTCCCTAGCTGTTTCATGCGTGTTCGTGCGTTCAAACTTAGTCCACACAACGTTTATAGGAGTTTTATGGACAAGGCAAAAAAAGCACTGTCCGATCGCGCCTAATGTCATTCATCTTGCTAAAAGTCTTCAACGTCGTAGTGGACACAGATACCCCGATCGGCGATAGCGTTTTGCAAGTTGGCGTATTTCAGTGGCAAAGCGACTGCTGACCCTGACTTGAACGGGCGGATCAATCGACATCCACGCCCTCCCAAAGCTGAGAGACAGGTTGGGTTCTTCCCGCT
>Ga0209181_10002524_pt1 | contig 29833 bp, 25 predicted proteins | sample MAT05_FD_187208 | JGI IMG/M metagenome (GOLD analysis project Ga0209181, IMG submission 187208) | Freshwater microbial communities from Lake Fryxell liftoff mats and glacier meltwater in Antarctica - MAT-05 (SPAdes) (version 2) | ecosystem: Environmental > Aquatic > Freshwater > Ice > Liftoff...
AATTTCTTTGCCAAGCTGAAGCAGTACCGGGCGATTGCAACACGCTACGATAAGCGGGCAGTCAACTTTCTAGGGGCGATTTACCTGGCTGCTACCGTGATTTGGCTAAATTGATGACACGCCCTAGGTTCGTGGACTAAATCTAGAATGAAATGACCCTGGGTAGGTATAGGTTTGATTGCCCTCCACAGTTCAAAAGTTCAAACATCCTGGTAAAACGTCTATCCCTAGAGTCGAACCTTCACTAGAATCTGTTAAGATAATCATCCTGTGTGTATTTGGTTACGACTGAATCATTGGAGAGGTGGCCGAGTGGTTGAAGGCGCAGCACTGGAAATGCTGTTTAGGGGTAACTTTAACGAGGGTTCGAATCCCTCCCTCTCCGTTCTTAAATTGTCTATGAGGGCGATCGATCGCCCTTATAGGCAGGCAAAAAACTTAGGTGCAGCAAAGCAAATAGAAAACCCTCTGAGTTCAGAGGGTTTTCTATTTATGAAATAAATTATATTTGCTTGGGTAATTTTGGGTGGCTTGCAACAGCCTTCGACTATGGTTTGACTATGAAGCAGTAGATAGATTTTATATTTAAGTCGTACATTTACTACGAGCTAGGTTTGCTATCTGGAGGACGCTCTGATGCTTTAGAGTCAGGCGCTGGATCAGACAGTTGTAGTTTCAGAATCTTTAGCTCCAGCTCTAACTCTGCTGCCTTGGGGTCAATGATCTCTCCCGTTTGAGCGAGGTCTGCTTGGCGCTGAAGGGTTTCCTCAATGCGATCGATCGCTCGCACACCAGGGCGCGGGGCGGGGGTGGAAGCCTTGCTAGGCTTGGGTACAGGAGCGGGCTTGACTGGAGGCGTGGGCTTAGGGATAGATCTTACGGCTGGGGGAGTGGGTTTGGGTGGAGGGGTTGGCTGGGGCGGAGGGGTTGATCTGGCTGTGGGCGTTGCTTCGGGTAGAGCGGGTCGTTTTCGCAGGCGATCGAGACCATAACCCACCAATCCCGCAGTCACCGTGGCAATAATCCCCACACCAATCAAAATGAGAGTCGGCTGGTAGCGCAGACCGGGGGCGATCGGATCTGGCTGGCCATCAATGCGGGCTTCAATCACCTTTTGAATATCTGGTGGCACATTGGAGAAAAAGTCATAGCCTGTCAGGGATTCCACTTGGTCAACACTGGTGAGGTACGATCGCCAGCTTCGGCTAACTCCCTGATCATTGGGCACACTCACCGCGATCGTCCGAGTTTGTGTCGTCACATCCCCCACCGTCAGCCCCGGCCGCTCTAGCACCAAAATCACCTTCCAGGTTGTGGCTGGAATCGTGACATTTCCCCTGCCAACCGTAGATTTCTGTCCCGCTCCCCCGCTGATGATGTATAGCTCTTCTCCTTGGCTGACTAACCTGCGGCAATATTCTTCCAGCAACCTCCAGGTTTCCTGGTTATTATCTTTGCTTTGTGGAATAATGTTAGTCATCAAGAAGGTGGCAGAGTTGTCCTCAATGGAGCGAGTGCGATCGGCTGAAGGAACCATGTGGCCGCGATCGTAGCCCCTGAAATTATCCCGACCATCCACCCGATACCAACTCCGAGGGAGGTCGGGATCAAAGCGAAAATCATTCTGTCGGCGCACATCGCCCAGCCAAGCACTATTCAATTGCCAACTCACCCAGTTGGGAATTTTTTTGCGGTTGCTATAGGACAACGCATACTGGGGCTTGATCATCAAATAATTGTCGGCATTGGCAGGGATAGGAGTCGCTCGGCTGGGATTCCCCAACATCAAGTGCGGGCTTGTGGAAGTATCTTGGCTTCTCACAGGGGCACTGTAACTCAGGGTGAGCAACAGCAGCACGCCAGCGGCTAGCTTTGAAGCGTTGATGAATGACCAAATCATGGTTGAACCCCCTGCCAATATTTAGGAATGAATACCGTATCTATCAGTATTTCAAGAAATAATAAATAATCCATCGCCAAATCTCAGATGTACTGCTATTCCCAAATCACCCAAGCCCCTGTATCCTAAACGGTGGAATTTCTCGATTACCATGTCAATTTGTGCGGGACACCTATCTAAGGTAGTGGATGACTATCCATTCTGAGCCAAAGCTACTGGCATCAAGCATTTAATGATTACGCATGGACAATGATTGCATTAAAAGTTTTCCACTTTGGCTTGGTAACAGGAATAGCAGCCTTTCAGATCCTTCATGCTTCCTCTCCGACAAAAACTCCTCACAAATCTGAGAGCCTATCCCAGCAACAGGTGGAACAGACCTTTACATCTTCATTCATGTCTAGGATATCTGTTGGAGAGCCATCTCGGATTAACTCAGATGTAGGCATGGAAGCACTCCATCGTTTCTATAATCCTCAAACCGGGCTTTGGAACACAGCAAATTGGTGGAATGCAGCCAATGCCCTAGAAGCCACGATCGACTACTCTACAATCACCAATACAAATTTCTGCAAAAGTAGCCTTACCAATACATTTGAGAAGCACAAAGACACGAACTTCTTGAACCCTTGGCTTTACGATGACGAGGGATGGTGGGCCCTGACCTGGATTAAAGCCTATGATCTGACAGGCGATCCTCAATATTTGGCAATGGCAAAAACCATCTTTGAGGATATGAAGGGCGGCTGGGACGCAACCTGTGGCAGTGGGGTTTAGTGGAAGAAAAATCGCACCTACAAGAATGCGATTACGAATGAGTTGTTTTTGTTTGTTGCCGTGCGGTTGCACCAGCGGACTCCTGGTGATGGCGCACTGCCGGGAAGCTATTTATATTGGGCAAAGCAACAGTGGGCTTGGTTCAAACGCAGCGGCTTAATTAATGCAAAGAACCTGATCAATGATGGTCTTGACAGTGCCTGTAAAAATAATGGACAGACAACTTGGACTTACAATCAGGGTGTGATTCTGGGTGGTTTGGTTGATTTGTATCACAGTACCCGCGATCCAGCGTTACTCTTGCAGGCTGAGGCGATCGCAGATGCCGCCCTTCGCAACCTAGCCCCCAAGGGCATTCTACGAGAACCGTGTGAGCCATTGGACTGTGGTATGGATGGACTTCAATTCAAAGGAATTTTTATCCGTAACTTGTCTTACCTTTATCAGACCACTCGTAAACCTGCCTACAAGGAATTTATCCTAAAAAATGCTGACTTAATTTGGGCAAGGAATCGTAATGGGGACAATCAATTTGGGCTAAGTTGGACTGGTCCCTTCGATCAAGCTGATGCCGTGCGGCAAAGCTCTGCGATGGATGCCATCAATGCTGCCCTCGCCCTCAGCAGAAACCAAGGCAACCAAGCTATCAGACCTGTTACAGCACCAATAAGCTTAAATCCAGCCAAATGAAGCGGTTGGTGGGGCGATCGGGTTTAGGAGATTTCCGAGAAAGATGTTACCCCTGTAGGAGCGAAGCATCCGGCAGACAGAGCCTTGAATCGACCAGAAGGTCATTGCCCGGATGCTAAGTGCAAAGCACACGCTCCGCGAACGCCCTTCCGGTGCCTGGCATAAACTTTTCTAGAAACCTTCTAAGTGCAAAGCATACGCTACTCGAACGCCTGTGCAGCGCTAATATTCTTCTCAGAAGTCACCTTACAGCAGTTTCCGAGCAAACCCGCTACAAACGCAAATCGTACCAAATTTAAACTTGATAAAAATATAAGTTTATAATTTTAGTGAGCAATGTAGAAATCTATCCCTTCAACCCACGATCGTATGTCCTCTCCCTCTCAAGACTCTGTTCGTCTCGAAAATTCTTCTCAGGGGGCTGCAAATTTCACGGTCTTGCCCAATCCCAGTGCTGATTCCACAAACCGATCGCCAACCTCGTTATTTCTCGTCTGCGGATTGGGAGGATTAGGTCAGTACTGTGTCTCTGTCCTAAAGGAATTTGAGGTAACTGTCAGTGGAATTGATGTAGCTCAGACTAAGGATTGGTTAGTGCCCGATCTCCCCAATCTCCTGGAAAGCCTAACCGTAGGGGACTTTCGCCAGCAGAATGTGTTAGAGCAGGCAGGCATTCGGCGGTGTCGGGCGGTGTTGCTGGTGGCGAGTGATGAGCGGATCAACGTGGAAGCCGCCTTTATTGTCAGGATGCTGAATCCAGAGGCTCGCATCATAATTCGATCGGACAAGCAAAACTTGAATCAGCTTTTGGGGGAACGCCTGGGTAATTTTGTGGCCTTTGAAGCCACCCAACTCCCCGCTGCTGCCTTTGCCCTAGCAGCCCTGGGGAGCGGCATTCGCGGCTTCTTTAGCTTGAATGATCACCTGCTGCGGGTGGTGAAGCAACAGATTGACCCCGGTCATCCATGGTGCGATCGTCGCCAAATTCATGAACTAAACAGCCGTACTCGCCGTGTTCTCAGCCATTGGACAGAAGGCACCTCCCAACCCAGCCAATTCTATCAGTGGGACCCAGACGCAAAAGTTCAAGCTGGCGATACCCTCATCTACATTGAGGTAGTGGATAGCGGGGTCGATGCCATTCAGGTCAACAAGGCAGAGCGCCAGCCCAGCCTATGGCAATCTGGGCAAGGTTTTGCCGCCAGATTAATGCATGGAGGCATGAAGCAACGACTCCAGGAATTCTGGGAAGCAGCCGATCAGAATCAGACCCGACAGGTTGCAGTCATCTTCGGGCTGATTGTATTTGCACTGCTGCTCTTTGGTGCCTTTCTATTTAAGCTCACCTATCCTGATGACGTGAGTGTGGCAGATGCTTTTTACACAACCGCAGTGCTGCTGTTGGGAGGGTATGCCGATATCTTTGGTGGGTTTAAACCCGATATTCCGTTGCCCTGGTGGTTACGTCTATTTAGTTTTGGGTTAAGTCTTTCTGGAACTGCATTTGTTGGTATTTTATATGCTCTTCTAACCGAAAAGCTGCTGACGGCGAGGTTTCAGTTCGCTACGCGCCGCCCTCCTGTACCTAAGCGAGATCATGTTGTCGTCATTGGTTTAGGTCGGGTAGGGCAAGGGGCAGCAATCCTGTTGCGGGAGTTCAAGCAGTCCTTAGCTGGAGTCAATGTGGGAACTAGTGGAGCGGTTCCAGACCAAATACTCCTACCAGAGTTACCTCTGGTTGAGGGGAACCTGAACCAGATTTCCGATTTCCTGGAAAAGGTTAATTTCTCTACAGCCAAAAGCGTCGTGATTGTGACTGAGGATGAGGTGGCAAACTTAGAAATTGGTTTAATGGTTCATGCTGCCAATCCTGAGAGCAATTTGGTGATTCGCACCTTTGATCCACGTTTTAGCGAGAGCTTATCTAAACTGTTCCCCTACGCCAAGGTACTCTCTGCCTATGCCATATCGGCTGAAGCCTTTGTTGCTGCTGCCTTCGGGGAAAATATCCTGACGTTATTTCGCACTAATAATCAGACAATTTTGGTGACCGAGTTTGATATTAAGTCCAGTGATACCTTGAACGGCTTGCTGCTCTCTGAGGTAGCTTACGGCTATGGTATCGTGGCGCTTTTGCATCAGAGGCATCCTTCAGAACCCGTGAAGTTGATGCCCTCCCAAGATACGCGTTTGGAAGTGGGCGATCGGCTCGTTGCATTAGCAATGATTGACGGACTACAACGGGTTGAGCGCGGCATCAAAGCATCGCGGCGCTGGTTGGTCAAGGTTGAGAAAGCAATGAATCAAGAGGCTGCCTTTGAAGGAGCCACAACGATCGCCCGCGTCACAGGTTGTCCGCTCAGTTTAGCCCGCAATCTCTGCAATAATCTCCCCGGCGTACTGAAGTTCCCCCTCTACCGTCACCAAGCCCAACGCCTCGTGAGAGAACTCAGCAAGTGCCAGGTTACTGCCTATCTGGCCCCCATTCCCACCAATGCGGCTAAGTAGGTAGGTTGAGTTAGGAGATTTCCGGAAAAAATGCTGTCACTGGGGCGTTTGCGTAGCGTGTGCTTTGCCCTTCCGATGCCTGGTATAACCTTTTCTGGAAATCTCCTTAATTCACGATCCTTAGTGTTTCAGCACGATCCGATACCGCGCCTTTCCTGCTTCCAGATGAGCCAACGCCTCATTAACCTGGCTAAACGCAAACATCTCCACAATGGGTTCGATATTGTGACGAGCCACAAAATCAAGCATCTTAACCGTCGTTGAGGGGCTACCCACAGGGCTGCCAGACAGAGATTTCTGCCCAGGAATGAGGGAAAAGGCATGGGCTTGAATTGCGTGGGGCACCACACCTACGAAGTGCAACCGTCCCATGGGACGCAGGGCACTGATGTAAGCCTCCCAATCCAAATCAGCGTTAACTGTCGATAGAATTAAATCAAACGAGTTGGCAACTGCTTTGAGAGCGTCGGGATCACGGGAATTAATAAAGTGGTTCGCCCCCAACTCGCGGGCTTCAGCTTCCTTATCAGGATTAGTGGAGAAGGCGGTTACATCACAGCCCCACGCCTGGAGAAATCTCAATGCCATGTGTCCCAGTCCCCCAATGCCAATGACACCCACCCGATCGGTTGGTTTGACATCAAATTGCACCAGTGGATTAAATACCGTGGCTCCCCCACAAAACAGCGGCCCCACCTTGGCGGGATCAATCCCCTCTGGTAAAGGAATCACCCATTCTTCATGGGCCCACACCTGATCTGCAAAGCCGCCATGCCGCCCTACGATCGTCTGCTCTGCGGTCAGACATAAGTTGTGGCTCCCCGACATACACCATTCACAGTGCATACAGGAATGGGAGTACCAGCCCACGCCCACGCGCTGGCCAATTTTGACCGTGGTTACCCGATCGCCGATCGCCGCCACCGTTCCCATAACCTCATGCCCCGGCACAAAAGGATACTGGGTAATTCCCCACTCATTCCGCAACATACTCAGGTCACTGTGACAAATGCCGCAATACTCCACATTAATTGCCACTTCTTCGTCTTTCAGTGTGCCTGGATCATATTCAAAAGGTTCCAGGGTTCCACCCGCTGCTTGGGCTGCGTAGGCTTGAATCATAGTTATTTCTAGACAAAGGTTACTACTTGCCCGATCGTATCCACATCTGTTCACTTTTGCAGGTTATTGGGCACACCTCGCCAGGCAAAATATTATGGAAGAGTATTGACATCATTCACGTTTGATTTTTTCCAAGCCGATCGCCGCCCCTGTTTTTTACCCATCCCTCCCATGTCAATCACCATTGAACATCAACCCACCCCAGAACGTCTCCGAGACTTGGGTGTGACTAATTGGGCAATCTGGACAAAAACCACCTCAGAGTTTCCCTGGAACTATGATACGTCTGAAACCTGCTATTTTCTTGAAGGAGAAGTAATTGTCACACCTGAAAAGGGCAGCCCGGTTCACATGGGCAAAGGTGACTTGGTAACTTTTCCCACGGGCATGTCCTGCACTTGGAAAATTTTGCAGGATGTCAAGAAACACTATCGCCTTGAGTAAAAGCCACCAAATCAGCAGCGACAGGGCTACAGATTTGTTTTGCCTAGTGCAGTCAAATTTTTAACCCTGCCCCAGATTTCTCGCTGGAAATGAGTGCAATTACAATAGTGAGAATTCAGTCTTCATTCCTGGCTCTCGCTAAACTATTCAATCAGGCATTCCCCTCTCTTAACTTCCCCCGATCGCCATGACCCTTGCCAAAGATCCTAAACCTGATATTCTGCAACTGCCAGACCATACGCAGCTCCCCGACTCCGATGGCACCTTCGTGAAAAATTTTCAGGAACATCCCCAAAGCGTCATGTTGACCACATCCATCAAACCAGTCCTCCAGAGACTGCATCCCGATGGACGATACTGCATTGGACAGGACAGCGGCATCTACTGGCGCTTAACCGATCCCCCTGAAAAAGGTGCGGAAGCACCAGATTGGTTCTACGTTCCCAACGTACCCTACTTGGTCAAAGGCGAGATGCGGCGCTCCTACGTCTTGTGGAAAGAGTATGTTGCCCCCCTGATTGCGATCGAGTTCGTCTCCGGCGACGGTTCCGAGGAGCGCGACAGAACATCCCCAAACTCCACTTACGAGCCAACTAACAACGGAGGTGGGGCAAAGATATCCATAGACAAAGCCGGAAAATTCTGGGTGTACGAGCAAGCCATTCGCATCGCCTACTATGCCATCTACGAAGTAACTAAAGCTTCAGTGGAAGTCTATTGCTTAACCAATGCCCGCTACCAGTTGGTTTCCCCCAATGAACGAGGACATTATCCCATTCCACCCATGGACGTTGAACTGGGGATCTGGCAGGGTAGCGATGGTCAGCAGGAATTACCCTGGTTGCGCTGGTGGGATAGTGAAGGTAATCTCCTGCTCACAGGAGAGGAGCGCGCTGAGCAGGAGACTAGACGCGCTGAGCAAGAAACTAGACGCGCTGAGCAAGAAACTAGGCGGGCTGAACAGGAAACCAGGCGGGCTGAGCAAGAAGCTAGGCGAGCCGATCGCTTAGCAGAGCGATTACGAGAACTGGGACTTGATCCTGATGAGTTATAGCTACAGTTCTCTCAAAAATTCTTTAGTAGATGAGAACCACCGCTAATTACCAGTGCATCAGAGAGTTATTCCACAAAATGTAACGAATTCTGAATCAAAAGGGAGATGTGATCCCCGCGTTTTGTTACTCTAATGCGATATCAAAAAATACAGGATTAACAAATCTAAAATCACAAACAGGAGTTTAACGATGCCCTACACCAAGGAAGATGGCGGACGACTAAATAATTTCGCATCAGAACCAAAAGTTTATAAAGCTGAGCCTCCCACCAAAGGGCAGAAATTATTTTATTTGATAGCAGGAATCGGGGCGATCGTCCTCGTTGCGGGTCTAATTTACGTCACCGTTCTTGTGTCAAACCCTACGTGATCTAGCTGCAAACCCATTTTTCCTTTCCAAATAACCTTCTGGCTCAAATCAGATTCCCTGGTGTAAACGTTGCACTGAAGAAGTTGTAGCGACAGCCCTCATTTGTTATCCCAGGGAATCATATTTATACGTTATATAACGATAAAGTGTTGGAAACATTTTTCAGAGCAACTGTCTTTGCTAGGCTAAGGCAGTTGCTCTACTATGCGAGTTAGAAAGTCTGCATTTCCCGCCAAAGCTTTGGAGCGAGTCAAGCTTTGTGTGCTAGAAAATAGAGTGTTTACTTTGATTTATAAGCAAAGGGCGATCGTATTCCTGTCCTAATATATGGCTCTCCTAGGTATTGGGTGATAAGCAAAGATTATGTCAAGCCTGACAAGGGTTTCAGCTTTCGGAAAAGAGACAAAGTGTGCCCTGTTATACGGTTTTAACCGCAAACCCAGAAGAGCCTTCCTGTTCTAATATATTTGGGCTGTCCTTGTCAGGACTGAGCTTGGTAAGTAGCATAATAATAGTGTAGAGATCTGATACACCGGGCGTTGGAGTTTTGTGCGGTACATCAACCGATAACCCTCTAATTGCAATCCTTTGTGGCTCTCTTCTTGGAAATGGGTACTTTAGTTAAAAGCGAAGCAGTCTGTGAATACACAAGTATTTTGTGGATACACAGGTATTTACGGATGCTTTAGCCAGAATCACGCTGGCTTTAACAATTCTTTAAAAAGCTTCCCGCAACACTGACGCTGCATTTCGCTGTGATAAGCCAGATAATTTGAGTCAGGATAGCAATATTCTGTTGAGCACCTTGGTGATCCCTGTTGGAGCGAGCGACGCTGAATGAGCTACTGCTTAAATCCGGTCTGTCCTAATCCTGAAAACTTGACCCATACTGAATTGTGTCAAGCTTGCGGCGCAAAGTTGCTCTTACGCGACCGCTATCGGGTCACTCAGTCTTTAGGACAAGGTGGATTTGGAGCCACATTCCTGGCTCAGGACGAGTCCCTGCCGGGGCAGCCTCACTGTGTGATCAAACAACTACGCCCGACTTCCAGCGCCCAAAACGTACTCCAGATGGCGCGGGATCTATTTGGGCGGGAGGCCAAGACCCTAGGCAGAATTGGTAACCATCCCCAAGTTCCTCGGCTCCTAGACTACTTTGAAGTTAATCAAGAGTTCTATTTAGTTCAAGAATATGTTAGCGGTCTGACCTTGCAGCAAGAGGTGCGGCGGGATGGGCCGTTGAGCGAAGCGGGAGCGAAGCAATTTCTCAGCGAAATTCTGCCGATATTGCAATATATTCATAGCCAGCAGGTGATCCACCGCGACATCAAGCCCGCTAATATTATTCGCCGGAGCCAGGATGCCAAGCTGGTGCTGATTGACTTTGGTGCCGTGAAGGATCAGGTGAGCCAAAGTGCCATGAATGCTTCGGATCAAACTGCATTAACGGCCTATGCGATCGGAACCCCAGGCTATGCCCCCCCAGAGCAAATGGCGATGCGCCCTGTATATGCAAGCGATCTCTATGCCTTGGGGATTACGTGTATTTATTTACTCACAGGTAAAGCTCCCAAGGAAATGGATTATGATCCCGCGACGGGAGAGCTACTTTGGCAAAAATATGTCCACGCCAGCGATCACTTCATCAGCGTGTTGAAGAAAATGCTGGAAGTTTCGGTTCGTCATCGCTATCAGTCTGCCGGAGAACTGCTGCGGGCCCTTGACCTGGAACCTTACCTGGACAGCTTAGCGAGGGGGATGTCAGCCCAACCCTCCCGCAGTCCTACGGCGGGACGAGATGGCGGCGGTGACTACAGCAGTGGCGGATCTGTGTCACCCGCAGCCCGTGCCGCCCAAGCGATTCGGTCTCGCAACAAACCGGATACGAGTAGCAACACAGGAATGCAAGCAGGGATGGCCCGGAGTCGGGCAGCCGCCAAGCCTGTTGCCCCGGTCACTGGTGGGCGTACCCGTACCCAGCAAGGAGCTTCGGGGGGAATGGAGAAGCCCAAGTTGCCAGCTAAGCTAGATGCGAATGGACTGCAAGCTGCCTATGCTGCGGGCCGGCGAGATTTTGCCTCCCATGACTTTAGTGGCCTAAATTTCCCGAAGGTGACGCTTGCTGGGGCGAGTCTGAATCAAGCCAAGTTGCCGAAAGCTAACTTGCAAGGCGCAAATTTGTTTAATGTTGACTTTGGTCGGGCTAGTCTCAGTGGCGCGAACCTCCGGGATGCCAATATGGGCAAGGCCTATCTCAGCTATGCTGACTTGCAAGGCGCGGATTTGCGGGGAGCAGATTTGACCAATGCTTATCTGTCCAATGCTAATCTCCGGGGTGCTAACCTCTGTGGGGCTAATTTAACGGGGGCCAAGGTAACGGAAGAACAATTATCCTTAGCCCGCACTAATTGGGGTACGATTCGTCCGAGTGGCAAGAAAGGATTGTGGTAATGACTTCTTGAGTCTGGACGCACCATGCAAGGTCGGCTAATTGTGTTTGAAGGGGTGGAGGGCGTTGGCAAAACGACTCAGTTGCAGCGCGTCCATGGTTGGCTGTTAGCGGGAAAGTGGTTTGGACAGACTGGGGAGATGCCCTCAGTGGTGGTGACACGGGAGCCGGGGGGAACGCAATTGGGGTTGGGGGTACGGCAACTGTTGCTGGAGCAGCGTGGGCAAGAACTCATTCAGGCTAAAAGTGAGTTGTTGCTGTATGCAGCCGATCGCGCCCAGCATGTGGAAACTGTGCTGAAACCCACGTTGTCCAAGGGAGCGATCGTTCTCTGCGATCGGTTCACTGACTCGACGATCGCCTACCAAGGCTATGGACGGGGATTGGAGATGTCCTTAATTGAGCAGCTAAATCAAATTGCCACAGGAGGGTTGACCAGTGACCTAACGCTGTGGCTGGACTTGGACGCAGAGATTGGCTTGGAGCGGGTTCGACAACGGGGAGGGAGCGATCGGATAGAACAGTCCGATCTAGACTTCCACCTGCGAGTGCAAGCGGGGTTTTTGCATTTGCATCAACGGTACCCCGATCGTATTGTGCGTATTGATGCCAACCGGGATGAAGCGGCTGTCACTCACTCAATTCAACATATATTGATGCAGTACCTCGATCGGTGGTATGGGTCTGCCCTAAATTAGGATAATTGTGCTGACTCAGCAACCACGAGTCCTGGCATGAGAACAGTGTCGATGACATGGATCACTCCGTTATCGGTGAGGATATCGGTTTGGGTCACCTTGGCATCGTTGATTTTGATGCCGCCATCAGCGCGTTCGATCCCCACCACCGAACCTTCCACGGTTGGGGCTTCATCAATTTCGGCTAAGTCATCCGATCGCACATCCCCAAAGAAAACGTGATAGGCCACAATTCGCTTTAACGTCGGGATATCCTTTTGTAAACCCTCCAGAGTTCCAGGCGGCAATTTGGCGAAAGCTTCATCGGTTGGAGCTAACACCGTATAGGGCCCGGGACTATTCAGGGTATCTGTTAAATCAGTTGCTGTAACCAGGGACAGCAGAGTCTTGAAGCCAGCGGTTTCAGCAGTTTGTAGAAGGTTAGGCATAGAAAATTTAAAGATTACTCTTTTAAGAAATACCACTGCTACTGGTTCAGCATATCCTTCAAAAGGGTGAAGGGTGAAGGGTGAAGGTAAGGGGTGGAAGGGTAAGGGGTGAAGGGTAAGGGGTGAAGGGTGAAGGGTGAATTTGCTGAAATGATGGCAATTTTTAAGAAATATTTGTAGATCCGCCCTCACGATCGCGCCGAGAAATAGCTTGCTGCCTACATTTATCAATAGTCCGGACAGTTTGTTGAACGATTCTACAGGGCTTGCAGGGCTTGCAGTTCCAGGATTGAGCTATTTTTTCAAAGTTAGCTCTGCTCCTGACTTTGAAAATAAGATCCCGCCCACGGTTGAATCAGGGTTTGAGCCTTAAAATCTGCTCAAAATTTGTCCGAAGTATTGATTTATGAACCCTGGAGAATGGAAATTAAATTAGGAGGAATACTCTAAAATCGAGTTAAAGCTTCTCCCAGGTTTAGGTGCGGGTTATGTCCATTGAATTTCAAGACTCCTTTGATGTGATTGTGGTGGGTGCTGGTCATGCGGGGTGTGAAGCAGCCCTGGCATCGGCACGGCTGGGATGCCGCACCTTGTTGCTGACCTTGAATCTGGACAAAATTGCTTGGCAACCGTGTAACCCGGCGGTGGGCGGCCCTGCAAAATCGCAACTGGTGCATGAAGTGGATGCCTTGGGTGGCGAGATTGGCAAGATGGCCGATCGCACCTACTTGCAAAAGCGGATTCTCAATGCCTCTAGAGGTCCTGCGGTGTGGGCGTTGCGGGCCCAAACGGACAAGCGAGAGTATGCCGCTGTGATGAAGACGATCGCCGAGAATCAGGCAAATCTGACAATCCGCGAAAGTATGGTGACCGACTTGGTGCTGGGTGCCAACGCCGAAATCATTGGTGTGGAAACCTACTTTGGGGTGGCGTTTGAGTGCAAAACCGTGATTCTGACCACGGGCACCTTTTTGGGCGGCACCATTTGGGTGGGCAACAAATCAATGGCAGCAGGACGGGCGGGGGAATTTGCCGCTGTGGGACTGACGGATACCCTAAATCGGCTGGGCTTTGAGACGGGACGGCTGAAGACGGGGACTCCAGCGCGGGTCGATCGCCGATCGCTCGACTACACCAATCTGGAACCCCAACCCGGCGACACTGATGTCCGCTGGTTCAGTTTTGATCCCCAAGTCTGGGTAGAGCGCGAGCAGATGCCCTGCTATCTCACCCGCACCACGCCAGAAACCCATCGCCTGATTCGGGAAAACCTGCACCTGTCACCTGTGTATGGTGGCTGGGTGGATGCCAAGGGGCCGCGCTACTGCCCCAGCATTGAAGACAAAATTGTGCGCTTTACCGACAAAGAATCTCACCAGATTTTCATTGAGCCAGAAGGCCGAGACATTCCTGAATTGTATATCCAGGGCTTCTCGACTGGATTACCGGAAGCCTTGCAGGTGAAGATGTTACGATCGCTCCCTGGTTTGGAGCAGTGCGCCATGCTGCGTCCCGCCTATGCCGTTGAATATGATTACCTGCCAGCGACCCAGTGCTATCCCACTCTGATGACTAAATTGGTGGAGGGATTATTTTGCGCGGGGCAAATCAATGGCACGACGGGCTACGAAGAAGCGGCAGCCCAAGGATTGGTGGCGGGCATCAACGCTGCCCGCTTTGTGCGTCAAATGGAGATGATTATTTTCCCTCGCGAACAAAGCTATATCGGTACGCTGATCGACGATCTCTGCACTAAGGATCTGCGGGAACCCTACCGAATGCTGACCTCTCGATCGGAATACCGCTTACTCCTGCGATCGGATAACGCGGATCAACGCCTGACTCCTTTGGGACGCGAGATTGGGCTGGTGGACGATCGACGCTGGTCACACTTCACCCGTAAGCAAGCCAATATCACGGCAGAGAAAGAGCGCCTGCACGAAACCCGCGTCAAGGAGCATGATGAGCTAGGACGATCGATCACCCAGGAAACTCAACAGTCCATTCGCGGTTCAATTACGCTGTCAGAACTGCTACGCCGCCCTGGATTTCACTACGTTGACCTCGATCGCTATGGTTTAGGCAACACTACCCTGCACCGTGAGGAACGGGAAAGCGCCGAGATTGAGATCAAATACTCTGGCTATCTCCAACGACAACAGCAGCAAATTGATTTAGTCGCCCGTCAGGAACACCGCAAACTCCCGGCTGATTTGAACTATGGCACGATCGCCACTCTCTCCAAAGAAGCCCGCGAGAAACTAGCCAAGGTGCAACCGCTGACGATCGGGCAAGCCACTCGCATTGGTGGTGTAAATCCTGCTGATATCAATGCCCTATTAGTATATTTGGAATTGCAAATGCGCCAGGAAGCATCGGAAGTCAGTCGTAAATGATGGATGACTGATGATACTCTACACGCGTAAAGGATTACTTTTTTGAATGCTCGGAACCAAGACATTAAACATTCCCATACTTCCTGTACTAAACTGTTCTGTGTTGATAATATTTTGAACTACCTAAAGCTGAAATACGTAAAGATTGGACAGTACTTGGGATATAGGCAACATCATTAAAATACACCGCCCAACAATCCTAAAAATACTGTCTCGTCTCAAACTCCTTACAGCCTATTTATGGAATAGGGTATACATGTTAGGTAGCCAAAACCCTTTAAATAAGCACTTGCACTGTCCCCTTTAATGCCTAAACAGGCTGTAAAGGCAACGACGGGACTTAACCGCAAAGCATTTGAGGAATTAATGGATATTATCAATGCTCGTGTTGTGGGCCACCCAGGATTACAACAGATTTGCACAGAGGGGGACACCATTACAGCCATTTCACCTATGTCCACCTCTACCGTAGCAGAGGCAGAAGGTCTGGATGTGGCGGCAGATTGGATCTCCTTGGGAGGCGTGGATTTACAAATCAACGGAGCGCTGGGGCTGGCATTTCCCGATGTGCAACCGGGAGATGAAGCAAAACTGATGGAGATTTGTCGATTTCTATGGCAGCAGGGGGTTGATGGGTTTTTGCCGACGATCGTCACCACAGCAGTTGAGAAAATTCACCAAACCTTGGAGGTGTTAGCCAACTTCAGCGATCGATCGCCAACCTACCCCACCGCCAAAATTCTGGGTGTGCATTTGGAGGGGCCATTTCTCAATCCTGAAAAACGGGGGGCGCATCCCGCCGAATATTTGCTGCCCCTGACCTTGGAGCAAGTGCAGCGAGTGGTGGGAGATTACGGGAACCTGATTAAATTGGTGACCCTAGCGCCAGAGTTGGATGACACTGGGGAGACGATCGCCTACCTCAAATCTCACAACATCACCGTCAGTTTGGGTCACTCCCAGGCAACCGCCGCCCAAGCCCAGCGCGCCTTTGAGCAAGGAGCCACAATGGTCACCCATGCCTTCAATGCCATGCCCAGCTTGCACCACCGTGAACCAGGATTGTTGGGGGCGGCGATCGTCCATCCTGGGGTTTTGTGTGGGCTGATTGCCGATGGGCAGCACATCAGCCCCACCATGGTGGAGGTGTTGCTGAAAGCCAGTGGCTACGGGCAGGGTATTTTCCTCGTCAGCGATGCTCTGTCACCGTTGGGATTGCCCGACGGACTCTACCCCTGGGACACCCGCCAGATTCAGGTCAGCCAGGGCACAGCGAGGCTCCCAGAGGGCACCTTGGCAGGGACTACCGTGTCGCTGTTGTCTGGGGTGCAAAATCTGGTGAAGTGGGGCTGCCCCATCGAACAGGCGATCGACACCGCGACGTTGGCTCCCCGACGGGCGATCGGCTTGTGCCACACCCAAAATCCTTACATCGGTGAGTCAGCCAGTCACCTATTGCGTTGGCACTATTTAGACGCAGGTTCAAATCCAGAATTAACCTGGCAACGATTGCTTGAGAGCGACAGAGAATACTAGGATAAGGCATTGGAGTAGGGACGAAGCATCGTTTCTTGCCCATAGCTTGCTTCCCCAAGGGTATGCTTCGCCCTTCCCAAATCTCAAACGTCTGGAACTGATTTAATTCCCGATCCTTAGTTGCCCTATTGAGTTGAACCAGGTTATGAATGCAGCCGATGACAAGATGATCGTCCGAGAATACTTTAATGCCACGGGGTTCGATCGCTGGCGACGGATCTACGGCGATGGCGAGGTAAACACCGTGCAGTTGGACATCCGCAAAGGTCACCAGCAGACGATCGACACCGTGTTGAGTTGGCTAACCGCCGATGGCAACCTGAACGAGTTGACGATTTGCGATGCCGGGTGCGGCGTGGGCAGTCTCAGCATTCCCCTCGCTCAAGCGGGAGCCAAGGTTTACGCCACTGATATTTCTGAGAAAATGGTGACGGAAGCCAAGGAACGCGCCCAGAAAGCCTTGGAGCAGGCAGAAAATCCCCAATTTGCAGTGCAGGATTTGGAGGCGTTAAGCGATCGGTGCCACACCGTCATCTGCTTGGATGTGCTGATTCACTATCCCCAAACCAAAGCAGCTGAAATGATTGCCCACCTCAGCTCTCTCGCAGAGTCGCGGCTAATCTTGAGCTTTGCCCCTAAAACCCCGTGCTACACCCTCCTGAAAAAGATTGGCGACTTCTTTCCTGGCCCTAGTAAAGCCACTCGCGCTTACCTCCATCGGGAAGCAGAAATTCTTCAATTGCTAGAAGCAAATGGGTGGAAGCTCCAGCGCCACACCCTCAATAAAACTCGCTTCTACTTTTCCCGACTATTAGAAGTCACTCGATCGTGACATAATTACCCGGTACGATCGCCACGAAGTCCAAAAATTACGCTAGATTCATAGATCTGGGTATTCAGCATGGGTACACCCGTATCTCGTGAATGTTAGATTTAGCGTTTCCCCTTCCTAATTCATGTGCCGACTCCTGGGCTACCTTGGGCCTCCCGTTCACCTCGATCGCTTACTTTACAAGCCAGAACATTCCCTCATTGTCCAGAGCTATCAGCCATTAGAAATGACGGCTGGCTTGTTGAATGCCGATGGCTTTGGGCTGGGCTGGTATCATGCCCACCAGTTCACAGATCCATTTACCTATAAAAATACGCTGCCCATTTGGAATGATACTAATCTGTCCCAATTGAGCCGATTTGTGGAATCAGGTTGTGTGCTAGCGAACGTTCGCAGCGCAACTCCTGGCTTATCTGTAGACTTAAGCAATTGCCAACCCTTTGGGCACGATCGCATTCTTGGCGTACACAATGGCTTTATTGAAAATTTTCGCCAGACTCTCTACCGTCCCTTACGCGATCGGCTCTCAGATGAGGCCTATGAGGGCGTTCAAGGTCTCACCGACTCAGAACATATCTTTGCCCTGCTACGGGATGCCTTGCGATCGACCCCTGCTCCGTCCCTCGCTGAAGCCTTGCAGAATACCCTAGAACTGTTGCTGGAAATGGCCCAGGCTAAATGCGCCGGAGTCTCTGCTAATCTGATTTTGAGCGATGGGGATCACCTAGTAGCCTCTCGTTTTGCCAGTCGTTCCGAACCCTGTTCGGCTGATGCCCAATCCCTGCCCCCCACTCCGGCTCCCACTTTATATTGGTTGCGAGATGATCCCCTTTTTCCCAACGCAGTGCTGATTGCCTCTGAGCCAATGTTTTCTGGGGATTGGGTGACTTTTCCTGAGCGTAGTATTTTAACCACGAGTCGTGATCTTGATGTCAAAATCCTCCCGTTCTGAAGTCCGATCGACTCACACCCGTGAGGAAATATTTGAACATCCCTTAATTGAACATCATCGACGAGAACAGATTCGCGATTGGTTTCAGGACTGCCGCGCCCAAACCCTAGCTCTGCTACAGGGACTAGATGACGATAGTCTGTGCCAGCAAGCCCACCCCGATTTCAGCCCTGTGGGATGGCATTTTGGGCACATTGCCTATACCGAGAGTCTTTGGCTTTTGGAGCGATCGGCTGGATTATCTCCCCTCTTTCCCCAATACCAGCGGTTATTTGTTGCTGATGGACTCCCCAAGGGCGAACGTACCCGCTTACCCAAATTGCTAGACCTCCAACACTACCTGAAAACCGTCAGAACTCAGGTGCTAGATTACCTAGACATTGCGCCCCTAGACCAGCAAGAACCCCTCTGGCGCTGGATGTTGCAGCACGAAAGCCAACATAGTGAAACGATCGCCTTGGTGCTGGAATTATTGCAATTGGGATATGGGGATCGCGGGTTGAAGGTAATGACAGAACCCTTCACTGCATCAATGGTTGAGGTGCCAGCAGGCTATTTCTTGCAAGGAAATGACTCCTGGGATGCCTTGGATAATGAGCGTCCGATGCATCGAGTATTTTTGCCGACGTACTGGATCGATCGCTACCCGGTGACTTGGGGTGAGTATCAAGTTTTTATGGCGGCAGGAGGATACGAAGATTCCCAATGGTGGTCGCGATCGGGCTGGGCATGGCTCCAGGCGAACCCCATCCAACAACCACTTTACATGCCAAAAGATTTTGCATCAAAGGACTCTGGTCTAGCAGATGCAACCCTTAACCATCCCGTGTGTGGCGTAAGCGGCTATGAGTCCGAGGCCTACGCTCGATTCGTGGGCAAGCGCCTACCCACGGAAGCAGAGTGGGAAAAAGCCGCGAGTTGGCATCCTGACACAGCGCAGCGCCACACCTACCCCTGGGGCGAAACGTTGCCCAGTCAGTCTCGCTGTAACCACGGACAGGCAATGGGGCGATCGACTCCCGTCAACGCCTACCCCGATGCTCAAAGCGCCTATGGGTGCTGGGATATGTTGGGCAATGTTTGGGAATGGACTGCTTCCTGGTTCGATGGCTATAACGGGTTTGTGAGCTATCCCTACAAAGGCTATTCCCAAGCGTATTTTGATGGAGAACATCGCGTCTTAAAAGGTGGCAGTTGGGCCACCCGTTCCTATGCGTTGCGATCGTCCTTTCGCAATTGGTACTATCCCGGTGTGCGCCAAATCTTTGCAGGGTTCCGTTGCGCCAGCGATCGATGCCATTAGGAGATTTCTAAGAAAAATGCTACCGCTGTAGGGGCGTTCGCGTAGCGTGTGCTTTGCACTTAGCATCCGGCAGATCAGCTATTGACTCGACCAGAAAGTCATTGCCCGGATGCTTCGCCCTTGCAAGTTATATCCATAGGCGATGTGCAACTAATTTGCCCTCATCCCAACCCTTCTCCCTAGGGAGAAGGGCTTTCAGACATTTCCGGTTCCCTCTCCTTGGGGAGAGGGCTAGGGTGAGGGCAGGATTGGCGAGTGTTTCAGGAAAGTTGCACATCACCTATCCATGAGCATTGACTTAGTTGTCTTTTCTTAGTAATGATGAAAGCCCTTTGGTGACTTTGGCGATCGTAGACTTAACCACGCTCCCGACCGACGGCTTGGGTGGCACAGCGACTTGAATTGCCTCATCCATAAACTCCTTCAAGCGGTAGCCATACTCCAAATTTTGCTGATGTTTACGCAGGGTGGGGAAGAGGCGAAATGCGCCCTGGCGGAGGTCTGCCTCATGCTCAAAAATCGCCTGATTGATTTTGCTGGTGCGGTTAACAGAGAGCGAACCGACCGGGAACCAGTTTGGTTTTCCTTGGATACGGATGTAAATATTGAACTCTGGTAAACCTTGGGATTTCAGTTTGTCGTACTGCTGAGCCGCTGCTTCCCGCTTCTGGGTTCCCTTGGTTACATTTTTGCTCTGATTGGCACCCTTGGCAGAACTCCGCTTGGAGGGGTTTTTAGCGGGTTTTTCAGGGGGTTGAGTATTGCCGAATCCACTACCGTTTGCCACGAGGTCTACATCCTTGCTCAAGTTAATAAAAGTTTATCCCATTTTCATAAACTTCTGTTTTTCTAAATTAGGCGATACTTGGCTACTAATGCTTTGTAGACAGACGATCGCGGCTCTTGAAGCGTGGGCACTTCCTGAAAAGCTAACCGTCACTAAAAGAAATCCTCCCTTAGACAATCACCGCTGCGATTATGATTGAGTACAGTCTTAATCTTCGTCCCGGCGATCGGGATGGATGGCTGAAGACACATGCGATGGAACGATAGAGAGTTGGTGTAACGATCGCTTCCTCCTGCCACAATGCACGCTTTATATAAGGACAAATGTGAATGGGCTACGTCATTGCAACTGCCAATATGAAGGGTGGAGTTGGCAAAACTACACTAACCGTCAATCTAGCAACTTGTTTAGCAAAAAATCACAACAAGCGGGTTTTAGTGGTGGATTTGGATACCCAAATTAGCGCGACCCTCAGCCTGTTATCTCCGGCTGATTTTGCCAAACTCAGGGCAGAAAAACGTACTCTTAAACATTTACTCAATCGATCGATTAAACCAGAAGCATCGACTAGCTTACCGATTCAAGACATTATTCGATCGTATATGTGTACGGTGAAAGGGCTAGATTTATTGCCCGGTGATATCGATCTATACGATGAGTTTCTGGTTTCAGAAATGTTGCACGAAAAAGCTGCCAAAGAGAGCGAACATAGCTTTGAACAAGTCTGGGATCGGTTTGAAAAAAGCTTGGTGCGATCGATCTTGCAGCCTGTCATTAAAGACTATGACTTCATTCTGTTAGATTGTGCCCCTGGGTATAACCTCATTACTCGCAGCGGTATTATTGCTAGTGACTTTTATCTATTACCTGCCAAACCAGAACCTCTATCCATGGTCGGGATTCAGTTACTAGAACGACGCATCAATGCACTACGAGAAAAATACCAATCAACCCATCCCATTGATGTCCAATTATTAGGTATTGTGTTCACCATGTCTGGGGGCATGATGGTAAAACGCTATTACCGAGAAGTGATGCACCGGGTGACCGAAGATTTCAGTGCATCCAAGATTTTCGAGACCCGCATTCCCACGGATGTGAATGTATCGAAAGCAGTGGATAGTTATATGCCTGTGGTCTTGTCCAGTCCCATGTCCTCTGGCTCCAAAGCATTTATAGGGCTGACACAGGAGTTCTTACAGAAGTTAAGTATGATCGTAGGACTCAAGAGTCAAACGACAAAAATGAGCCTCATCAACTTGGAATAGCGGGATTGGAATAGCGGAGTCGCTATTGCCAAGTTGATGATGTAGCTGACTATTAGAGATTAATTCAAGGGCTAATATCACATGAAATTAGTATGGCAATTCAGCGCCAATTCAGCACCTATGGGGGCTACTCGATCGCAACCCGTCCACCCAACCAACTCCACTGGTAGCGATGATTCGCTGGGGGACATAACAACAGCGGAACCTTTTCTGGAAATCCTAGTAAGGACGCTGTCCAACAAAGTTACCAGGGGGATTGTAATTACAAACCCAAACCTCTCCATTGCCCGATCGCGCCACCGCACACCCAACCTCAGTGGTCTTCGCCCAAACAATTTGAGTATAATGGCCACACACTTCTCGACAGCTATTGTTAGCGTAGTTATAATCTTTCACTTCACTACCCCAGCTATCTACAACTTCTGTGGGTGACCACCGCCGACCGCTCCCCCCAAACAGGTTCTCACCATACTGCTGTTGAGGTCGGTGGTTAAACTGACCGCTAGATGCTAGGCGATCGGCCCACTCTTGGGCATAGCTCGCAAGTTGAGGCGACCACCGCAGAGGCGCAACCCCTACCTTCGATCGCCATCGGTTGTGAGCTTCTACCATCTCTTGAGCAATACCACCAGCAGCCTGATTAGTATTTGTGGAATTACCTGAATTCATTGGGCGAGATGGAGGAGGATTATTGGTGGAGGGACGGTTGGTATTTCTGGCAGAAACCGGAGCATTGTTGACCTGAAATGTACAAGACGGCTGGAAAGGCTTGGCAACACTATTGAAGGCATTGGACAAGGGCCGATCGCCCCGACCTGCAAAGGTGCGACTAAATCTTTCGCAGGTGACAGAAACCTGATTCTGCCGCTCTAGAAAATAGGTGCCCGTACTCCCAAGCTGACAGCCCGATTGGAGACAGGTGGCGAAGCTACAGGGATCTTTGGCGGTGTGCCAAAATAATTGCCATCTTCCATTGGGATAAACCACGCTGCAATAGCGCCCCGTCGCTCCACCTTGAGCGTAGAGAGTCCGATCGGGTTGAACCAATTGTGCGTTCACAGGCTTTGCTATTGCAACCAGGTGTTGCTCGATCGGAATCACTAAACTGCATAAAGCAATCAGCAAATGAAAGGGATGTATAGGGTTTCTCATCTGGGGTTTCTCATCTGGGGTTTCTCATCAATGGGCTAACAGTGCAAGAATAGGTGTGGCAGAATTGAGGAAGAACGATTTTACCGACTAACGAACAAGGTTTTACCTGTATTTGCTTGTGCCATCTTCTATCGAACTCCTATCGCAATATTAAGCTATTCCGCTTTGATGTCAGATCTGGAGTCATTTTTATCCTAGCGTTTAAGAACATTCAGATCGAGATTATCCGTGATGGAAATTGGAGGTTTATCAATGAAGCCGAACTTTGAAGCAATGACTTGGGCAGAATTGAGAGCGTATGTGTTAAAGCATCGAGAGGACGATGAGGCATTTCAGGCATTTATTGGTCGCCGTAGCCCTGATTCTGAAGCCACTTGGTATAACTTTCCGATGACGGAGGAAGGACGACAGCAGATGGCAGAAGTGTTTCGGCGCAAGATGAATGGGGAGTTATAGAGATTATAGAAAGGGCGATCGTCCGAATGTTCTTTGGAATAGGTTTATCCTGAGCCAGTAGCCATGGCTGTTTAAGATGTACCAATGGGTATGATTGCTGAAAGCATAGTTACATGCTTGGTTATGATAGTTTATTTGGATATATCGTTTGAACCAGGCAATAACATTCTGGGATTAGCAGGTAGTTTCCCGGTTAGCTGCCGATACATTTCTGAGCGATTATTGCTAATTGCAACTTCTCTAAAGCGGCTGATTAGTAAATTGATGGCTATTCCTAAGATAGAAAAACCGATTAACCGACCCGCAGTACCTCCACCAATTTGAATTGTTGAGCCTAATACATCGAAGAGCAAACCTCCGATCGCCCCTCCGATCGCTCCTCCAATCAGCCCAAACTTTAGATCTCCTGAAGTGTTTTCCTTGATGCCATAAGAAGCTCCAAGCAAAAGCCCAAAAACACACCAGCCAACTGTACGAGCAAAAACTTGGAGAGTAAAAGATGGTTCATTCTGAAGGGTGCCAAGCAAGAGTATTGCATTGAAAACAAAATGTGCAATTGCTCTCGCTATAACACCAGCAATCACGCCCAAAATTGCCCCAGCCTTAAGACCGTAATACAATCTTGATTTGTTTTTCCTAAATAATCCTTCTGCCGCACCCATCACAGCGCTTAAGCACATGCCGAGTGCCCCAGTTATAACTATTGTTTGAAAAAGAGTACCTGTAGTGGCTAAAAACTTACTAGCATAGATGACCTCAACCACAAGAAAACCCACTAAACTACCAACCAGTCCCGTGAGGAGAGGCTTTTTGCTGTTTGAGGAAAAGCCAAATCCATAATGCTTATAGTTGAATTCATGTTTGCATGTAGGGCAGGTCACTCGTAGCCTTTTGCTACGCTTTGGAATGCGTAATTTTTGAGAACAGGTTTCACACAAGACAACTATATTAATTTTGTCGTTGCTCTTAGTGGATTGAGCTTGCTCCATGTTATTGCTCCTTAATCAGAAGTCTTTAGTAAACGAGTATATCAAGATGAATGGGGAGTTTCAAGGATTATGCGAAGGGCGATCATCTCTATGTCCAGTGTGATCTATGTCCAGTGTGACAAGCTCGATCGCCTTACAGCAGATTGCTACCAACCGTGCCATAGGCGGGAATATTGAAAGCTATAGCCAGAGACAGTTATATTATTTATTTTTGTGGCGAGTTTGATCAAAAACCACTGTAAATCTTACATCATGCTCAACAGGTACCTAAAAACCGGGACTATAAACGAAAAATCAAGGGTTTGATGCAATCATTGTTGTGAGAACTCCAGTTTCTACCCTAAGTGTAAAATCTGAGTCACCCAAGATCAGTTCAAAAATATCGATCGGAAATCGCAAGTATCTGGTTTAGGTGAAAAAATCATGCCAATATATTTACTTACATAGAGATTTAGGGTATCAATAGAAACAAGATTTGTGAGAGAGGTTTTCCAGATGCCCAAGACTAACCATCGCGCCGAGTTTATTGCCATCTACGATCGGTTGCTAATAGGGTGTCGCCATGTCCTAAAGCAATTGTTACTGGATGAGAGCGGTAGCACGATAGTGGGAAGCAGACAGACAGAAACTCCTAATGATTGTGGGAGAGAGCAGTGTAGGCAAGACCCCAATGGTGCAGTAACAGATTGATATCGGCACTTTGAGAAGCAATTAGATATCAGAATCCCTTTGGAATCTAGCCATCTCCATCGCGGTGAAGATATCGTCAGAACATGGTTCCAAAGAGAATTTCAGGAAAATATTCTTAGAGGATTGGCAGACCGTTTACGGCTATTGGAAGAGAAGTTATACCAAGTTCAATGTTCATACTCCTATGATTGATCCTCTTGTCAGCCCCCTCGTTGGTATCGTGATGGGTAGCGACTCCGACTTACCCACCATGCAAGATGCGATCGGCATCTGCGAATCCTTCAACATTCCCTGCGAAGTCAAAATCCTCTCTGCCCATCGCACCCCAGAGCGCATGGTGGACTATGCAAAACAGGCACATTTACATGGGATAAAAGTCATTATCGCGGGAGCCGGGGGAGCCGCCCATTTACCAGGAATGGTCGCCGCCCTGACCCCCTTACCTGTGATTGGGGTGCCAGTGGTCAGTCGGCATCTGCAAGGCATAGATTCCCTATATTCGATCGTCCAAATGCCTGCTGGAATTCCAGTCGCAACCGTGGCGATCGGCAATGCCAAAAATGCTGGATTGCTAGCGGTGCAAATCCTAGCAATTTACCAGCCAGACTTGCTAGAACGAGTGCAAGACTATCGCCGAACTTTGGCAGAATCGGTTGCCGAGAAGCAAACTCAGCTAGATGAGTTGGGTTATAGGAAGTATCTGGAGATGGGGAAGGGGCATTCGTGACCCATTAAGGCACAATTAATTATTTGTGCTTGCATCGTTTGTTGTGCTTGACAACAGGGCTTCTGCGGCTGCTTGGCTCAGGGGTCTTGAGAATAGATACCCTTGACCAAATTTGTAGCCAAGCTGTTGCAATCGTTCTAGTTGGGCTTGCGTTTCTATGCCTTCAGCGATCGTATCCAGTTCCAACTGGTTACCAAGCGCCATAATCGTTTCCACAATCTGATTATTTCTTTTACCTATTTGAATTTGATTCACAAATGATCGATCGACCTTCAAGCTATCCACGGGTAGACGGTGCAGATAGCTCAACGATGAATATCCGGTGCCAAAGTCGTCAATGCTAATTTGGATGCCCCGTGCTTTCAACTGGCTGAGCAGGCTAATCGTAGATTCAACATCTTCAATCAACATACTTTCGGTAATTTCTAACGTTAGGTAGCGGCCGTCTAGTTGGGTTTCAGTGAGAATGCGATCGACTTCTGCTAGCAAATCAGACTGCCGTAGATCTTGCGCTGAGAGATTTACACTCACCTTCAGCGTCGAAAGGTGAGGAAAAATCCGATGCCAGGCTGTTAGTTGCTGACAGGCTGTTTGCAGTGCCCAATAGTCCAGGGACGTGATCATGCCTGTTTCCTCGGCCACTGCAATGAATTCGCCGGGAGATTTCAAGCCCTGAGTTGGGTGCTGCCAGCGAATCAGGGCTTCAAACCCAGCCAGATATCCTGTATCTAAAGCAATAATCGGTTGATAGTGCAGTAGAAATTCCTGACTCTCGATCGCTCGGCGTAGATCGTTTTCTAAATGCAGCCGCTTCAGAGATTGGGTGTGCATTTCTGCGTCAAAGATTTCATAACGGGCTTTGCCCCTAACTTTTGCTCGATACATCGCAATATCAGCATCTCGCAGCAGATCCGAGGCTTGTATATAATCTTTTGTGCCCAACACAATCCCTATACTAGAGGTCGTATATACCTCCTGCCCTGCGATCGTCAGAGGGGTTTGCAACTCGGCAAAAATACATTCCGCAGCGCGAACAGCGTCTTGAATTCCCTTAATTTCTTCGAGCAGGATCACAAACTCATCACCTCCCAGCCTAACCGCCAGATCAACGCCACGGAGCGTGGCTTGCAATTTTTGAGCAACGATGATGAGTAATTGATCCCCGACTAAATGCCCCAAACTATCGTTGATCACTTTGAAGCGATCGAGATCGAGAAATATCACCGCGAAGTGATAATCTTCCAACCGTTTGGCTCGGTTAATCGCTAATTCCAATCGTTCCATTAAAAGATGGCGATTGGGCAACCCTGTTAGCGCGTCGTGGAGAGCATCGTGTTTCAACTGATTTTGCACCTGGATACGCTCAGTCACATCACGAGAGGTCGTTTGGAGTTGCACAACTTGCCCCGTAGCATCAAAAATAGGTTTGGTTAAGGTCTCAAACCAAATGTAGTGCCCCGACTTATGGCGCATCCGATAGGTGATCGGGGCCGGTTTGCCGATGAGCACTACTACATGAGCGTCCTGGTAAATGTAATTGCAATCCTCTGGATGGAAGAAGGTATAAGGATCTTGTCCCAGCATTTCCCTATATTGGTAGCCCAGGAGTGCTTCACAGGATGGGCTGACATAGAGATATCGACCATTCAAATCATGAAGACATACGAGGTCGTTCATATTTTCAGCTAACAATCGATAGCGGTTTTCACTCTCTCGGAGCGCTTCTTCGGCATGTTTCCGATCGCTCAAGTCAATATCCACACAATACAGTTCTGGCTCACCCTCAAGATTGATCAGCATCAGGTGACTGGAATAGACCGTAGCTTGGGAGCCATCTTTGTGCATTAAGCTCAATTCGCTGGCTGGGATAGCTTGTCCCTCTGTCAGCCAACCCTGAATTGCCACAATCACCTCTTGATGCATTTCTGGAGGAATAATCAGCTCTTCAAGTTGCCGACCCAACGCCTCTGCTTTGGTATAACCATAAAGCTGTTCGCTGGCATCATTCCAATAAATCACTTGACGCTGGCGGTTATAGCCTTGAACCGAAATTTTGGGGGTGGATTCAAACAGCGTGCGGAATCGCTGTTCACTGGTTTCCAATGCCGCTTGTGCCTGTTTCCGATCGCTGATATCAATTATCAGCCCATCCCAAATCACATCGCCATTGGGCTGTCGCGTCGGACGAGCAATGCCCTGCATCCACTTCAGTTCCCCAGCGGGGGTAATGACCCGATAGTGACACTGCCACACTTGCATCGTTTGGTAGGATTCTGCAATAGACTCTTGCAACCGAGGCAAGTCATTGGGATGGGTCATTTTCCAGACAATGCTGGGATCTTGCAAAGCTCCATCCAACTCAATGCCATAAACATCGCAAAAGCCCGAACTGATATAGGTATATTGATCAGACCCATCCGGGCGGAGACAATAGCCGTAGATGATACCCGGTACATTGTCGGCCATGGTTTGAAATCGAGCTTCGCTCTCTCGAAGCACCGCCTCTACTCGGCGACGTTCCACTAGTTCCAGTTGTACCTGTTGGTAAAGATTAGCCTGCTGAATGGCGATTTCCAGTTGATTGACAACCGCTTGGGCCAACTCAATCTGATCCTTGTGCCAGGTAAACGGTTGCTGAGTCGATGTAATTGTGAAACTGCCCCACAGTTGGCCTTCAACCACTAAGGGAATCAGTAACCAAGCTCCCGGTATAATCTGAGCAATTTCCCGGTTAATCGTATCATCTAGATTCGCCGTATCCTCTATCCGCACAATCTGCAACTGTTTGAGTTGATCTGCAAAGGGATTTCCAGCATCACTAATCTCAAAACCAATGGCTGTTAGAGTATCTGGATTGTGACAAAACTCAGCTACATGTCTCCAAATGCCCCGCTCTGGTAAATATTTCACCACAAAGCAGTCTAGAGTTTTCAAAAGCCGAGCGGCTTCGGCAGTGGCGGTGGCAAAAATGGTGTCTAAATCCAGAGAGTTGCGAATCGCCTGAAACACTCGATTCAGCGCCTGTTCCCGTTGAATTTGCTGCTGAAATACAGTGATGTCTCGCCCAACCGATTGAATTTCGACCAACTCCCCTCGATCGTCAAAAATCCCCAGGTTGATCCAATGGGTCCAGCCAATCTGGTTGTTGGGGCGATAGTCTTGATTGGTATTTTCAAAGCTGGGACTTTCGGGGGTGAGTGCGGCAATTTTGCGATATATCTCCGCCAACTCCTCGGTTAGTACAAAATTACTCCATGGCATTCCCAGAACATCATCTAAGGAGCGACCGACAGTAGAGCAGAGGGCAGCGTTGGCAAAGGTAACGGTCGTATCGGGCAGCGATCGGAGAATCAGATCGGTTTGTGCTTGGATCACCTGGCGATAGCGGTGTTCGCTTCTCAGCAGAGTATTTTTGATGATCTGCTGTTCCAGTTCATGGCGGTCGCGTTCGGCTTCGAGCCGATTTCTCTCGCTGATATCCTGAAATGCCGCGATCGCATATATCACCTGCCCCTGAGCATCAAAAATTGGGGTGGCTCGGACTTCTAGAGGCACCACCTGGTTGGAATGGTGAAGTTCTACATCATCAACCCAAACTGCTTCCCCAGCCAAAGCACGAGTACTGGGTAACGCTTCAACGGGATAGAGCGCCTGAGTGTGCTTGCGGTAGACCTGGAAGATATCAGAAAGTTGATCAGGTCTCGGTTCTGAGGGGCGATCGGTACCCAACAATGACCGTCCCATACAGTTGATATAAACAACTTCCCCGGTTAAGTCGTGAACAGCAATCCCAATCGGGGTAGCATCTAGAAATTGAGTTAACCGGCTTTCGCTTTGGGATGAAGTTTCACTTGCCAGGAGTGACTTGACCAAACGCTTGACACTCTCTGGTGTACTTTCCCAATCTTCTAGAGAAATCTGATCGAGGGAGAAGGGTTGTTGTTTTTCCATAGCCGCAGCGTGGACAATTTGGTGAATGGCTTACCTCAAATCTGGCACCATGCTTATAAGGTGCCCAGGAAATGAGGTTCTTAACGAAAAATCAAGGGCTTTATGCAACTATTTTCGCTAAAGTTCCAGCCTCTACCCTAGAGGTAAGATTTGAGTTATTTAAAGTGTAGCTCTCTCCCCAAGGGTGCATCTCAACTTTGCAACCACCCGATCCACCCTCACCCTAAATCCCTCTCCCTAGGGAGAGGGACTTTGAATTCCGGCTCCCTTCTCCCCTAGGGAGAAGGGTTGGGGATGTAGCTTGCTTCCCGAAGGGTGGGCGGATCGGAGATCTGCAAAAGTGAGATGCTCCCT
>Ga0209181_10002526_pt1 | contig 29825 bp, 23 predicted proteins | sample MAT05_FD_187208 | JGI IMG/M metagenome (GOLD analysis project Ga0209181, IMG submission 187208) | Freshwater microbial communities from Lake Fryxell liftoff mats and glacier meltwater in Antarctica - MAT-05 (SPAdes) (version 2) | ecosystem: Environmental > Aquatic > Freshwater > Ice > Liftoff...
TTTTGCCACTGGTTATTTTACCCGGGGTGTGGTGGCCAGGCAAATTATTGATTTTTTCGAAGGCATTATTGAAAAGGCACCCGGTTTAAAGTTTATTTTTGGAACTACAAAAGATATGACAGAGGCCTTTGTGGGAGATAAGAAGAAATTTACAGAACCCGTACTCGTAGAATTTTCGCCAGGCGTTGAAAGAATTGGTTTTATAACCCAACATCATATGAATATATTAGGGAGGGAAAACCACTTGGCAGTATATATACCTGCAAGTTATGCCATTTCCGGTGATTTATACATTGTGCACAAAGATCATGTAAAAACCTTCCAACAAGATAGTGGGCAGGTAATGAAATTTGTGATCAGCGGTGGAATTGCTGGAATTGAAAAACAAGAAAATCCTTCCAATAAATCTTCCGCTGCACAATAAGAAACATCAAGGCAACGTTAATCCATTGAGAGAAAATGTACAGTTTTATACCACCAAAACACAAATTGGGTAAAACTCTGTATTGAATAATCAAAAAAAATCAGTTTTTTCGCACTACAACTATGCATCTGTTAAATACGCTTTTACAAGCCAGCTCTTCTGTTGCTGATTCTGCAAAGAAAGCTTCCGCCCAAGGGGCTGAAAAGGCCGCCGAACTCCCATCTGCACCCGTATTGGAAATGATGGCCAATGGCGGTCCAATTATGATTGTGCTGCTATTATTCTTGCTATTGGCAATCTTTTTTATCATTGAGAGATTTTTATACATCTCTGGAAGAACAAAATTGGATTTCAATATGATGAACGTAGTTAAGGACAATATGGCTCAAAACAGACCTGATGCGGCTTTAAGCTACTGCGAACGCACCCCAACCGCACAATCACAAGTAGTGGCAACGGGCTTGCGATTTTTAGGCAGCAACATGCGCGAAATTGAAAGCGCAATGGAAACCAGAGCCAATGTAGAGCTGAGTGCCATGGAAAGCAACCTGGGCTACCTAAGCTTAATTTCTAGAATAGCGCCGATGGTAGGATTTGTGGGTACAATTTGGGGTGTTATCACCATTTTTTATACCATTTCACAATTGGGTACCTTGGAAATTGGTGGCATAAGCAAAGGACTCTACATTAAGATGGTAACTTCATTGGCTGGTTTGTCTGTGGGAATTATTGGCTTCACAGGATATCAATTGCTCTTGAGGAAAATAGACCGTTTTGCTGAAAAATTGCAAGAGCAGTCCTTAAATTTCCTTGAAATGCTGAACAAAACCAACTCTTAATTTCTTAACTATGAAGATTCACAGGCGCAGGCGGGAAGATGTTGAGGTAGATTCCTCTTCATTAAATGACATTATGTTTTTTTTAATGTTGTTCTTCCTTATTGCCAGCACTCTTGCAAATCCCAACGTATTTCCTGTAAAGCTTCCAAAGGCTGGTAGTCCAGGTCAAATAGTACCCAGAACCATGCCCTTGACTGTAAAACGAGAAGGTGAAGATTTACACATATACTTGCAACAGGATGAGGTAGCTTATGACGAGTTAGAAGCAAGACTTACCAAACTAAGGGATGAGTTTAACGATCCTAAAAACCCTGAAGCTGGACTAAATGTGGTATTGCGTGTGGATAAGCAAACCAACGTGCAGGATTTGGTGGACGTGTTGCAGGTAGGTGCCAATTTGGGTATAAAAATGGTTCTCGCCACGGAGAAAAAATCAAAATAACCGAGTATTGTGCTGCGCATCAGTTCAATAACCGTTTTTCTTTTTATTACTTGCTCTGCTTTTGCTCAAAAAGCCTGGGAATCTAAAATTATTGCTGGTTTTCTTGTGCCACACCATGAAGATATGGTGCAGATGATGGCTCCGATTCGGGGATTTGAAATATCCAGATCCTGGAAAATAGACTCTGCGGGCTCAGTAGCTATCAAACAGAATCATCCATATTGTGGCATTGGTGTTAATTATTTTAACCTTGGCAAATCTATAAATGGAAACGCTTTTACCGCTTTTGGGTATTATGATGCAGGTATAAATCTGAAATCTAAAACAACATTAAGGGGAAGGTTTGCCTTCGGAGTTGGCTATTTAACCAAACAATACAATGCGTTTACCAATCCATTAAACCGTGCTATTGGAAGCAATATCAACGGTTTTATGCAAATTTATACTTATTTGCAAACCCCAATAGGCAAATACAACGACTTACAGCTTGGCATTGGGCTATCTCATTTTTCAAATGGAAATTGGAGCCAACCCAATTTAGGAATTAACTTGCCCAGTGTGCTTTTAGGAATTAAAGCCCGCGATAAAAGTACGCGTTATTTGAATGTACTTCAAATTCACAAAGTGCCTACAAATATCCAATGGGAATTTTCAGCCCGACTGGGAAAAAGACAAATAGGCATAGACAACCCAAGAAATATTGTAAATTACCTTGTGGAAGCGACAATCATTTATCCGCACAATGAATTTAGACAATGGAGAATAGGCGTTGTTTCCTTTTTTGACAAAACCTATGTCTTTACCAAGTTTCAGCCTTTACCCAGCAAAATAAGACCTGACCAAATTACAGAATTGGCTATTCAGGCTGGGCATGAATACAGGATTGGAAGGGTTGGTCTTGTAACAGATTTAGGATTTTATATTTACCGACCCGATCGATCAAAACGCATTTATTACGAAGGTATAGGCTTAAAACTTTATGTTACTGACAATCTAGTTCTAATAAATCGCCTAAAAGTGCATTTAACCACAGCGGATTATTTTGAGTGGGGGCTTTGTTACAATATTACAAGCAGTAACAGAGTAAACCCTGGTTTTGTGAATGGATTTAAGTGGGTATTTCGTGGATTTAGAAATCGCCATAACAATTTTTTTTAATACCTTAAATTTAGGAAATTAAAAAGTTTAAAAACTACCCAACGATCTAGGCACTTTGATGTCCAAGGTAGACACATACCTAAAATACAATCCATTGGAAAATTCCAGTTTTTTGTAATCCAAATCGTAGTAGGGTTCAAAACGGAAATCTATCCATAATTTACTCCCTAATATGGGCTTGGAATAAACGTAGCGGAGCATTGCCAAACGGCGAACGCCGTTGTTTGAATAAGGATTCTTTAAATTCACATTGCTAAACATAGTGTTGCCCAAAGTGGAAGTAAATTCATTGGCATACCACCAAGTAAGTGCAATTTGGTGGTGCTTTTTTATCCGAAAACGCAAATTGGTCATACTTGCCCAACCATTTGTATACGGCTGGGTTGGTGTATTTGAATTATCAAAACTATTTAAAAGAAACGATTCTAAAAGAAATGCTGTATCCTGGATTTTCAACCTCAAGCCAGCTGCAGAATTAATTCTTGTTGCTATGGGTCTATTGGTATTTAGCGCCTGTCCACCTTGATGAAATATAGTAAGATAAAGAGGATTACTTAAAGTAACACTTCCAATATGAAATAAAGCATTTTCTAGGCTTTGTCCCAAAACCAAAATTTCTTGTTTGCTTGTATTTTCGTTTAATTTTTGTTTCCATTCCAGCCAAATGTCATAATTCATCTTTGCGGTTTTGCGCTTTGCTTGCACACCCATTTCCACAGGTTGGGTAAATAGATTTTCGTAATTTAACATGGGTTCAATTAAATTATGCTGAATATTGGGCTGAATATTTCCCAAATTATACAACCACTTTTTATTTTCAATCCGAAAATTAAAGAGTGGAATGGCCTTAGTTAAAAAACCAGCATCCCCAAAATCCTTTTGTAACAGCAAACCGGTGCTAAAAGTTGCGTCTTTAGAAAGTTTGTAATGCAGCAACCCCTTTGCCTGAAATCCAAAAAGCGTAACACCAGGATTGATATTGTTGAAATACTCGTTGTTTTTAAGAAATTGAAGTCCTTCAAATGTAGCGCCCCACTTTGTCGAAGGTTGAGCAGGTTGTACGCGAAAAATATCGTTGCTCAATTGGGACTTTAAACCCAAAAACGAGGTAAGGAAAACAACAATGAGCAAAAGGCGCATTGGGCAAAGGTAAGAAATGAATTTTGTATCAAACAAATACTTCTCTTTATTGCCGCAGCTTGAATGTGAATGCGTAAAATTGATAAAGTTCGCTGCTAGAAATTAGTTTTTAAATATCATCCCCTCGCAAAGCGCGGTAGTGCTTTCTTGCATCTACATTGAATAAACTTCCTGGGAAATCTAGGATGATTTTTTTATAGGCTTCCATGGCTTTGGTTTTGTCGTTCAGTTTGTATTCATACAATTGACCCAAAGCATACCAACCATTGTCTGCCAAAATATCGTGGTTAAAAGCAACAACCAAAGTTTCGTACAATTCAGTAGCTTCCGCAAATCTTCCCTGCATTTCTCTAATTTGTCCGCGAGAAAACAAAATATCATCGCTTAAAGCATGACCTGGAAATTTTTTAGGAATACTATCTAGCAGTTTTTCCGATTCATCCAGTTTGTTTTGCATTTGCAATAACTCGGCATGGGCAAACATTTCAAGCGCCACATAATTGCTATCCACTCCCAAATTTTCTGAAATGGTGAGGGCAAGTTCAATGGCATTGTTGGAAATCAACTGGGTAGTGGCGCCTTTCAAAACTTCCAATTGGATTTTAGCCCAGCTAAAATCACCCCTAAAATAACTTAACCGTGCCCTACGAAATTTCGCTTCTTGTCCCAATGCATCTTCTTCAAAATCTTTTTCTACTTGGGCATACATCAACTCACTGGTCCAAACATCATCGTCAATAACATATGCATCGCCTAGCATTAATTTGGCATAAGCCTGTGCACGCCGATTTATTCCTATTGTCGCAATAAATGCTTCTAAAAGATCAACGGCTTTTTCAGGCTCATGGCTATATTTCATGTAAATTTCAGACAATCGACTCACTGCGCGCCAATTGCCATCCGTAAATCCACGCTTTTGTACAAATGATTCAAATTCCGATTTTAGCACATTCAATTCAGTGTTTGCCATAATAGGGCCATTCACCAGTTGCTTGTATCTGGTCTCCAGCAAACCTGATTCTCCTTCGCTATAATAAGGACCGTCTATTCCTATTTCTTTAATATACTCAAAACATTTAACTGCTGCGCTATAGGCTTCATTGCTCAAGCATAGTTCGCCCAATTCAATCATGCGAAGCCCTTTTTCTTTCAATTTTTTATCTAGAGCACGTGTTTGAACAAATGCCCCATTCCAATCTTTTTGCTTCACAAAAGTCCATTTTAACAATTCGCCCAAAGCCATATTGTCCGGCATTTTTTGAATCTGCTTTAACAAAATCACACGCAACAACACATAATCCAAACTGTCGGTTACGTTCATTTCAAAAAGCTGTTGGCTTTGCTCAAAGGGGAGGCCAGAATTGATGACCATGGTTACATATTTGTCCAACCCCTTTTCACGCTTGCCAGTTTGCATATATAACATAGCCAATTGGCTGCTAAAATCTGTCAATCCTTCAAATGCCTTATCCCCTTTTTCATAGGTTTGAATGGCGTAATCCAATTTTAACCTTTTCTGAAATGCATTGGCCACCCTTGTATATTCGCCATATTCCTGTTTTAACTTGTTAATAATGGACAGGTAAACCTTCTCGGCCTCTTTACCATTTCCAGCTTTTTCTAAAACATATCCCGCATCTACCTTGTATTGCTCCACATTTCCAAATTTCCGTTGGCGCTTTTTTACCAACTTTTCAGCTTTTTCCCAAGCCTTGGTTTCAAGCAAACAAGCCAGGTATCTGTCGTACAAATAGATGCTTTCTGGCTGCGCATCTGCCAAATCCTGGTAAAATGGCATTGCCTTATCGTATTCCTTATTCTCAAAATACTGCGCAGCCAATTTCTCATCCCCAGATTGGGCAGAAAGACCAACTACCGCCGTTGCGAATATGAAAAACAACACTCTTTTAATCATGTAAGATTGAACCATCAAATATAACGCCGTTTTTTCGGCTTTGTTTTAGGTATTGATACGATTGGACGAAAATAGTAAATGCCAAGTTATACAAACGGCGCTTACAATCATGATTCAATTTGTCTCGATTTCTTTATTTTCCCTAACTCCTCAATGTCAATTGCATCTTTGGGTGTGTTTGTTATTTTCCTTGATTCAGATTTCGCCATAAATTTAAAACAGCCTCATCCTGAATATCCATAATCAAACTTCTGAATGAATTATTTTGGCTTTTTGCATCATATTGCTTATCTTATACAAACGCATAAATAGTAAAAACTTCTCCGTATCCTTCGGTTGTATGCAAATTTTTATCTTTTCTTCTTCACCCACGCATACTAGTTTTCCATTTATCTTTTCTATTGGTTTTAGTACAAATTAAAACAATTTAACAAAACCATCTGGTTTCGAACTGGGGTGCCAAACATGATACAAACCAATACATTTGGTCCGGTGCGGCACAATCCCTGCTTGATAGAATCTAAAAAACAAATCCCAATCTTCTTTGCCCCAGGTTGTAAATTCTAGATTATACACGCCTGTTTTCTGAATTTGTTTTTTGGTTGCGGCAAAAATGCCTGTGCCTTCTGTAAACCAACGCCATTGAGCTTTGCCATCTTCTAATTGCCATTGGCAAATGGGAAACCAGACTGAATTCGTAGAAACATTTCTATAAATTTCATCCAAAAAATTTGGGGGCAATTGGATATCCGCGTCGCATACAAAAATCAATTCCCCGGGTGCCTGTTTTATAGCCGCATTAAATGCACTAGAACGTGAAAAATGTACTTTTTCTTGGTTAAAAACAAGTTCACCTTTCCATATTTTTTCAATCTCCATTTTTAAATCAACAATATCTGTACTTCCACAATCAAATATTGAGAATCCAATTTTTTCTGGATGATTTATTTTTGAAACGCTTGCAATTAAATTGTTTAACAAAGAATGACTGCGATTAAAATTTCCCACACAAATCCAAACCACTTCATGGTTCTTTTTGTTTGTTTTTCGACTCACCCACCCTGTAAAATCAACCCATAAACTTCCCCAACCTACCCATTTCCTTTGGGGAGATTTAAACAAAAACCACGCAATTTGTTTTATTTTTTTGTACAAATTACATTATCGTCTGTATGAAATATAATTGGTATCTGGCGGGGCAATATTTGCTTCGCGCAAGCTGCGGGCTATCTGGCCTCGATGGTACATGCTATGCATAAGCACATGGGTAAAAATATCGGCCATCGAATTGGAGAAGGGTTCCCCTTTTGTATTTGTATAGTTTACAACATGTTCTACCGGATATTTATCGAGGATAAAAATACTGTTTTCCAAATTCAAATAAAAACTTGATTCCATTTCATCTAAGGGAGTACCCTCCCAAACCCCCAATTTAGGAGACCGCATTTCAATTCTGCTATTCCAAGTTTCGTGTGCGGCAATGTTATGGCCCATCAAATGCACACAATCCAAAGGCACATTCACCTTGTTTTCGACCATAGTTTTCAACAATTTTAGATTGGCATTAATATCGTAATTTAGCTGTAAGCGCAAAGATTCTTTCATATTTAAAGGTTGCAATATTCGTAAAAATTAATGGCTTTTTTTAAAATTTGAGACTATTCGCTATGTTTGTTCTATGAAACTTGAATCATTCGATGTAGTAAAAATTTTAGGATACGGACTTTCTGGGTTCGCCTTTTTACTTGTTTTTCTTGCTTTTATGCTCTTAAGAAAAGAGCAAGACAAACCCGAACCCCGAAAATTAATCATACAAACCATACAAATGTTTATGGGATTGTGTTTGATTTTGTCACTTGCTGTTGGAATTATCAGCGTTCCCATAAGCAGCAACAATAGCCAATTGCAAGGTTATATACAAGACGGTTCAAAAATTAGCAGCACCGGGAATATGGCGGAAAAAACGGCAGACAAATTGGTTTCCAATGTTTCTTCCATGGATCCCAATGGAACATTAATCAGCGATGCAGAAAAATCAATTATTGGCAATTTTGAAGATGCAAAAACCGTGATTGCAGAAAACAGACCTGACGATACGGTATCTATTAATACTGTAAACAAAACCTCCGCAATGGTGCATGCTGATTTTGTTAAATTAAAGCGGCCCAATCAGCATCCAGATACAATTAAAGCGGCGGCGTCGCGAATTCAACTCAATTCTCGTAAAATAAAAGCGGTAGCATTGCCTTTGGCAGAGTTTGTTCATTAATTACAATTTCCAAACCATTTGCACTTGAAAACTTCTTGGCGGACGAATATCGCAAGGTCTCGCCATGTATTCACGGTTGAGTAAATTTAAAACCTGAAAAGAAAATTTCAACTTTTCTGTGAAACTATAGGCAAGTCTTGAATCAAATACCAAAGTGGATTGCAATGCTTTTCTGGCCCTAGCAACCTCAGGTACGATCAAATCAAACGGTTGCTCTACGAAGGCCTTATCTATATTTAACATGGCAGAATTATACCGCAATCCAATGCCTATTTCTATTTTTTTATACCGCACTTGTATGTCCATTTTAGCCAAATGTTTGTAGCGATATTTTAGGTATTTATTGTCATCTGCTCTGGTATTTGCATAAGTAAGATTTCGCAAAGCATTGTCTTTGCTAATTATTTTATTGGGTTCCAAACTAACTGGATTGCTAAATGTATATCCGCCAAGCACATTGAATGTAAATTTGCCAATTTTACCCTCTCCACCCGTCTCAAATTCATACCCAGTAATGCGGCATTTGGCTACGTTGATACTTTTAAAACCAAGCCCCAATAACGGACCTGAAATATCACCCCATTGGGCAAAAGTAAATTCCATCATGTTGATTAAATCCATCCTAAAAACGGCCACATCTAGATAGGCCATAAATCCACCAATTTTGTAGGCTTGTTTGATTCCAATTTCAGCACTACTCCCAGTTTCTGGTTTTAGGTTGGCATTGGGAAAAATTGTTAACGCACCCACCGTGGTGGTGGTAAATGCTTCAGCCATGCTTGGAAAACGAAAACCTTGTCCGTAAGATGCCCGTATATTGGTGAAGCGGGTTAATGCATAATTTACACCTGCCCTAAAAACTGGTTTTGCCTGTGCAACATTGTTTAGCTTAAAATACTCATACCTTGCACCGGTGGTAAGAATCAGGCGCTTTAATTTATATTCCACTTGGGTATAAACGGCCAAATTACGCGATGTTTGATGCCCACTGAACAAAGGAGAATGTGTCTCTGAAAACATGCTCACGGCACCGGCCGTTGTGGATAAACGGTCAGCCAAAAACCGTCGATTCACTTTGTATTCATTATACCACAAACTGCTGCCATTGCTTTGGTTGTTGGTTGGGTTTCCGTTGTCTATTGCATTGTCTAATATATAAATTCTTGAAAGGTATTTGTGTGTTGTTTTACCTTTGGTATAGGTTAAAAATGGATCAATGCTGGCTCTGCTTGTATTTGTATAAGTATAACCGCTATCTAATGGTGTATATGCCTTCGCATAACTTTGCCACAATAAAAAACTTCCGCTGAAGCCGCGCTGTACTGCGGTATTTATCCCATAATTCAATCCAACAATCTTCTTGCTTTCACGCTTCATCCTAAAAGAAATTCTACCGCGGTAATTGACTTCCTTTAGCCGGTAACCTTCGTCTGCCAAAATATTCCAAGAAACAGCAATTGAAGTGCCCTTTGTCTTTTTGGAATAAAAACCATTTAAACCACTCTGGGTTCGTGTCTTTTGGCTCCATTTCATGCTATCGCGGGGTGGATTTCCGTAAATTCCAGTAAAAACAGCAATGGAAGCATTCGGCTTTTCCGTTGGTTCTGCCGTTCTTAAATTTACGATTCCATTTAACGCCGAAGACCCATATAATACCGAGCCAGCAGACTTAACAATTTCTATTGACCCAATATTTTCGGTGGGCATGAATGAAAATTGAGGGGATGCCGCATCTGCACTGAGCATTGGCAAATCATCGACCAAAACAGCTACCCTACTGCCAGCTCCGTAGCTCCACCCCGTGCCATTTCTAATGTTAATTTGGTTGTCTGCAATGGTTACGCCAGGAACTTGGTCTAACACCTGCGAGAGATCTGCAGTTATTTTATTCTGCACCAAATAAGGTTTGAGAATGGTTATAGACACTGGACTTTCTTTTAACTTTATGCCAGATTTACTTGTACTTATTACAACTTCCTCTAACAGTTGAATCTTAGGTTTTAAAGTCAATAACAAATGCTGCCCCGAAACAATGGGTTCACTAAATATGGTATCTAGTTTTTCAAAACCAATTGCGCTGGCAATGAGTCTACCAAATGTTTCCGTGGTTGTATTTGTTCGAGTAAGACTATCGATTTTGGCAAAAATGCGAGCCGCGAATGGGCTAAATAAGGTTAATTCTACATTTTTTACCGCAAAACCTTCTGGACTTTGAAACGTTATTTGGGTTTGGGCTTGCGATGCAAATGAAAGAAATCCTAAAATCCCGAAAAGTATATGTTTATAATATGCAACCTGCATGGTAATTTTGTGCAAATTTTATGCAATGATACGAAAGTTCATTTTTACTTTAACCCTGCTTTGGCTAACTTCTGCAACATTGGAACTCAAAGCACAAATATGCAAGGCAGACACAAGTCTGCATAAGCCTGGTTATAAGCCAGAAAAATTACCCAATGTTAAAGTGGATTCCAATTACAATGAATCCATATCTATATTGGTAAAACGAGACACTTTTAAAATGGTAGGTGCGGTTAAATTAAATGTAAAAATAGACTCAGTGAAGGCCACCTCAGTTATAGGTTTACCCACTGGTTACAATTATGAATGCCAGCACCCAAGTTGTGTGTATTTATGGGATACCGTAAGGTGCGTTCGTATATTTGGGAGTACCAATAAAAGTGGAATATATCCACTGAAAATTCCAATTATAGGTTATGCCAAAATTGGTTCATCTTCTTTGGTTCAGAAAGATACAATTCGAGATTTTACACTTATAGTAGATGGAGATCCGGCGCGCAATGTGCGAATTGAGAAAATAAAAGAATGGATTGTTTATCCTATTCCGGCCAATCACACGATTTCCATTTATTGCGGTGCAAATTCCACGCATTTTGTATTTGAAATTTTAAACTTAAACGGAGTTCGCCAGAATATTTTGTTTCAACGAATAAACGAGACATATGTAGCATCAATTGCTCAACTTGCACCTGGGGTATATTTTATTTCTGGTGGAAACAAAATAAAAAAACTAATTGTTGAAAATAATTAACGAATGGGAAAAGAAATTACCATAAGCATTCCCAAAACACGGGCAGAATATCCATTCTTAATTGTAGGGGCATTTTTAATATTTGTAGGATGGGCCATTCATTATGGTTTTTTTGGGTGGCAGGGTGGTTTTGTTTGGCTAGGTATTCTGCTGCCTATCGCAACATACATTTATTTAAAACGGAGGGGCGCTTATTTTGTGCAGGCTAATGCAGAGGGCATTTCTTGGCGCAAAGATTTATTGAGCAACTACATATTTCTTCCTTGGAAATTTCTACATCGGGTAGATTATTTGGTTTTTGAAATCAATTTTCAAGTCAAGGAAACAGGCCAGGTTGTATCTTTTCCAACCAGTGGATTAACAGAACCACAAACTGACGAATTAAAACAATATATCAGCGATATTGTAAAATCAAAATTAGAAAAAGGCGAATTATAGCCTTTCTATACATCTATCTTTGACGTAATTTTGCCGCCAAATGTCTTTTATTCCCAATTTTAACTTTGTAGAAGAGCTTCGCTGGAGAGGCCTGTTGCACGACATAACGCCAGAAACGGAAAATCTATTAGCAACTGAAATGGTAAATGGCTATATTGGCTTTGACCCAACTGCGGATTCATTGCATATAGGCAATATGGTACCCATTACATTGCTTATTCATTTCCAAAAAGCAGGCCATAAACCCATTGCACTAGTTGGAGGTGCTACCGGCATGGTAGGTGACCCAAGTGGCAAAACCGATGAAAGAAAATTGTTGGATATTGAAACCCTGAATCACAATTTGGAATGTCAAAAAAACCAACTCAGGCGATTTCTCAATTTCGAAACTGGGGAGAATAAAGCTGAAATGGTAAACAATTATGATTGGTTTAAAAATTTCGGTTTTCTAGAATTTATTCGCGATGTGGGAAAACACATTACTGTGAATTATATGATGGGCAAGGACAGCGTAAAAAACAGACTAGAAACCGGTGGAATGTCATTTACGGAGTTTTCATACCAATTGGTTCAAGGTTATGATTTTTTGCATTTATACCAGCACTACAATTGCAAATTACAAATGGGAGGCAGCGACCAGTGGGGCAACATCACCACAGGGACTGAATTAATTCGCAGGAAAGCCAGTGGGGATGCATATGCAATTACAGCTCCTTTAATAACCAAAAGCGATGGAACTAAATTTGGCAAAAGTGAGGGTGGAAATATATGGTTAGACGCAAATAAAACTTCGCCTTTTAAATTTTACCAGTTTTGGTTAAATGTGTCTGATGAAGAGGCAATAAAATTTATTAAAATCTATAGTTTAAAATCAAAAGTTGAAATTGAAACACTCATAGATACGCATCCTGGTAATGAATATTTGCGAAGAATACAAAATGCGCTGGCCGAAGAAATGACCATGAGGGTTCACGGTGCAGAGAATTTGCAAATGGCACTAAAAGCTACACAGATATTTTTTGGAAATGGATCTAAAGAAGATTTGCTATCTTTAAATAAAATTGCCATGGAAAATGCACTCGATGGTTTAGAAAAATATACCATTACCAGAGATGATTTAAAGACTGGCATTCCACTACTGACTTTACTGACGGAGCAGACACAAATATTCTCTTCCAAAGGGGAAGCTAAAAAAATGATACAGTCTAATGGTTTCTCTATAAATAAAGAAAAATATACAGAAATTGAGGGCATCATCAATCAAGATTTTCTATTACACAACCGTTATATATTGGCGCAAAAAGGGAAGAAAAATTACTATGTTATAGAGATTTCCCAATAACTATTTTCACGGCATTTTTTAGAAAATAAACTGGATTGTGTTGGCTTTTGTATAGCACCTTTAATTTTTGAAACTTATAACAATTTAAATTGCATTTTCTAAGATACAACCAAAACTGGCGATATAATATGTGTTTTAAATCACGATGATTCGAGGAGTATTTGGGTTGGGTAAACAACAATTTATCAATCCATGTTTGCAATACTTTATAATTAATCCCGGGATTCAATTCGCTAAAGTTATGGTGCAATTCAATTTCATTTTCCGTGCTATTTTTTAAATATTCTAACAGTACTTTTTTGCGAATTGTTCTCGCATTTAATTTTAGACACAATACATCTTCCTTTTTTCTTTCTTTAATGGTATACCTGGTCAATGGCTCTTTCAAATTATGAAAAATCCATTGGTTTCTGTGTTTTGCAAAAAGTTCATAATCTTCTGGCAAGGTATCCGTATCATAAGAATATCCATTTTCCAACAACTCGGACCTGAAAAAAACAGAGCTGTGAATAATAGGATTATTTAATAAAAACTGATGATAAATTAAGTAATGATCGTTATAAATTTCCCACTGTTTCTTTCCTTCATTTACGACAAATTGCGATCCTACAATGTCTATATGTGGATGGATTTCTAGATAATCCGCTTGCAACTCAATCCTATTTCTATTGTACCTATCATCAGAATCAGCGATGGCTATAAATACCCCTTTGGCTTCTTTAAATCCAATATTTCTGGCTTCTGCTTGACCTAAATTCTCATCCAAGGTTATTTGAACAATTCTCTCGTCGGTAAAGGCATCCAAAACATCCTTTGTTTCTTGCTTTGAACCATCATCTACAACAATAATTTCAAGATTGTCATAGGTTTGTTCTAACAAATCATTCAAGCACAACCTCAATAAATCGGTTTCATCTTTTACTGCAATAATGACCGAAACTAAAGGTAAATTTTTCACACGGATTATTTTCGGGCTGCAATATAATCTAGCTTTTGTTGTTTTAAATAATCTATACCCAAAAAATATCCTACCAACAATACCAAACCTAAAATTAAACCAATCAAACCCAAAGTCATTCCTTTTTTAAAGGATTTTGGAGATTCTGATTCTAACGGTAAACGAATATCATCAACAACAGCAAACAGTGGCTTTCGTCTTTGCATATCCATAGATGCTGCATCTAAAGTTATAACACTCTCCGAATACTGCAGTTCTACAATTGCAACATCTCTAATTGCCTGAGATTCAGTAACCCGTGCCGTTTTCTTTACTGCACCAAATAAATTGTCATTTATCGACGCCGCCGAATAGGTGCGGCCCTGAAGTGCATAAAGTATTGAATCTCTTTTTCGCTTTGCCAATTTGACCATCGCCATGGATCTTTCCATTTTTTTACTGCTATAGAAATCAGAAATCGTAGTTAAATGGTTCTCTAAAAAAACTTTTGCAAAAAGTTCATTCTGTGAATTTAATTCCATTACATATAAACCAGACTCCGCTTGAAACGATTTAATGTTACGTTTTATTTGACTGCTAAAAACCCTCAGCCAATAATCCAAATCTTTATTTCCACCAATTTCATAATTTATGTCATACGCAGGTTTGGTTTTAAAATTTCCTCCAAGCCTATTATTCTCAATATAATAATTGACCAATAAAACTTTTTTCTGGTCAACAATAGCGGTGCTTAACAATGTTTGTTCAATGAGTTTGTGCGACAATCCCAAATCTATCATTACCTCCTTATTGCCCGTTGCAGTTTGACCCGAAATTGCAGCCAACAAAGAACCACTTCCTGCAGACGCATTTTTTTCACCCAATATATCGTTCTCCAACATATAGGTTATTTTGGAATGATATGTAGTTCCGGTTTTACTTTCTTTCCAATAACCGAATGCAAATGCCAAAAAGAAAACCAATGGTGGAATAAACAACCATTTTCGTACTTTCAGGTAAATTGGCTTTACAACGGTATTCGTAAAGTCAAACAGATTGAATGCCTTTATTTGCTCTTCCATTATTTGGCTGTGGCAATTTTAAATATCGCAATAATAGACAAAACCGCTGTCATTCTTGTTAATAGCTTTGACATGAAAATATCAAGATCGAACGGTTTTCCCTTGGCTCCCCCTTTAACTCCAGTTTTTGAGGTTCCATCCTTTGAAGTTACTATAATTTTACTTCCAGGTTTCACCAGCGGATAAACCCTAAAGAATAAAAAGCGACGGGAAGCCACTCTGGCACCATTGGCCATAAGAACGACAACGTTCTTTTTATCCGACGATTCTGTAAATCCGCCTGCATAATTGGAAATATAATACTTAGCTCTTTTACCAGCAGTATAAAATACCCCAAGATCTCGTTCAGAAAATTTATTCACATCACCCGTAATTGTTACCAAATTTTCGGCGTACGGCACCGAAACAAAATCCCCTTCTTTTAGAATTACATTGTACTTAGAATGTCTTCTATGTATTGCTTTTCTGCTGTTGATTACAATCTCCATGGTATCTCCTGAACTCCTTGTTCTTTTTAATTTTATGCCACGCTTGTCTGCATCTGTTCTAAATCCACCTGCCCTAATGTATATCGAGGCCAACTTTTCATTCTCAGATTGCAAAGCATAATATCCAGGATACCTCACTGCGCCGTCTATATATATTATTTTTAAGGGCATAAAATCTGGATTTCTGCGCACAAATATTCTATCAAAAGGTTGCAAAGTATAATTTTGCAATTCTCTTTTTATGGTCAAATTATCCGCAATCTTAGAAAAAATAATTTCAGGTTTTAAAAATTTATATCTTCCATTTTTAAAATAAAAATTACGAACAACTTCAATTGTAGTTCCTGCAGAAATATATTTTAATCCACCGGCCATGTCTATGACATTTTGCAACGTTAAGCTTTCGGCATAAGCAAAATCGCCTGATCTCTTAACTTCACCATATATTGAAACTAGAAATTCATTTCTTAATTCTGATAAATCGAATATTCTTATTTCATCATTTTCTTCCAATACATAGTTATCCTTGCGGAAAGGGTCATTCAATATAGAATCAACGTCAAAAGTGCGAATGGTTTTATACCCTGTCTGTAAATTTGTGTGAACAATAAGTCCCCGTTCTTTTGAAGCCCAAAGTTCCAATCCTCCTGCCAAATCAATAAAATCTTTAACACTTGTATTCTCGGCAAAACTCATGGTTTTGGGGTCTTTAACAGGGCCCGTAATAGACATAGTATAATATCTTTTATAAGGCCTTTTCGAAAATATTGTAATAATATCTCTCGGTCCTAAAAAAATATTATTCATTCCATTTGATTCAAATATTTTTTCAGGAATAAACGGAATTAATGTTCTGTAATTGTCCAAATCCGTGCGAATAACAAAGCCTTTCAAACTATCCGCGTCTAAAGCCAATCCGCCAGCCAAATTAACAATATCGCCCAGTCTCATTCCTTCCGCAAAACCAATAGTCGTTGGATTATTTACTGCTCCTTCAATTGTAACACTATACGTATTTTTATACGCTAATCTTGAAAAAACAACTACTGCATCTCTTGGCTCTAATAAAAAATCATACCCTACATTGCCTTCAACTACTTTTCCGGGTTCAAATTCAATTATTTTTGAATCACCATCGGTATTGCTGCGAATGATAAATCCTTTGGTTTTGTCTATATCGTCCCTAAAACCGCCAGCCAATTTTATCAAATCTCCCATTTTCATGCCAGCAGCATAATCCATTGATGCAGGCTTATAAACACTGCCACTGATACTCACCTGATAGAACTTTTTGAATTCATCTTTTTGAAAAAATACAACTTCATCTCTCGGCATTAATTCAATATCTGAATTTCCAGTATCTGCCAGAATATTTTCTGGATTGAAGGAAATAATTGTTTTATCTTTCTCAAAATTTGTTCTAATAATATATGCTTTTTGTTTATCCGCTTCTTGCCTTAAACCACCAGCCATAAATATAAATTGCGATAGCTTTTGGCCAGAAATATAGCTTATGGTCATAGGCTTATAAACAGGGCCTGAAATACTTACTTTGTAGAATTTTTCAAAATCCGATTTGAAAAATATATACACGCTGTCTCTATCCGCAATTTCTATATTGTTTTTTAAGTCCTTGCCTGAAATAACTTCTGCTGGATTAAATGCATAATACGACTTTGTATTGTCGGGATTGGTTCTAACAATATATCCACGTTCTTTAAAAGCAGTATTTGTTAATCCATTCGCGGTTTTTAAAAGATCACTAACTTTCATGTTTTGACGCATGCGATAGGTGCCTGGCACACTTACAGCGCCTGCTACAGATATTACATTTACAGCCTCTCGAACAATTTGTTTCAGAAAAACCGTTTCGCCGCCATTTAATTTAAAATTGCCCTTATTGCGAATTAAAGAATCCAAATTAATACTAAGAACTTCATACTTATTATTATTAACCCTTGTAATTACCACATCCTTTAAATATGTGTCAGGAAAATAGCCACCGGCAAAATTGATTAAATCAACGATGCCTTCACCCTTTTTTAATTCATAATTGCCTGGCTTTAAAATACTACCTCCAATTGTGCAGTATCTCGTCAATGGTGCAACAATTACATAATCATTGTTCTGTAAATACACATCTTGTTGATGGTATATATCTTTGAAATACTCGTATACGTCAAAAGAGTCTCTTATTTTACCATCCCGTTTAATGTAAATATTCCTTACCGATCCAGTGTTGCTTGGGCCTCCCATTGAAACCAACGCATTAAAGGCGGAATTAGTTGCAGACAATGTATAGGTGCCAGGATTAAAAACTTCACCCATAATGTTTATAGAAACCATTCTAGGGCGTGTTACGGTTACTGAGAAAGAACTTTCATTGCCGCCCAAACCCAATCTTGAGCCCACCATACTTCTAACCTGTTTTAGCGTTAAGCCTTTAACGAATAACTTTTGATACCCTACAAGATCTATGGACCCTGATTCTGAAACCACATAACTTTTGCTCCAATAACGAGACCCCCAAACCTCCAACTGAACAACATCGCCTGTGCCTAAAATATAGCCCTCTGTTGGCACCAAATCATCTGTTTTGGAAAAGTATTTGAATTTTTTATCCCTGAAAAATTGATGGCCATAAACCACAGACTCAGGATATGTTTCCTGTCTTGCATCTTTTCTTATCTGCTCAAGATCCTTTTCTAAATAAAATTTTTCTTTCTCCAGAATCAATTTTAAATTTTCATTTTTCATGGCTAAATTAGCCTTCTCTTCGGGGCTTAAAAATCTCAAAGAATCTTTGTGTTTCAGAGCTGCTATTTCTTGTTCAAGTTTAAATTTTCTTGCCTGCAACTCTAGTTTTCGAATCTCTAACTCAGTTCTTTTGGTAGAATCATCGATGTATGATTTATCAGTCCTTTTCAATTCATTTAATTCATATTTTTGTTTTTCTAATTCTAATTGTTGTTTTTCTAAGTTAAGCGCATCTTGGGCTGGATTATTGGGTTGCTGAACAACTACTGCTGGCTTGACGGATGGAGAATCTGCAGTATTAGCTGGTTTCTCAGCAGAATCAGTAAAATTAGGAAAAATAAATTGTGCTTTCGCCGAAAAAGCCATTCCAGCTAGTAAAAGAAGTGTTAATGCTTTTTTCATTGTTTGATTATACTTTTTAGATAACTACCATATCCACTTTTTTCTAATGGGGTCGCTATTTTTTCCAATTGTTCTTTGTCGATAAACCCATTTCTGTAGGCTATTTCTTCAATACAACCAATTTTTAGTCCCTGCCTTTCTTCTATAACTTGCACAAACTGGCCAGCTTGCATTAAAGAATTAAATGTACCCGTATCCAACCACGCCGTTCCGCGGCTCATAATCCTCACATTCAATTGTCCCTTTTCTAAATATACACGGTTTACATCCGTAATTTCTAACTCCCCACGAGAGCTTGGTTCAAGAGTTGCAGCAATTTGCACTACATCGTTATTGTAAAAATACAAACCCGGCACTGCATAGTTAGATTTTGGGGAAGTAGGTTTTTCTTCAATGGAAATTGCCTTTAAATCACTATCAAATTCAACAACACCATATCTTTCTGGGTCACTAACGTGGTACGCAAAAACAATTCCACCATCTGGATTTACACTTGACAAAAGAGTTTCTCTAAAGTCTGCACCAAAGAAAATATTGTCTCCCAAAATAAGGGCCACACTGTCATTGCCTATAAAATCTGCACCTAGTATAAATGCTTGGGCCAACCCGTCTGGACTTGGCTGTTCGCAATATTCAAAGCGGCAACCCAAATTGCTTCCATCACCCAACAACTTCTTAAAATGTGGCAAATCGTGAGGAGTGCTTATAATGAGAATTTCTCTAATTTCTGCCATCATTAGCACAGACAGCGGATAATAGATCATGGGCTTATCGTAAACAGGCATCATTTGCTTGCTCATAGCCAATGTAAGGGGATGCAATCTTGTGCCTGATCCTCCGGCAAGTATGATTCCTTTCATGAATTATTCGCAAAATTAAAGCTAATCAGCACTTTGGCTGTCCCATGCTCCACCAATTGTAGGAATTATTGGACGTAATTAATTTTTGCGTTGGTATACCCTTATCCAATCTATCTGGAAATCATTCGGCAATTTTGCATTATCTATGCAATCTAAGTACCTGTGGTCCAAAGCATTATTGAGCACAATGAACATCTTTTCTCTATAAAATTGCTCCATCCAGCCATTCAACGTTACTGATTTTACCAATACCCCATCTGTAATGAAACTAATCTTTCCTGGTTCCCACAAGCAACTGTATATATGAAAAACTGTATCTGTATTTGCAGGCAATTGAAGTGATTTGGTGATAGAAGTTTTACTATTGTTCTCCGTTTTTCCAAAATGGAGGGTCATGGTTTGTTCATGGATGTCATTGCCATCACATTTACCGTACATTTCAAAAATATCAATTTCTGGCGGCCAGTTATATTTACCTGTTAGCCAAAATGCCGGCCAAGTTGCTGGGCCTTTTGGGTTCTTACTGCGAATGGCAAAATACCCATGTATAAAATTATGAGAATAATATGAATTTACCAAACCCGTGGCGTATGTGGATATGTATACAGAATCTTGCGAAAGTATGGGTTTAGGTGCATATCGGGTTAATAAATGCAGTGTGCCATCTTTTACGAAAATTTCAGAATCTCCATAATATTGGTGTGGAAATTGAACGTGAAACCTTCCCCAAGGCTGGCCCACTTGCCACGTATTTCTATCAAAACTATCGAAATTATCCTCGAAAACCAACGAATACGCCTCACTCTCGAAAGGAAATGCCAAACGTGTGGTTGATTTTTCTTGATCTTTTTCGTACTTTCTTTGGGATCCGTTGTTTTTGAAATCAAAGTACCGTTTAAAAAAAATACCAAACTTGGCTCTTCCATGTCTTCTCATCGTAGTGTCGGCGCCTTGTGAGTATAGATCTAATGCACCACCCTGAACAACCAAAAGTAAAATAAAACGAGGAAATAACTGCATTGGGTGCAAAGATAGTGTTGCCTTTGGCTAGCTTGTACTAATTTTGTAGCATTGAATCCCGAATATAAAAGTGGCTTTGTAAGTATTATAGGCATGCCCAATGCCGGAAAAAGTACGCTTTACAATACGTTGATGGGCGAAAAACTGGCTATTATTAATTCTAAGGCGCAAACTACTAGGCACCGTATTTTAGGTATAAAAACCACAGATACAGCACAGATTGTTTATTCAGACACTCCTGGCATTCTTAGAAAACTAAGTTATAAAATGCATGAACAAATGATGCAATTTGTGAATGAAAGTATGGAAGACAGCGATGTCCTAATACTACTAGTGGATGTAAATGAAAAGGAATTTTCACCTGAAATTGCCAATAAATTCAACCGATTTGAAGGGAAAAAAATAGTTGCGGTGAATAAAATAGACCAAACTACCCAAGAATGGATTGAAAAGAAAATGGATAAATGGAAACAAGAATTTATTGCAGATGATTACGTTCCACTTTCGGCTTTAAACAATTTTAATGTGGACGTACTCGAAAAATTGGTCTTGAATTATTTGCCTGAGCATCCTCCCTACTTTAGTGGAGAAGACATAACAGATCGCAGCGAAAGATTTTTTGTAAACGAAATGATTAGGAACAATATTTTAAAGCAATACAGCGAAGAAATTCCTTATTCATCAGAAGTTGTAACGCTTTCATTTAAAGAAAATACCAAAATCATTAAAATCAGTTGCGAAATTATCACGGAAAGAGAATCTCAGAAAGGCATAATAATTGGCAATAAGGGAGCTGGAATTAAAAAACTGGGAACGGCTGCAAGGAAGGATTTGGAGGAATTTTTTCAGAAACAAGTCTTTTTAGAATTGTTTGTAAAAGTAAGGGAAAATTGGAGAAACAATCCAAATATGTTGCGACAATTTGGTTATGAGCCAGATTGAATACATTAAAATCAAACAGGGAATTATTCTCACAAAAAAAGCCGAAATTAATTCGGCTTTTTTGTTGCATTTATTTGAGCAATTATCTCACAAGCAATGGTTCAGAAAACAAATTGCCCTCGTTATCTGTAACCTTTACTTGATAAATTCCTGATGCAAAATCCAATTCAATTTCAAACTTATTTGAAGCTGAACCTGTCCAAACAATGCGGCCATCCATGCCCATTATTTGCACCTTTTGCAAAATCGTTTTAGCCTGAATTATAACCATGCCTTTGGCAGGATTAGGATACATAACAATGTTGCCTAATGCAAACTTTTTAACATTGCTAGCCTCGTCGTCTTTAATTTTTACAATTAGCAAACTATCTGCACCTAAGCTTGCAGGGCCAACAATATTTCGAAGCGCAAATACCAAAAACTTTGTGCCGTCGGAAACGACATCGTCGGAAATATTGCATTTAATTGGACTTACACTGTTGTTCTTTATCACATTAATAGTGCGTGTGGTAAAATTATAGTCTGTAGGGCTCACAGCAGTTGTGCCAGACGCTTTTACCACTATGTCAAACTTGAAATTCTCATCCAGCGGTACTACATTAAAGGCAATATTACTTATAGAATCGGCAGTTTCATAAACTGAATCTGTGGTATGTTTAAATGTTAAAATCGGAAGGGTGGATGCAGTTATATCTGTTAAAAACCTTGGAGCCAAATAATATCTACCCGTGTATGGAGAAGTCGAATCTGCTTGTCCACCAATACCTGTTGCATCAATATAACCTGCTGGTGCAGAGGTTCCATCTATATTAGTCTCAGCATCTATTAATAATGAATCTGTCGTTCCATCGGTATGGCGCACTGGAACTATTTTGGTTGTATTGGCAGATAAAGCGCTGGATGGCCAATCAGAACTATTGACAAGTATAACTCTTGTAAATTTGGTCATTTTACTTTCGGTGGTTTCATCTACATCTGTAGAAATATTTGGGGTACGCAATGCTCTGCCACCAACAATTTTTACTATGGTATCCAAATTTATCATGGTTACCATTCCATTAATTTGACCGACCGTACCCTGCACCATAACGCTATCACCTTGCGTTACATTGTAACCAAAGTTTTTAATGGCCGATAAAACAACTACACCAGTGGTTTTATCCATTATGGTATATTGCACACCACCACCACTGAGCATATTGCCTCCGTGCACGGTTCCAGAAACCCGGCACTTTACATTTAACGAGTCGGCAACTTTCCCAACTTTATTCTGTTTTGAAATGGTAGTGGGGGAATAAAATGGAAAATCATCATTCAAAATGCTAATATTCAAAGAATCTGGCTTTTGAACGATTACATTGCCCAATATGCCCAATGTGAAACGCATGTTCTCAGTAGGCTCATAAAGCAAATCGTCAATAATTGGAACCGAAACAGAAATGGTATCCGGCGTATTTTTATCTATAGTAATTGTTTGAGATGTGGGACTAAAATTAAAATCTGCACCTTGGGTAGCGGTTGAACCTGAAGACAAGAATCGCAACACAAAATCTCCCCCTGCATCCTTTTTCGAAATTACCTTAATTTTTATTTTGATGGATCCACCTTTTTCCGAAATGGAAAGCGCGGAATTTACAAATTTGATATAAGAAGGTCCGTCATTGTCTTTAATAATTACGGTGCATATTGAATCCTTAGCCACTTTGGCAGCCCCTGATTTTACACGGATAGCCATTGTAAAAGTATCGTCCCAGTCTTTATTTACGTCATCAATAACAGTGCACCTAATTGTAATTGAATCAGGCCCTGTTGTTTTTCCAAGTGTAAATACTGAGTCAATAAAACTCTTTCCCAATTTAAATTCTCCTGGAATAAAACTACTGTCTCCTTTGCTTTTTACAAACAACCTAATTGTGCTTGGCGCGGAAACTGCTTTGTCCATTTTCATTTTAATGCCAATAGTACCATCTGTTTCTTTGCCTATTATAACGGCGCTTGCCATTGAAACATTCCCTGTTTCATTGTCCACAATTGTTAGTGTGTGGTCTGGCTGCGAACCAATTATACAATTGGTAGGTTGGTCTAATTGAAAAATAACAGTTTCATCCGGCTCTGCAATTGCATTGTCGACAATGGTTACTTTGGTTGTATCGTTTATTTGTCCACCCGGTAAAAAGGTAATGGTTCGTGGCTCGGTTACATCGTAATCTTCGGTTAGCCCCTTGGTTGCGGTGCTGCCGCCAATTACCCGAATTCGAACGGTTTGGGAAGCGCTGTTGCTATACTTTCTTACTACATATATTTCTTTTTTTCCAGAACCTTCAGTAGTTGAAGATGTTTTAGAAACAAATTCAATATAAGGCTGCACCAAAGCAGCGTCATTTTCATCCAAGGCAATAGGCGTTATTCTTCCACCCGTTGGGTTAATGGTGCTTTTGTTGGATGGCCCCCAAATGCCGTCTGCATCCGTATTTGCATAACTAAAGCTGCCTGTGTATCTCCCAAGATTCTCTATTCTTCGTATACCGTTTGCGTTGTTATTAGGAATCACACAGCCCCAGCGTGTTGCTATTCCATCTACATTGGCACTATAATAGGAAACAGCGCCTGAAATGGTAATTTCGTCTTTTTCAATCATGGTCATGGATATAGGCCTTCCGCTTCCAGCAACATTGTCATATAGTGCAACAAAATTTTTGGATGTGGTTGCAGATTTACCCCAAATACCCGTGCAACTATCCGTGTTCTTTCCAGCCCCAAATGCTACCATGTGCATAGAATCCAATACATAGCCGCGAACTGAATCTGTAGCACCAATGGCACTGTACATAATAAATGGATATACATTTTTTCCTGGATCAAATCGAGAATCCGTTGTTGGAACAAAACCAAACCAGCCTTCATAAATGCCAGCTACATTCGACCAAAAAGTGTCATGCCCACTAGCCGTGGCAAAACTTGGTGAACTCGTGGTTTTCCAATTTCCACTATCCAAAAACACGGAATTTCCTGCACCAGGATATGCTGCATTGGATGTGAAATCAGTTGCAACAATGCCGCGCGTAACATATTTATAGGCTCTATTTGGTTGCAAGCCTTGCAACTGAACCCTAAATACAACGGGCAACGCATAACTTCCTCCTTTGGTTGAGGCCATAATTTGGGGAACTTTTAACCCTTGAACCCCCATAGTTACCATCTGCCCATAGGCTGAAACAGATGCTATCGTTAAAAACAACAGTAATAATTTTTTCATTTTAAGTCTGAATGTGCAAATTTACCAATTTACAGTTAAAAATAGACAAAAAAATACAGCCTCTATTAAAATTTTACAAGAATCTAACCTGTGGCTATGGCCAAACTTAAATAAGCCAGGTCTGTAAAACCCATATTAGACAAGGCTTTCAGGCAAGCTTCAGCCGTTGCGCCTGTTGTAATTACATCATCTACCAGCACAATTGATTTACCCAGCCAAGGGTCAGATGGCACCGCTGTGAAGGCTTCTTCTACATTTTCCCACCGATTGATTCTTGACTTTTTGGTTTGACTTGAACCATAAATGTTACGGAATAACAATTCTGTGTTAACTTGACAACCTAAAATTTCTGCCAACCCTAAGGCAAAATGATACGATTGGTTATACCCCCGTTGTTTTTGTTTTCTAGGATGCAAGGGCACCGGAATAAGAATATCTGGCTTGAAACTTGGATTCATAGAGAGCAAATCGGCAGCGAAATATTTACCCAAATTCTTTGCTAGGTCCTTATTCCCTTTGTATTTTACTTGGTGCATTAACTTCTGAACCATTCCATTTTCGGCAAAATACAGGTAGCTGCTCGCAAACTTAATTTTTGCTCTACCCCAAAATATTTTTTCTGCTGGATTCTGTTTGTGGAGTAAAAATCCAGTTCTTGGCAATGCGTCTATACAATGCAAACAAATACTCTCTTCCCCATGTGTAAGCCAATTTCCGCAATTGGCGCAGACGTTGGGATAGAACAAACCACCCAAAAGCCTTATTGGTTGCAATAAATCCATGTTCCGTCAGTTGGTTTGAGATGAAAAAACAAACATAATTCCAAATTCTTAATAAACAATGCATAAAGGATTGAAATAATTCATTGAAATTTGCATTTCAACTTAATATGTCAACTCGAAAAATAAACGACTTACCTAAAGCCAAAATCAACGCACACAATTTTAAACGCAGCTTGCGCGTTTTTGGCTATATTCAAAAAAAGGACCGTTGGATATTTGCTCTAGGTACTCTTTTTCTCGCATTAACAGCCATAACATCCGTAATGTTTCCAAAATTATTGGGAAATCTAGTGGATGGTGCATTTGTATTCAATGGCAAAAATATTCAAAGGGCGCCAGATGCAACCCAACTAGAAAAAACGGCTGTTCTATTTGTTTACTTATTTATAGCACAAGCGGTTTTTTCATTTTTTCGAATTTGGATTTATGTTCGGGTCACAGAAAACATGACATACGGCATACGAAAAGATTTATACAAAAGTGTGCTCTTGCAAAATATGGATTTCTTTAGTCAAAATAGGGTTGGTGATTTGTTAAGTAGATTTAGCGCCGATGTTTCCCAAATTCAAGATTCTTTTACCAGCAATATTGCTATGTTTTTGCGACAACTTTTGGTCATTATTGCCGGAATTGTTTTGTTATTTTTTACCTCTACTAAACTTGCCCTTATGATGCTCATTACTGTGCCTGTGGTAGTAGTTATTTCACTATTTTTTGGAAAATATATTCGTAAAATAAGCAAACAAGTTCAAGATTTTACGGCGAACAACAATGTAATTGTAGAAGAAACCCTAAGCGGCATTGTAAATGTAAAATCATTTACAAATGAAGGTTTTGAATTAAACAGATTTGGGGAAAGCACAGAAACTCTGCGCAAAGAAAGTATATACAGAGGGCTATTGCGCGGTGCATTTAGTTCATTTATTATTGTCTGTTTGTTTGGGAGCATAGTTTTTCTCATTTTCCAAGGGTTGACCATGGTACGAACTGGAGATTTGGCGATTGGCGAACTGTTCCAGTTTATGATGCTCACCGCATTTGTAGGTGGCAGCATAGGCGGTATCGCTGAACAATTTGTGCAAATCCAAAAAACCATTGGGGCCATTGAACGTGTTATGGATATTATAGAAAAACCACTTGAAGATTTGCGAGCAGATAAACAAAATATTGAAAAAATAACTGGCAATATTGTTTTCGATAATGTAGCGTTTTCTTATCCCTCCAGACCAGAATATCAAGTATTAAAAAAGGTAGATTTTACCTTAGATGCAGGAAAAACATTGGCGGTAGTTGGCCCCAGTGGAGCAGGTAAAAGTACACTCATTAATTTACTCTATCGGTTCTATAACCCAAGCCATGGAATGGTTAAAATTGGCAAGGAAGATATTCAAGAAAAAGACTTGTATTCACTCCGAAATTCAATGGCGTTGGTTCCCCAAGAAATTATTCTTTTTGGCGGTACTATTTATGAAAATATTCTATACGGAGATCCGCATGCAAGTGAAACGCAAGTTATTGAAGCGGCAAAAAGAGCCAATGCCCATGCATTTATTTCAGATTTTCCAGATGCTTATAAAACCATTGTAGGAGACCGAGGAATTCGCCTCTCTGGCGGACAAAAGCAGCGCATAGCAATAGCACGGGCCATTTTAAAAGACCCAAATTTTTTATTTATGGATGAGGCCACAAGTTCTTTGGATACTGAAAGTGAAAAAATGGTACAAGGTGCCTTAGAAGAGCTCATGAAAGGCCGAACCAGCATTGTTATTGCGCATAGACTCAGTACCATCCGTAATGCAGATAAAATAATTGTATTAAAACAAGGCACAGTAGTTGAACAAGGTACGCACGACGAATTGATGCGCATCGAAAAGGGCATTTACAAACGTATGGTAGATTTGCAACAAGAGCCAGAAGAATTTTTTAATTAAATTGGAAAGTTTTTACTATCAATATTTCCATTCACCGGTATGCCTAATTTTAGCAGCTATTACAATTGCCTCATTGTTTCTCTTAAAATATAATGTCTTTTAAAATAACCTTTCTTGGTTTTTAATTCCTTTTCGCTAATTTGCAACCCATTTTTTATGAATAAACAGCCTGTATTCTTGCTCGTGGTGACCCTTATTTTGGTTTATTCTGCTTGCACAAACAAAAACAAGGAGAGTCCGGATCCACTCCTTTCACATATTGATTCAACCCTAAATCCAGGTGCCGATTTTTTCCTGTATGCAAATGGGAAATGGTTTAAACAAAACCCTATCCCGGCAAGCGAGCAATCCAATGGATTGTGGCAAATGATCCAAGATACAATCAATGCCCAGGTTTTGAATATCTGTCAATCCTCGGCTACCATTAAAAATCCCAAGAAGGGATCGAACAAACAAAAAATTGGTGATTTCTATTTTTCTGGCATGGACAGCGCAAAAATTAACAAAAATGGAATTTCTGACTTAAAAGTAGAAATGGACGAAATTGATGCAATACAAGATTTAAAAGCATTGATTAAAATTGCGGCAAAAATTCACAAAACCTCGGGCGCACCCTTGTTTAATTTTTATGTTGGCCAAGATGATAGAATTAGCAATAAAAATGCAGTATTTATAAGCCAAGGCGGATTAAGTTTACCTGATAGAAGTTATTATTTTGACAATGACAACCGGGCCATTGAAAATCGCAAATTATTTAAAAATCATTTAAAAAACGTATTTGGTATATTGGGAAACAAACCCAGTGATGCAAGCTTAGCGGCTGATAACTTTATGAAACTGGAAACAGCCATGGCAAAAGCCCAGCGCAAAAGGGAAGACACCAGAGACCCACAGAAAAATTACAATAAAATGTCTGTTTCTACTTTGATAAATTCAAATCAAAATATGGATTGGAATTTGTTTATTTCTGAAATGGGATTAAAGAATGTAGATTCTGTAATTGTAGGGCAACCGGAATATATTTCTGCCATCAATTCTTTGATAAAAACAGCACCGCTTTCCGATTTAAAGAACTATTATAAATACCAAATTTTAAAAGGTTTATCTGGTTTCTTAGACGACAAAACATACCTAGAATTTTTCAATTTTTATTCCGTCGTTTTACGCGGTGTAAAAGAGCCTAAACCCCGTTGGAAAAGGGTTGTAAGCCAAACCAATAGCGCATTGGGCGAATTGATTGGGCAAGTTTATGTTGCCGAATATTTACCCAAAGGCACCAAAGAAAAGTTGCAAGAAATAGGAGATGCCATTCGCACGGTTTACCGTGAAAGAATAAAAACTTTAGATTGGATGGGGGCTGAGACAAAGGTAAAAGCATTGAAAAAGTTGGACGCCATCGTAATGAAAATGGGCTACCCAGATAAATGGAAAGATTTAAGCTCATTGAAAACAGAAAAATCATCGTATGTGCGCAATGGAATGCGAGCCAGCGAATGGGAAACCCAGTATATGATTGCCAAATACGGCAAACCCGTAGATCGAATGGAATGGGGCATGCAGCCGCAAACTTATAATGCCTATTACAATCCTTCCAACAATGAAATTGTAATTCCTGGTTGTAATATTATTGTTCCTGGTTTTGAAAGAAAATTGGCAGATGATGCCATTTTATATTCCATTATTGGAGGCTCTACAATTGGTCATGAAATTACGCATGGCTTTGATGATCAAGGCAGCCAATATGATGATAAAGGCAATTTAAATGATTGGTGGACGGCAGATGATAAAGCAAAGTTTAAGGTAAAAACACAATCGATTGTAGACCAATTTAATGCATTTGTAGCAGTGGATAGTTTGCGTATCAATGGAGAATTAACCCAGGGAGAAAACATTGCAGACCTTGGTGGAATCGTAATGGGATACGAAGCTTTTAAGAAAACGGAGCAATTTAAAAACAAGGAATCCATTGCTGGATTAAATCCAGATCAAAGATTCTTTTTGGGTTATGCTTTTGCTTGGATGATCAACGACAGACCTGAAGCCATTGCCAATCAAGTGCGCAGCAACGAACATAGCCCAGCAAAATTTCGTGTATTGGGCCCATTGAGCAATATGCCAGAATTCTACATCACCTTCGGCGTTAAAAAAGGCGATGCCATGTGGAAAGAAGAGAAGGATAGGGTGAGGATTTGGTGAGGAAATCACCTCCACAAACCCAGAATCAAAGAGGCAACAACAACCCCAACTGCATGGTAGCCTGCATCTATGGCAAGCAATTTCATACTGCGCTTCACCCAAGTATACGTAATTCCAAGGGTGGCCCAGGAAATGCAAACACCAATTAGAGCT
>Ga0209181_10002529_pt1 | contig 29814 bp, 16 predicted proteins | sample MAT05_FD_187208 | JGI IMG/M metagenome (GOLD analysis project Ga0209181, IMG submission 187208) | Freshwater microbial communities from Lake Fryxell liftoff mats and glacier meltwater in Antarctica - MAT-05 (SPAdes) (version 2) | ecosystem: Environmental > Aquatic > Freshwater > Ice > Liftoff...
TCACCACAGATGGAATTCATGAGCCAAAGGATGTGAATTTAATTAACGGACTTTGTCTAACTCACTGTAGGCAAGCCATTGCCGGAGATATAACCTATTTCTGGAGTCGGGGAGGTCTCTTTTATATCTCTACTTTGTGTCAACTAAAATCATGGGAGCTCTAACTTACAACTATCAACCAACAACTACCCATCACTATTACTCCGATACCACCTATACCCTACAAATCCCATCATCAACAGAGGTAAAGCCGCGAGGTATAGGATCCCGCTATTTAAACCCTTCGCACTTTTATCGTCTAGCGAAGCTGCGGTTTTGGTACACATGGAACATTGCGCAATGGCCATGCCGCTGAACATTGTCAATATTGCGATGAAGAAAATGCGTTTGAACATACCTGCAAAATTTCAACATTCTGCCGGGATTGCAAAATAAAATTTCAGCGCTGAAAATGACCATCGAAAACAGGTTCTATTTAAAATAAAACTCAGCCTTACGTCATTTTGCCTTAATTTTGCAGATTGCCCAATCCACAATGGATTGAAGCAATTTTGTAACAACAGAAACCACAATTTTGCTTCATGGCATTATCCCCTTTAATCAAATATATTTATAGTTCAGGCGCAGAAGAAGTCATACGACGAGGCAAACGAATCTTTCTTACCGGGGGCGTTCAAATGGTAAAGCGGGACGAGTTTACCGGCCAAATAACCTTTAAGGTGAAGAACGACATGTATTACAATCAATACAATGTCACCATCTCAAAATACCACGACGAAAGTACCTTATCTGCACGGTGCACCTGCCCCTACAATATGGGCGAAATCTGCCGGCACGAAGCAGCCGCGCTTTTTCAGTTGAATGATATGATCGTGAACCAGACACTGAATGCGTCTGAGGCCGTCTTCGATCAGCGACATACTGTCGTTCGTATGAAGGTGATCGATCTGAAATCCTTACGATTATTTACCTCAGGTTATATATTTGATCAGGCCGAAAAAGTGTCGCAGCAACATAAAGCAAAGATCAGTAGCGCAGAAAACGAAAAGGTTGTGGCGGCCCTTCAGATCGGCGATGAAAAATTTGATCTGAAAATTAAGCGAAATGACGACAAATCGTTTGATACATCGTGCAACTGCCCGGAAACGAGACATCCTTTATGTTTGCATAAAACAGCACTTTTTCTTCAGTTATTGAATAATTACGGTCCGCTTTATTTTGATACAATCCGTAATTGGGAAAGCCAAAAGAACAAATTATTGGCTTTATATGGATATAGTCTAGACGATGACTTAAGCGGCAAATTTGACTTCATCTATCAGGATGGGAAACCTATTCTGAAAGTGCTGGACACGACCATCAAAAAAGTAAATACTGAATTTACCAAAGAGCCGATCCGCAATGAGGCCGTTCCAGTGGTTGAAATAAAAAACTATATTAAACGTCTTGGCGTCGTGATCAATCTGCAGGAAAAAGAATTTCCCTATTTTTCGATCGATCTTGTGGAAGGCGAATTAACGCTTGAGAAGACCGCGTTTACAGGAACGATCAATAAATTGGATACGTCTAAATATATTACGCCGGAACAATACCAACAGGAAGACCGCGACATTATGTCGATGGTACGAAAAGTGCAACATACGGAAACCGCCAAGTTCATTGCAAGGAATTCTCCTTTTGGCGACCTGTGGGAAAATATTGTTCATAACCAAACAGAATGGACGCTGGAAAATAAAGAAGCATTATTCGAATACCTTCATCCAAAACTATTGAGGTTATTCTCTTTATTACGAACCTACAATCCACTCTATCTTTTACCAAAAGGGAAAGCGTACAAAACAAGTTCGCTGGTGCCTGTTTCCTATATCGACAATACGCCTATTCCTGTTATTTCGGTACATAAGATTAAAACCAAATCCAAAGCTAAGAAAAGTGCAAAAGCTATTCCTGAAGAAATTGAGACCCGGCTTGGGATTGATGTAGAAGGTCAGACTATTCCTCTTGAGAAGAACGAATTGAACAACCCGCTTTTATTTTTGTTGGATAAAAAATTGTATTTGATTCATAAGCCTGCAGACGCGGCCAAACTGGCTTCTCTCGAAGATCACAAAATAACGAATGCAGAAGCCTGGCCGGCTTATCTGAAAGGAAAACTAATACCGTTGAGTAAGACCTATGAAGTCAAATTTGATAGTGATCTTGTTGAATATAAACAAACCGTAAAACCATCTTTCTCTGTTTTTCTTGCTGAACAAGGTTCTTACTTTATTATCAAACCGGTGTTCAAATACGAGGATATGGATGTGCCCTGGAATGATGAACATTCGTTATCACTTTATAAGGAAGGAAAATTAGTCATTGTTCAACGACATAAAGAAACCGAAGAGCAATTCATTCATATGATACAAAACCTTCATACACATCTACGTGTGCAGGAGTCGGAACATCAGTTTGCCATTCATTCAAAATATGCCCTACAGAAAAACTGGTTCTTCTTGTTTTTTGATAAAATGAAAGAAGAAAACGTGGAAGTCTATGGGTACGATCAATTGAATAATTTCAAAATACATAAATCAAAACCTACGACCAAACTGGATATTTCCGCTAATCTCGATTGGTTCGATACAAAGATTGAAATTGATTTTGACGGGCAGGTCGCTAATTTATCCGAGATTCAAAAGGCACTTTCTGTGAAACAAAATTATGTTCCTCTTGGCGATGGTACGTATGGATTATTACCTGAGGAATGGTTACAGAAATTCTCACTCCTGTTTAAGATGGCAGATAGTGATGGAAAATCGTTACGTGTCAGTAAATATAATTTCACGGTGATCGATGAGTTGCATGATATGATCGATGATGAAGAAGTAAAAAAAGAATTAACCGAGAAGAAAGAGATTCTACTAAATACAAATCCAGAGAAATACGTACAACTTCCTATACCGCCACAACTGAATGCCGAACTCAGACCTTATCAGGAGGCAGGTTTTCAATGGCTGGCGTATCTGAATACCGTTCAATGGGGAGGTCTTCTGGCCGATGATATGGGACTAGGTAAAACTATACAAACACTGACCTTTCTTCAATATTATAAAAATGAAAACGGCTCGCTTCGTGCGTTAGTGATTTGTCCGACTACCTTGCTTTTTAACTGGGAAAATGAGATCAATAAATTCACGCCCGAACTGACTTATCTGATTCATCATGGAGCAGGAAGAACAACGAATCCCGAAGTTTTGAAAACCTATAATATTATTATTTCGACCTATGGTACGCTTCGGAGCGATGTGCAATTATTTATGAGAAATGAGATCGATTATGCTATTCTGGATGAATCGCAGACGATTAAAAATCCGGGAAGCAAAGTCTCTAAAGCGGCGCAACTACTTACCTGTAAAAATAGGATCGCATTGAGCGGAACGCCGATGCAGAATAATACATTTGATATCTTCTCACAGATGAACTTCCTCAATCCGGGTATGTTGGGAAGCAAGGAATTTTTCAAGGAGCAATTTGCCAAACCAGTTGACAAATTTCAAGATGATGAAACTAAACAACATTTACGAAAATTGATCTATCCATTCCTGTTGCGACGAACTAAGGAGCAGGTGGCGAAAGATCTTCCGGAAAAAACAGAGATCACAATGATTTGCGAAATGGGCAAGGAACAACGTGCCATTTACGAATCGTACAGAAATTTATATCGATCAAAAATTCTGGGCACTATTGAAAATCAAGGAATTGAAAAATCGCAGTTTGCCATCCTACAGGGCTTGATGAAACTTAGGCAGATTTGCGATTCACCGGCCATCCTGAACGATGAAGAAAAATATGAGAACCATAGTATTAAATTGGATGAGTTGGTTCGTGAATTATTAGAAAATATTGGTGATCATAAGGTGTTGATCTTCTCACAGTTTCTTGGTATGCTTGCGCTGATTCGGGAAAAACTGGTTGAGCATAATATTTCATTCCAGTATTTCGATGGAAGCTACACAGCCGTTCAGCGTGAAAAAGCAATTCAGGAATTTCAGAACAATGAAGCATGTACTGTGTTCCTGATCTCGTTGAAAGCGGGCGGTATGGGTCTCAATCTGACTGCAGCTGATTACGTCTATATTGTTGATCCGTGGTGGAATCCTGCGGTGGAGCAACAAGCTATTGATCGTACCCATCGTATCGGGCAAACGAAGAATATTTTTGCCTATCGTTATATTTGTAAGGATACGGTTGAAGAAAAGATTATGCTATTAAAAGACAAAAAAAATCTATTAGTAAAAGATATTGTCAGCGACGACAGTAATATGATCAAAACACTGACTAAAGATGATGTGGCTTATTTATTTAGTTAATTAGAAAAATTTTTCTATACTTTTAAAAGGTATTAACCCTCGACCAAATGCAGAATCATTTAGAACGACTTATCAAACAGACTATTCCTTTTTCTTCTCGTGAACTAAAAGCGCAAATTGGATTACTTTATCTTTCCTACTCATTGAATAGCATCAGACAAGCCCAGTTTAAACAATATAATTTAACCCTACAGCAATATAATATTCTTCGTATCCTTAGAGGTCAATTTCCAAGACCAGCTAATATTAGTTTGTTACGGGATAGGATGCTGGATAAAATGAGTGATGTTTCAAGATTGATCGATCGATTATGCAGTCAAGAATTAGTATCCAAACAACCTAATGATATTGACAAACGAAACGCAGACGTGATGATTACAGAAAAAGCGTTGCTACTTCTTGAGGAAATTGACGAGCTGGGCTTAGACAAACAGTCTGTTTTCAAAACTATCACCTCGGAAGAACTGGATACATTCAATGAACTTATTGATAAGCTTCTTGCCGGATTATAGTCCAATACTGCTCTAAAACTTTAACACATTTGATTATTATACTGTTATAAAATCGAATACTTTTGGGCAAAAATATCTATTATGAAAATTAAACTACTTCCCGTTCTTATTCTGTTACTGTCTGCAAATTATGGTTTTGCACAGTCTACTTCAACACATGCAAAGCTCCAGGCCTACACCTCACTTTCATCAAGAGAAAAAAACAAACTAAAAATCAACACTATGTTGGTGCCATCGATACACATTGAAGCAAAGAAATTACGTGGAGGATCGCGACTGATCGCACAGACACGGAGTACCTTTGTGTCTCCAGCTCCGATTTTATATGAACTGTCAGATACAACACATTATTATTTTAAATCAAATTATGGTTATGATGTCACCCCGGAAATTTTCGAGGGAGACTTCAGCACGAACTACTTTTATAACAAAATGCAGAACTACTATGACAGTAGTCTTTACTGGTACTATGATCCGGGTGTCGGTTCTCTTTTGTTAACAGACAGTATTATATGCGAGTTTACAACCAATCATAAATTATCTAACCGGAAAGATATTTACATAACGTTTCCGGTTTACCTCACTAATTCGCATACCTATAATTCAAATGAACTGAGAACCTCTGAACTGGATAGTATGGTCATCAATACAGACACGACGGTTCAACGATCAAGCTATACGTACAATGCTAGCAATAAATTAATTTATTTGAAGGCTGAAGAATGGGATACCCTGAACAATGTCTGGAACCCGATTTTCGCAGATAGTTTTTTTTACACAGGCAGTAATATGTCTCTTGTTAAAGGGTTTACATACGATGTAGTTATGGCCTCTTGGATTAAAAGTGAATTATATACGCTTACCTACGACGTTTCGAACAACCTCACTGCAGTTCTTACGCAGATTTGGGAGCCGCTTTCCTCCGCCTGGATAGACGATAGAAAATCGGATTATCTGTTTAATGGAAGCAATCAATTACTTTCATCATTAAATACTAACTGGGATGGGTCCGTATGGACTCCGGAATATAAAGATAGTTTCCAGTATGCCTCCGGCCCTTATCCTTCAGAGAGGATCTATCAGGAATGGGATCCGGGAACTTCCGTATTGGTCAATTTGCAAAAGAATCTTTACCTCTTCAATTCACTTAACCAGATCACAGAGGATAATAGCTTTATGTGGAACACGCTTAGCAGCGGATGGGATAATGGCGACAAGTTCAATTACTATTATGAGAATTACACACCTCAAGGCCTTACAGAAACAAACGCCATTTCGGGCAACCTGACTCTATATCCTGTTCCAGTCGGTGATGTGCTACACGTACACGCAAATTGGAATGAGTCGCAATCATCAACACTTACGATGACTGATATGACGGGGAAAATTGTTTGTTCAATAAAATGTCCTGCATCTAAACAAGCAACTCAAAAGATTGATGTGACATCCTTCAAACCGGGAATCTACACGATCACCATGAAAGGTGCGCAGGGTATGATGACACAAAAATTTACGAAGAAGTAATAGTAGGATTATTCTAAATATAACGGTGTTGGTTTATTTCTTTTTCTTAGCATCCAATGCTTTTTGAGCATCTGCTATTAACTCAGTAAGTTCTGCCTCGGTAAGGTCTTCATCAATGTCATTTGCAGGGATTACAGATTCCTTAGGCTTTGGATCGTTTACGGCGTTGCGTGCTTTGCGTTTGAAATAACCACGCAAAAAGTAATTACCCTGCAATGCTTTCATATTTTCGCTAAAGCCGTCTGCTGCTTCATTAATAGTCAGCATCGCTGCATTCGCTGTAGTAACTGTCCTTCCCAATCCATTGGAAAGTGAGTCTGTATAGATAAGATTGCCGATAGACCCTTTACCTGATTTTATATGTGAGGTTATTCCTGCCAGTGAATTTGTAATCTTCTCTGCATTACTTGCAGTGCCTTCGAGGCTGCGAGAGAGATCATCTGTATAAAGCAATTTGCTTATTGTGCCATCGCCCTTTCGTATCTGCACTGCCATGCCTGCGAGTTCTGTCATAACAATTTCTGCATTGGTGGCCACATTGGTGAACTGTCCTATCACTTTATCAAAGTCGATAGGGTTGGCGGTCATTATTTTTGAATCACCAGCTAGCAGTTTTACTTCGTTCGCAGAGCCGGAAGCAATGGTTATGAGTTTATCACCCATTAACCCATCCGATCCTATCGATGCCATAGCATCCGCTTTAAGGAAAGGTTTTACCTGATCCTGCATTAGCATATCTACACGTATCATAGTGTCTGACACGATGCGGATCTCGCTTACGGTGCCAACGTTAATACCGGCAAAGCGGATATTGTTGCCAACTTGCAGCCCACCAACGTTGTTGAATGTTCCGTATATCATAAAGGTATCGCCAAACATATTCTGCTTGCTCCCTATAAGGAAGATACCAACGACAAACAGCAGTAACCCTACTAAGGTAAAAATGCCTGTTTTAATTTTTTGTCCTGCACTTGCTTTCATACTTTTCTATTTAAAAAAGGAGCGTACCAGTTCATCCGGTCCGTCTTCCAGTTGTTTATAATTTCCTTCCGCTATAAATTCGCCATTATTCAATACCAATATACGATCTGCTGTTATTTTGGCGCAGGCCATGTCATGGGTAATAATGACAGAAGATGTCTGGTATTTCTCTTGCATCTCCAGCATAAGTTCGCTTATTTCCCTCGATGTAATTGGGTCGAGACCGGTAGTAGGTTCGTCATACAGCATAATTTCCGGCTTCAGTATCAAGGTGCGCGCTAGCCCTACACGTTTGCGCATTCCACCCGAAAGATCGGAGGGCATCTTATCGATGGCCTCGAGCAGCCCTACAGCTTCAAGCACTTCTTCTATTCTTCCTCTTAAATCTTCTTTGTCATTCAGTTTCAGTACGCGTGTCAATGGGAATTCCAGATTTTCAGCGACGGTCATGGAATCATACAAGGCGCCGCTTTGAAATAGAAATCCTGTTCGTATTCGCAATTCCTTGAGTTCCTTTTCATTCAAATCCTTGACTTCCTTGCCAAATATTTCCAGGCTGCCGGAGTCTTGGGTCAACAAACCAACCATACACTTTATAGCTACAGATTTCCCCGAACCCGACTTACCCAATACCACAAGATTCTCTCCTTTAAAAAGATCCATGTTTACATCCTTAAGTACTTCTTTGGTGCCAAAGGATTTTTTGAGATTACGAATGGCAATGACTGCTTCGGACTTTTTTGCCGAAGTTGATTGTTCTGTATGTGTGTTCGTTAGCGTAATAGTAGTCATGTGATTCTTAGTTATATGCAAAAACAGAAGTTAGTTGTACTGCAATGGCATCGAGTACAATGATCCATAAGGAAGCGGATACAACTGCTGAGTTTGCAGCTATCCCAACACTCTCAGTACCACGGTCTGAATTATATCCTTTATAGCATCCCACAAATCCAATGGCGAGGCCAAAGAAGATTGTTTTGATGACTGCAGGTATGAGATCAACAAAGGAGAGTGTCTTAAATGCTTTGTAAAAGTATAATCTAAAGGTGAGGTCACTGCTGATGTTGGACGCTGTAAATCCACCAATTAGTGCGAGGGCATCCGCCATTAATGTAAGCAATGGTATCATGATGATGCAGGCTAGGATACGTGTAACTACCAGGTATTGAATGGGATTAGCACCAGATACTTCCATGGCGTCTATTTGTTCACTTACTTTCATACTGCCCAACTCTGCGCCAATACTTGAGGCAATTTTACCTGCGCAGATAAGTGCAATGATCACCGGACCTATTTCACGTATCACAGAAATTGCTACCATACTTGGGACAAAACTTTCCGCACCAAATTCCTTCATTGTAGGTACAGATTGCAGGGTAAGCACAAAGCCAAGTATAAAGCCGGTTATCCCGACAAGAGAGAGCGATTTATATCCGATTATATAACATTGGCGCAAAAATTCACTCCACTCAAAGCCTCCACGAAAAATATTTCTGGCGAACGTTCCCATAAAAACCATCTGGTCGCCTGCGGCACTAAATTGCCGGATTAGTCCGGCCGGCATCAATTTAATCATATATATAAAATAACTTGTAAATCCATGAAGCTGATGACGAACTGGACTTGAATCGAAAAGTGGCCTTTAAAAAAGAGCATCTGCTATGGGGTGAACGTTCCGAAGTTACACTTAATAACCATACATATCAATTTATTATTAATATAACTTCCTTATCTATTCTCATGAAATAACGATTGCAATGTGTAATTGCAAGGTGAATTGACTACATTGTGTGCCAATCTATTTTAAGTAATATGAACAAAACAGGACCGATCATCGTAATTGAAGATGACATTGACGATCAAGAGATACTGGTAGAGATATTTACGAAATTGGGATACATAAATAAGATCGTCTATTTCTCTGATGGCAATGAAGCACTGGATTACTTAAACCAGACTCATATTCTGCCTTTTCTGATACTTTCTGATATTAATATGCCCCGTATCAACGGCTTTGAATTAAGAAACAAAATATTCACGAATGAGCAATTACAAACCAAGTGTATTCCTTACCTCTTTTTCACGACAGGCGCTAATAAGGAAGCTGTAACAGATGCGTATGCCATGTCTGTTCAGGGCTTCTTTTTAAAGCCTAATTCTATGAAGGGTCTGGAGGATACGATCAGGAAAATAATTGAATACTGGAAGGAGTGTATTGCCCCGAGCCAGTATGAGTAGACATATAAAACTGTACTGCAACAAAGTTTTTAAAGGAGGTGATTTTACAGTTTCCTCATAGCTGGATTTTGTCGATTTGAAAAAAAAGATAGTCCCTATATTGCTTCAATATTTGTATGCGATAATTCATCGTGTTGAATTTTAGAACGACTGCTCTTCTAATTCCTTTCATTTCTTCCGCTTCCGGAAATAACAGAGGATTCTTTGAAATCAGAAAAGTCACCTTTTCAATTTCCTTTGATAACTTGTTTAGCTCCTTATCTGTGAAATTATTTTCTAAATACTCATATGTGGAAGTCAATTCAATAAGTGCATTGTCTGTCCAAAGTACCTTATAACCATTTTCCATAAATCTCTCTAACCTTTGAGTCAGCATTTAGTTTCCCATTATCTGCATCATGTATACCTTTTTCAATGGATTTTTTTTCGGCATTGGAAAGGCTAATCCACTCATCCTTCCTTCTCTCTTTAGAGAGCAAATCAGAGACTTTATCTAATACACTGATATCTTCAATAGCTGATAACCATTGTATGAGCTCAATTTTTTTAGCCTGAATATTCAACTCTATAGACATCCTTTTTTTCCAAAAGTAAGCATTTTCCTTTCTCTAAACTCCTTAAATCCGGTTTAAAAAATATCGAATCAATACCCCATCAACTTCTCTATACACTCATTCATCCTGCTCTTTGCCATAAAATTCTGTTCCAATTCAATCGCAAACGGAATAGGTGTATCCAGTCCGGCACAACGCATAATCGGCGCATCCAAATATTCAAAACAATGCTCACCGATCCAGGCAGCAATCTCACCACCGAGTCCGCCGATAAGGGTATCTTCATGAAGCAATAATACTTTCCCGGTTTGTTGTACTGTTTCTCTGATGGCATCATAATCAAGTGGCAATAAGGTTCTCAGATCCAGCAAATCAATAGATATTTCTGGATGTTGCGCAGCATATTCTGTAGCCCAATGCACGCCACTTCCGTAGGTAATAATACTGATATCATTTCCTGAAAGCACTTTCTTTGCCTTCCCGATTTCTATGGTGTAATAACCTTCGGGAACCTTTCCGCTGATACTTCTATACAATGCTTTATGTTCAAAAAACATGATAGGATTCGGATCTTCCAAGGCAGAGATCATCAGTCCTTTTGCATCTTCTGGTGTAGAAGGATAAACCACTTTTAAGCCCGGTGTATGCGTAAACCATGCTTCTGTACTTTGCGAATGAAAAGGCCCTGCGCCTACACCACCACCCGATGGCATACGAATGACCACATCGGCATTCTGTCCCCAGCGATAATGAATTTTAGCAAGATTATTAATGATCTGATTGAACCCGACAGTTACAAAATCAGAAAATTGCATTTCCATCATAGACTTAAACCCTTTGATCGATAAACCTAATGCTGCACCCACAATGGCACTTTCGCATAAGGGTGTATTGCGCACTCTTTCCTTACCATACTTTTCAACAAAGCCTTCAGTTACTTTAAACGCACCGCCATACTCTGCAATATCCTGACCCATTAATACCAGATTGGCGTGGCGTTTCATCCCTTCATCCAAACCTTCTGTAATCGCATTGATTAGTTTCATTTCTTTGGAAGGTCTTGTCTCTATACTGGGTGTTGAAGATGACACATACGCAGCATACACATCATTCACTTCCTCGCTTGTATGGGGAATAGGTGCAGGCGCGTCAAATCCGCGTTCCAAATGTTGTTCTATATCTCGTTTATATTGCTCTCTGATCGCTTCGATAGCAGCCATTGTAAGAACTTTTTCTTGTACTAAAAATTTCTCATAATTCATCAGCGGATCTTTCTTACCCCAGATTTCAAACAATTCAGGAGGAACATATTTTACACCACTCGCCTCTTCATGTCCGCGCATACGAAAGGTCATACATTCTACCAACATTGGTTTTTGCTCTGCAATACAATACGCTCTTGCTGCTTTTATTTGCGAATGAACTTCTAGAATATTATTTCCATCTATGGTAATGGCTTTTATCCCGTAGCCGATTCCTTTGTCGGCGAGCTGTTTACAAATAAACTGCTCACTACTTGGTGTGCTTAGTCCATACCCGTTATTTTCAATCACAAAAATGACCGGCAAATTCCAGACTGCGGCCACATTCAATGCTTCATGAAAATCGCCTTCGCTAGTAGCACCATCTCCACTAAAGGCTAGAGATACTTTATTTTCTTTCTTTAATTTATGCGCCAGGGCAATACCATCTGCAATAGCGAGTTGCGGCCCGAGATGAGAGATCATTCCGCAGATATGATGTTCATTACTCCCGAAATGAAAACTTCGTTCGCGGCCCTTACTATAACCTTCTTTTCGTCCCTGCCATTGGATGAATAATTTATCGAGGGGCATTTTTCTTCCTGTAAAAACACCGAGGTTCCTGTGCATCGGCATGATGTATTCATCGTTATCGAGTGCTTGTGTTGCACCAACGGCTACGGCTTCCTGCCCGATTCCGCTGAACCATTTACTGATACGCCCTTGACGTAGAAGGATCAGCATTTTCTCCTCGATCATTCTTGGATAAAGGAGTTCCTTATAAAGGGAAAGCAGTTCTTCGCTGGAATAGTTTCTTCTATCAAAAATCATGGCGCAAAGATAGTAAAATAGATAAGAGATGGGAGATGTTAGATGAGAGATGTTAGATGAGAGATGTTAGATGAGAGATTTGAGAAGTCGTATGGAAAGCAACTGGGGATTTTAATGGATAGACGAACAAATTTAGTTTAGCGAAAACAAAATAATTTTGCTACATCAAGATTGAATACTGACGATCATTTTTCGTATTTTTACCGCCACCCTCTGATACCACCACCACCCAGAATAGATTATAGAGAGATAATACATTAACATTTTAATCATTTTTTTTATGCAACAAATTATCCGTTTTTTAATACTCAATTTGTTTTTACTGACTTCAAAATCTTCGATGGCATTGATTACGATGACTGTCACCGGAAACACAAATACGGTGCCTGCGCTGGCGGCAAGTTATAATTCCATGGCAACCGCAATTGCCGCGCTAAATGCAGTCTCGGCGATTAATGGCCCGGTGACTTTTAATATGACATCCGGCACTACCGAAACTGTTGCAACGCAATTGGCCATTACCCAACCCGGCTCATTACTTTATAATGTTGCTTTTCAGAAAAATGGTGTTACGGCAAATCCTAAACTTACACGCAGTGACGCCGGAACACAAACTACTACAGTGTTAGGTGGCTATGGTGATGCGGTTATACGAATAGACGGTATGGACAATCTGCGTTTCACAGGGTTAGATATTGTTGCAACGAATCAAGGTATTGAATATGGTTTTTATATTCACAAACCAAGTGCTGTGAATGCATGTAAAAACCTCATTATACAGAACTCGGTCATTACACTAACAAAAGGAACGAGTGCGTATGTAATCGGCATTTATATTGATAATGGACAAAGTAGTGTGAGTTCTACAGCAGGCCTTACCATCACTTCAACAGGAGGATTTTGTGATAGTATTCAAATTACAGGAAACACTATTCAAAATGTACACAATGGCATTTACTGCAAGCTTTATTCCGCGAATCAGTTGGGCGATGGCAATTTCATCATCGGCAAAGCGGGTGAAGGAAATATAATTCAGAATTTTGGAGGTGGTGCGTCGACCACATCAAACGGTATTTATTGTAGAAATTTAAGTAATGTGCATATTGATTATAATACAATTCAAAATACCGCAGGAGGTGGTGTGGCACATATAAATGAGCTAAATGGAATTTACTGTTACGGGTTATCCGGCACCTGCAGCCAAAGTAATAATACCATTACATTAAATAATACAAGTGGCGAGCTTGCATGGATACGCAACGATGCGTTTGGGTACGCCACAACCACGAGCCAGAAAATCAATAGTGTTCATACTAATACATTTGGAGGCAGCATCAGCAATACAACAAATAGTTATCTAGTGTATCATTCATCTGAGGGTGATAGTATTACTAAATCAGTGAGAAATAATACCATTTCAGGAACACTTAATAAAACTAGTACTGGAGGGACTTTATATGGCTATTATGCTTATACCAATAGTATTGCAACTGAAATTATTTCTAATAACTCATTCTCTAATATCACTGCAGCCGGCGGCTCACTTGTAATGATTAACTCAGACGCAAGTATCGATGTCACTTCTTTTATAGATTCAAATCAAATTAATAATATTACGTTAGGTGGCGTATCTGGTAGTTTAACGGCAATTACCGCGTTCAACGTCGGATCAGGTTTTATACGAGATAATACAATTTCAACAAGCAGTGCATTTGGCATAACCGCCATCACAACTCAATTAAGTCAAGATAGCGTCGAGTATGATATTCTCCGGAATAAAATCTATTCATTGAACAGTACATCCACCACAACAACAGGATCAATAACAGGCATTTCAGTTTCGAGTACAGGACCGGTAGGCAGAACAAATGTTTATAATAACCTGATCGGACTATTAACCGCACCAGCTTCTAATTCAACCAGTGCCATCATAGGCATATCTGTTTTTTGCCAAAACGTACCCTTTTCATATCTGTGTGATGTTGCTAATAATACTGTGTATATAAATGGCACGTCAAGCGGAACTAATTTTGGATCTAAGGGTATTTCACACCAAGGTATAGTGTCTGTTAGTGCCGATTTGTTGACGCTGCGGAATAATATTGTTGTCAACGAAAGCACACCCAAAGGCACTGGTGTTGCAACAGCCTTATCCGGAGGCATTTATTTGTCCAACTATTCTCCAATGTCTGATAAGAATTTATTCTATGCAGGAACGCCTTCTGCCAATCACCTGATTTTTACAAACGGAACAAATTCCTTTTCAGCACTAAGTGACTACAAATCATTTATGCTAAATGCAGTACCTGGTGCAGACCAATATTCGATCAGTGAAAATATAACCTTCCAATCTCTTACAGGAAGCAGCCCAGACTTTTTAAAATTTAATACAGCTCTTGCAAGTGGCGTTGAAAGTGGCGGTGTGCCTATATCGACCGTCAACGCAGACTATGCTGGTAATATACGTTATGGTCAGAACGGTTATATAGGAACAGGCTATGCACCTGATCTGGGTGCATGGGAACTTGATGGCACTTTATTGAATGTATGCGTTGGTACACCAACTGTTTTAGCGGCACAGATAAGTCAGCCTATCCCTTGTGCCCGAACTAATTTTACAGTCTTTCTCCCTTACACAATCGGTGCTGGTTATACATACCAATGGCAGATATCAGCGTTGGATTCTGTTTCAGGTTTTGCGAATATCATGGGCGCTGTAAGTCATTCATTCGCAACCTCAGATACAGTGACCAAATGGTATCGTTGTGAAATAGCATGTCTTGCAGGTGGGCTCAGTACGCTATCCACTCCGGTGAAGGTGAATATCTTACCATTGTCAGGAACGTATATTATTGATAATACAGGTGCAGGTAACTATACAAACTTCGCTAGTGCCATCAACGATCTGGATTGCCGAGGTGCAAACGGAGATGTTGTTTTTGAAGTAACGGCAGGGCAAATTTTTGTTGAAACAACCAACCTTTCAATTAAATTCAATGGCCAGTATTCGGTTAGCTTTATGAAGGCAGGTGTAGGAAATAATCCGGTGATACGAAGAAGCGGCACATCATCTACCAGCAATTTCATACTTGAATTGAATGGTGCAGATCATCTCACATTTGATGGTATTGATTTCGAACAAACAGGCACGGCTTCTTCGAGTTGGGTTGAATTTGGGATCAGCATTATTAATAAAGAAGGAAATAATGGTTCCCGATATAATACATTTAAAAACGGACATATTGTAATGACCACCGGAACAATAAACAGTAAAGGCATTTATATACATTCGTCTTCTGTGCTGCCATTTAACGCACAGGGCGGGAACAGCTATAACCGTTTTATAAACATGCATGTTGAGCAAGCGTACGCTGGGTATTATTTTACAACCTCCACAGGTATTAAAGTGTATGACGACAGCAACCAGATCTTAGGGCAGAATGGGCAACGTGGCCTGATCAGCAACCTTGGTAATCTTACCACTTCCTCTGCAACCGTATATGGGATTTATGCATCGAAACAAAAAAATATGAAGATTGACTCTATTGATATTTCCGGTATTAATACAATTGCTCATACGAGTTGCATGGTCATTAAAAATTCAGATTCGACGCAACTCATGGTGACAAATAACAGATTTACAAATATCAATTCGACTGCCTCGGTAAACGGTCTTACCTGTGATAATCAATTCCGGCTTATAGTCAGCAACAATGAAGTGAATGAGCTTGTTAGTTCAGGAACAGGTGGTGTTTTAGGAATGTCTATTGAAGCTTACGATTCATCCTTTGTTTTTAATAATCGGATTTTCAATTTAATCAGACTTGCAGCAACCACATCAGCGTCTGTGACTGGCATGTATTTACATGGATATGGAAATATGCTCGTGTATAATAACATGATTAGTGAATTGCATAATGGCGGCTCAAGTGCTTCTCCATTAGCTGTACGTGGCATTTTATGTAATTATGGTGACAGCTCAAAAACTCTTAAATTGTATAATAATACTATCTATCTCAATGATGTAGGCGCAGTTGCAGGTTATAAATCGGCAGGAATCTATACAGACGAGTATAATAATTCACCTGTTCTTGATATACGTAATAATGCAGTGATCAATAATTCAGATGTGACTATAGGCACTTATGCTATTGCACTGTACAATTCAATTAACCGCGATGTATTTAGTTCGTCATGCAATAATAATCTATGGTATGCAGGCCCGTCCGATAGTAAGCATCTTATCTACCTATCCTCCTCACCTTCAGTACAGGCCCAAACCATGAACGCTTATAGGGCCGCATCAAATATTTTGCCTGCTGAAACAAATGCAGTTACAGGAAATGTAACTTTTGAAGCCACCTTAACAGGCACACTTAGACCTGATGCATTCTCGCCAACCATGTTAGAATCGCGCGGTATGCCTTTATCAGAAATACCTTTTGATTTTGAAGGCCAACCACGTGATTCACTTACACCGGATATTGGTGCAGATGAAGGTGGATTTATATTTTGCTCGGCTTGCGATTGTGCAACACCTGTTTCTCCAGTTAATTTACTTAGTAATTTTTGCCCCTTCGAAACCATGCAGCTTCAATGGAATGAACCACTATCCGGCAAATTCCCAACCGGAGGATATGATGTCTATTTTGGCACCACGCCTAACCCACCTTTTGTAACTAATACAAGCGGTATGAATTATACCCCATCTACATTAACGATGAATACAACGTATTACTGGATGGTGGTTGCTAAATACGCAAGTGGCAATTCTACAGGTTGTGAGATCAGAAGTTTTAGTACAGGAAATTCAGGCATTTCTTCAGTTAGCGGCGGACAGCGTTGCGGACCGGGTATTGTGAACCTCACTGCAAATGGTGGCGGTACAATTAACTGGTACAATAGCCCTTCTTCAAATACCATCATCAATACAGGAACTACTTACGGTCCCAACCTTGCATCAAGCACCAATTATTATGTATCTTCTATGAATGGCTACATGGTTACCTCAAATACAGTTGGCAAGCTAACTTCGGGTTCGGCATCTTACAACAGTTCGGCTACAGATTATCTTATCTTTAATGCACTCAGTTTTTTTATTCTTGACAGTGTTACGGTTTATCCTTCATCAGCAGGAAACGTCGTGTTGAATTTAGCAAACAGCAGCGGCACGGTATTATTGACAGCCACTAAATCTGTCACAGTAGCACAAATAGGACAACCGGTTATGATGTATACCGGATGGACTGTTTCGCCTGCGAACGGATACAGAATTTATAAGCCGACGGGCAGTGTCAATTTATATCGCAGTACTTCGGGTGTAACGTATCCATATACATTAGCTGGTGTGGTTTCTATTACGGGCAGTTCGGTAAGCTCATCATATTATAGCTGGGCGTATAAATGGAAAGTTAGAAGTGGATGTGAGAGTCCACGGCAGTTAGTAGCAGGTATTATATCAAATACTACATCTACAGACACTATGGTGACAGCATGTACCTCATACACCTGGCCTGCGGATGGGAATACGTACACAAGTACAGGCATTTATACACATACAAGTGTGCCGGCATCGGGATGTGTGCAGACAGACTCATTGCATTTAACCATTGGCGTTTCAGGTAATAATACCCCTTACACTATCAATGCCTGCGTTTCCTATACCTGGCCAGTAAATAATCAAACCTATACGTCGAGTGGAATGTACACGGCAAGTTTCAATAATGTAAATGGATGTGATTCTTCATGGCAGTTACAATTAAATATTATTCCGTGTATAACTAATTTGGAGCTCAAACTATATTTAGAGGGTTATTATGCGGGCAATTCGTTGATGCAATCTGTTTTGATGAATCAAGGTATTGGATCCGATCCAACTCAAACAGATTTTATTAGTGTCGAACTTCATGACGCAACGAATTATTCTCTACAGGCTGCTAATAATGTCATGCTTCAAACAAACGGAAATTCGGCCACCAACTTTGCCGTGGCACCCGGATTATATTACATTGCCATCAAACACAGAAATTCAGTTGAAACCTGGAGTGCCGTCCCGGTCTTATTTCCTGGCTCACCTATTCTATATGATTTTACAGACGCCATGTCAAAAGCCTATGGCAATAATATGATTGAGGTAGAAGCAGGACGCTGGGCCATCTACACAGGAAATGTGAATGGCGATGACAATATCGACTTGTTGGATGCATCACTTTTTGAAATTGATGTAGCTGATTTTAGTTATGGATATTTCTCTACAGACTTTAACGGCGATGGCAATGTTGATTTATTGGATAACCCTGTGTTTGAAGCGAATATCAATAATTTCATTTTCTCAAATCACCCATAGTTGTTAGATAGTCATCGAATGTCGGTTAGTTTTTTTATCTCAAATCATGGCGCAAAGATAGTATTTTAGATAATAGATGTGAGATTGGAGAGGGTTAAGAGGTGGCTACTTCGTGGCCATTAGAGGCTGATATATCCAGTTTTTTTATTCTCTTTAAATCGTTCTACCCAATCTTTTGCAAATTTGATATAGTTCCCGATTATCATTTCATCAATATCTTCGGGCGTATATTCGGGTAAAGTGTTGATGTCAAATCGTCTGTAAATTGATTAAAGGAAGTCCAAATTTCACTCTGTGGTGCAATAACAGTATTTTTAGTGTTTGTTGAAATTCAATTTCGTACTTTTTTTACAAGAGTTTTTGGATCATCATTATGATTAGAAATAACTTGTCCTGCTATATCAGAAAGAACTTTTTGGTAATGATATCTCTGGGCATCTAAAATTAAAATTTTTTTCGTGTTAAGTATTTTATTGCCATATTCACATGCTCCAATAACTAATCCTAATTAATATGGCATGTTGAATCTGGGCAATTCCCCATCTGACATTGCTCTATTTCGAGACACATCATGAATGCCAAATCTACAGGATCTAATGTGTTCATTTATTTGATTAACTCTAATACTTGATGATGAGATGGTTTGAGAAAGGTAAGGTTCCAAATCTAAATACAAAATAGTGAAGACCAACGCCTTTAGTAAAGGAGAATACTCTTCATCGAATGGGCAGTTAATAAATACATTTTCATCAAATGCCATGCAATAACTTATTTAACGAGGCTATACGAAATACGATCTTTGATTTTGCCACTTCCTTCGTGAACAACAATTTCTACTGTATTTTTTGAGGCCATATTTTTTGCGAAATCAATTGCTTGTTCCACAATAGAAAATGTACGTAAAGCTTTTACGCTGCCATCAGATACCACTCTCCAATTTGAATCGCCAGAGATTACATGATACTTCATCGTATTGGATGATTTCGCTTGCCGAGCAACTGATTTGCCAAGTTGTTTTGTATAAATTGACCTACTCTTCATAACTCAAAGATAAGTTTTAATCGAACTCATAGACTGTAAGTTCAATTTCGCAAAATTGCACCTAACTTTTAATGATGCAATTATCTAAAATCTGTACGTCACAAACAGCCTGTTACTAACCGCGCCAAGGTTCAGATCGAAGAGATTTATATTCGCATCTTTATTGGCTGAACGTGTTATTGAATAACTCATTGCCGCATTATTGACTTCAACGCCCCATGAGATTCTCGAAAAGTGAAGTTTAACACCGAGTGAACCAATTACTTCGGCCCTAAAATTTGTTGTGGAATAACTTGTTGTTGATCCAGCTATCAAATCGTATTGTGTAATACCCAGCGAATCGTCGAGTGTGTACATACTAGAATTATTCCTTCCAGCGCCATAGAGCAGACGAAGGTCAGTAGCAGCGAAAAAATAAACCCGTTTATAGAACTGGCGTTGCGCCTCTAGTCCGGTACTTATCATTGCGAAATGATTTGTCCCATCTTTCTCTGTTTTGATGACCTGACTATTAATGGCCTTATACCAAACAGACGGATTGATTTCCTCATTGTTAAACCCTGCAGACACACGAAGGGCTTGCCATGGACGGAACCATCGTTTATACAGCAGTTCTACACCATTTCTCTCGATCGATCTAGCGGGAAACCTAAAGCTCAAGCCGAGTTCATTTATTTTCTCATTTCGCTGTGGCATTACTTCCTGCCCCTTCATCTGCATGGACGATATACAGAGGATGATCACCAATAGTTTATTATCCATATTTTATTTTAAGCAAAACGGTCTTTGGCTTATTTTATTATTTGGAAGATTCTTTTATTTCGCCTCCAAATAACTTCTCGCCAACCGGAATTGAAATTTTCAGATCATTTTCTTTCGGAGGAATTGGACAGGCATAACCTTCCTTGTAGGCGCAATACGGATTATAACATTTGTTAAAATCTATGACGATACTGCCTTTGACAATATCGCTGAAACGAAAATCGAGATATCGTCCGCCACCGAATGTCTCCTTGTAATTGGTATTGTCTGTGAAAGGAATAAAAAGATAATCTTCAAAGCCTTCCTTTGTCCTTAGTTTTTCACTTTGATAAACATACAATTTGTGTGTCTGCTTCTTCAATATAAAGCTAACAATACCATAGACATAATATTTCTTGATAACGCCATTGTGCGTCTGCATATCAAATCCTATTGTGTCATTTATCTTGTTGAATTTGACTATTACTTTATAAGCGGGATCGGGTTTATAAAACCGCAGAAACGGAAGATCTTCTTTTGTGAGCGGTCCTTTCTCATCCTCCAGAAATTCTTTTTTATATGTTTCTCTATGCTCGAGTATACTCTTCTGCCACGATTGTGAAAAGGCGGTTTGGAGCTGAAAGAAGAGGAAGAAACCGAAGATTGAAAGTTTGTGCATGTGCGTAAAAATAATGAGCTTAAAGATACAATGAGATTATAAATGCTGCCGATGAAAAAGACAAAGGTTTTGGTCCGGCATTACACTCTTGTTGACATAAGCTTATACAAAAATTACTTATCAACCTTAACTCTATTAATTGTTCAAAAAATAAAACATTTAGGTAAGAAGAGACATGAAGAAGGGATTACTAACCTCAACTCCTAAATGGTTCAAAAATAATACCATTAAGGCATGGAGAGGCATGAAGAATGCCTTAATAACCTTAACGTTTTAATGGTCCAGAAAAATAAAACCATTAAGGCATCATGAAAATCTTAATAACCTTAACTCCTAAATAATTCAAAGAATAAAACCAACTCTTCAAACTGCGAGCAGCCACTCAGTTGGAAAGAATGAATAGATTCTAACATAAGTGCGATAGAATAACTCCGCGAAATGAACCACCGCTACCTGTCTTTTATCATCCAGATTGTGAGAGCTTCTCTTTTGTGCTTAAGTACCTTCTATGAGTAAAGCCACCGTTATGAGGTGGCTTTACTATAAATTGTATTTCTACTAAAACTTATTGCTTATTGAATGTTTGAGCATAGTTAAGGGCTTTGCCATCTACTACTTTCAGCATATACATGCCGTTTGCCAGTTCAGCAACATTTACAGTGATTTTATTCAATCCTTCGATTAAGTCCGATTGGATCACTTTTACTGTTTTACCAGTCATATCCATTACTTTAAAGGTAGCACGTGTTACGGTTGATGAACTAACATCAACAAACAAGTCGCCTTGTGTAGGATTAGGATAAACAATTACTGCATTCGATACAGCGATGTTTGCTGCGTCGGCGGTGTTACGAACAAGGTTTGGTGCAAACTGACCATAGTTACCCATTTTGTCCATTTGGGCAAAATAAGGATTGGTTGTTTCATCAAAACCACATTCTGTCAATTCAAATTTATCGCCGTTAGCTAACGATCCTGTATATGGAATAGTAGCAATTACATGCCAGTCGCCATTCATGAAATTTTTCGATAACATTGGTAAATTGTCGGCAGCATCTCCATAAGACTGGAAGCTGAAATTGTTCTTTTCAAGAATAGTTCCTGATGGAGCAATCTCGAAAGGAGCAGTGGATGTACTCTTATATAAAATGACATCACTTTTAGATGACCATTTTACACCGAATACCAAACCAACGAAGTTACCGTCGATGGCTGGATTCACATAACTGGAACGGATCGTCCCGGTGGTGTTTCTCGCTTTGATGACGATCGCTTTAGCGTCGTTTGTGATAGAGAATTCATAATTCCCTGTTGTGTTAGGGCATTGACCGAATACGTTCGAGGAACATACGAGGGCTAGAGATGCGATGATTAATTTTTTCATATTCTATGTATACGTTTTAAATTTTTATTTTCCATGATCTCTCCCGGACAAGCCGGGAGAGGATGGAGATATTTGAAATATTAGTTTGGAGTGTGTTGAGACAAGATATCGTTCGGAGTTGAAATAGGAGCATTTGAAGAAATAATTTTGTTCAGGATAAAGTTCTTATCATTATCTGCGTTGTTATATTTCACACGTCCGTCCATGTTCGCATCTTCTGTTCTGTACACCGGCTCAAGAATGTTATTTGGAGTGGCAATACCTACAGCGTAGATGATTGGCTCTTTATCATTGTTGGTACCATTGTATTTTGTATTCTTATCAGTTCTTGTATCACCAGGCCACATTAATCTCCAAGCACCGACTGTTTCACGTGCAGGGTTTGTAACAAGTGGTTTAGACCAAACTGGACTAGGTGTTGTGAAGTCAACTAATTGCGTAGTGGCAGTTAATGCTAAACTATTCGCAGTCATTACCCCAAGGTGATTTCTGTGTTTCACACTCACATAGTAGTCACCAGGACAAACACAACTGAAGGTCAATGGATTTCCGTTAACGTCAACGATATCACCATCTCTTTGCAACAATGCATTTTGTGTTGCCACTTTAGAATAAGCAGCGTCTGTGTTACGTATTTCAATATGTACCCAATCAACGATCGCATTGTTACCGGTTGTAGAGAACATGGCAGCAGATGTTGTTTCTCCACCGGCGTATCCAGGGCAACCAATTGGAGTGAAGTTCAAAGCTGTATATGGTTCCATTGTTGGAAGTACACCTCTTGATCGTAAGCTATCCATCATTAAACCATTCCCCATGTAAGCACCACTAAGCATTGCCTTAGCAGAAATCTGAACACCATTTGTCATGGTAAGGACCAATGTAAGTGATGAGTCACATCCTGCATAATTTGCGCTTGTGTAGGTATATGTACCAGCCATTGTGTACGTTACGCCATTGGTCCATGTGTATGAGTTACAAGCAGCAACTGTGGTTGTACTTGAGCTACCGTAATTGATAGTCAGGTTCAAACTAGCTGTATTTGTACAACCCGTAGCATTCATAGATGTAAATGTGTATGTTCCACTTGCAGTGTATGTAGTTCCATTCCATGTGTATGAGTTACACTGAGTTGTTGTAGAACCACCGTTTGATGAATTGTAGTTGACTGTCAAATCCAACGTAGCAGTGTTTATACAACCAGCAGCATTCATTGATGTGAATGTGTACATTCCCGTTGTTGTGTATGTTGTACCATTCCATGTGTATGAATCACAAGCCGTAACTGTGGAGTTACCGTTTGTTGTGCTGTTATTGATCGTTAATGTTAATGTTGCTGTGTTCGGACAACCTGTAGTATTCAATGATGTGAATGTGTATGTTCCGCTTGTAGTATATGTACTACCATTCCATGTGTATGAATCACAAGCTGTAACTGTTGCGCTACCGTTGGTTGTACCGTTATTAATTGTTAATGTCAATGTTGCTGTATTTGTACAACTGGCAGCATTCATTGATGTGAATGTGTAAGTTCCACTTGTTGTGTACGTAGCACCATTCCATGTGTATGAATCACAAGCAGTTACGGTAGCATTACCATTAGTTGTACTGTTATTGATTGTCAATGTCAATGTTGCAGTATTTGTACAACCGGCAGCATTCATTGATGTGAATGTGTATGTTCCGCTTGTAGTATATGTACTAGTATTCCATGTATATGAATCACAAGCAGTTACTGTCGCATTACCATTGGTGGTGCTGTTATTGATTGTCAATGTCAATGTAGCTGTATTCATACAACCAGCAGCATTCATTGATGTGAATGTGTAGGCTCCACTTGTTGTGTACGTACTACCATTCCATGTGTATGAATCACAAGCAGTTACTGTAGCGTTCCCATTAGTTGTGCTGTTATTGATTGCCAATGTAAGTGTCGCTGTATTTATGCAACCGGTTGCGTTCATTGATGTGAATGTGTATGTTCCACTTGCTGTGTAAGTAGCACCATTCCATATGTACGAATCGCAGGCAGTTACTGAAGCATTACCATTGGTTGTGCTGTTGCTGATTGTCAATGTCAATGTAGCTGTATTCATACAACCGGCAGCATTCATTGATGTGAATGTGTATGCTCCACTTGTTGTGTACGTACTACCATTCCATGTGTATGAATCACAAGCAGTAACTGTAGCGTTCCCATTAGTTGTGCTGTTATTGATCGTTAATGTCAATGTAGCAGTGTTCATACAACCAGAAGTATTCATTGAGGTGAATGTATACACACCACTTGTTGTGTAAGTAGTACCATTCCATGTATACGAATCACAGGCAGTGACTGTAGCGTCACCATTTGTTGTACCATTATTGATAGTCAACGTCAGGGTAGCTGTATTCGTACAACCCGCAGCATTCAAGGATGTAAATGTATAAACACCACTTGCAGTGTATGTTGTTCCATTCCATGAGTATGACGTACAAGAAGAAACTGTTGCATCACCATTCGTTGTGCTGTTATTCATTGTCAATGTTAAGGTAGCTGTATTTGTACAACCTGCAGCATTCATAGTTGTGAATGTGTACGTTCCACTTGCTGTGTACGTAGCACCATTCCATGTGTATGAATCACAAGCAGTGATCGTAGAGTTACCATTTGTTGTGCTGTTATTCATTGTCAATGTTAAGGTAGCTGTATTCGTACAACCTGCAGCATTCATTGAGGTGAATGTAAATGTTCCACTTGCAGTGTAGGTGGTTCCATTCCATGTATACGAATCACAAGCAGTTACAGCAGAACTACCGTTGGTTGTGCTGTTATTGATTGTCAATGTAAGCGTAGCTGTATTAGTACAACCCGCTGCATTCATAGATGTAAATGTATACACACCACTTGTTGTGTATGAAGTTCCATTCCATGTATATGAGTCACAAGCAGCAACTGTTGCATTACCATTTGTAGTGCCGTTATTGATTGTCAGATTCAAGGTAGTAGTATTCACACAACCATTTGCATTCAACGAAGTAGCTGTGTATGTTCCGCTTGCGGTATATGTCACTCCATTGGCAGTCCAAGTATATGAGTTACAAGCTGTAGCTGACGTTGTTGATGTAGTACTTGTATTAATCGTTAGATTCAGAGTCGCTGTATTCACACAACCGTTTGCATTTAACGTTGTAGCTGTATACACGCCACTCGCAGTATATGTCATTCCGTTAGTGGCCCATGTATATGAATCACAAGCAGTAATTGTGGATGTTGTAGAAGTGGTGCTATTAATTGTTAAGCACAACGTGTATACATCAGGACAACCCGAAGCATTCTGACCTATGAAGTAGTATGTCCCTGAGTTCGTGTATGTCACACCGTTTGCAGCCCATGTGTATGTATCACAAGCCTCCACGCAACAATACATTGTTACAGATGTCTGGCCAAGAGTCAAATTCAATGAATCAGTATGAAGACAACCGGCGGCATTCAATGACGTGTGTGTATAAATACCTGAAGCTGTATATGTCATACCGCTTAAAGGCCATGTATACATATCGCACCATGTATAAGATGAAGTTGATGACGTACTGTTATTGATCGTTAGTGTAAGGGTTACTGTATTTGTACAACCATTTGCGTTCAGATTTGTTGCTGTATAAACACCGCTCGCTGTGTATGTCATACCATTGATTGCCCATGTGTATGAATCACATGCACTCACTGAAACACTAGATGTGGTACTTGGATTGATTGTCAGACAAAGTGTGTAGACATCAGGACAACCTGAAGCATTTTGACCAATGAAGTAATAGGTACCAGAATTGGTGTATGTTACACCATTCGCGGCCCACGTATATGTATCACAAGCTTCCACGCAACAGTAGATGGTTACTGTAGTTTGATTGATCGTTAAATTAAGTATATCTGTATGAACACAACCCGCAGCATTTAATGACGTGTGGGTGTATACGCCTGACGCGGTATAGGTCATACCACTCAATGGCCATGTATACATATCGCACCATGTATATGATGTTGTCGAAGATGTATTTTGATTAATTGTAAGGTTCAACACATCTATTGAATCGCATCCATTAGAAGAAACGAATGTTGCAGTATATGTACCGCTAATAGTATATGTTGTTCCATTCCATGAATATGAACCACAAGCTGTAACAGCTGTCGTTGTTGAAATAACCTGAGGATTTGTGATTGTGATCACTGTAGACCCAGTACAACCTTTAGCATCAGCAGCAACTATCGTGTATGTTCCTGCAGTATAAGAAGGTGCTAAAGGAGCTCCATTCACCGTGAAGACATAAGGGGCGTAGGGAACACCACCTGTTGCAGATGGATTGATCGAAGTCACACCACCACTACAAGGAATCGCATTAAAAGTAGCTGTTACAACAATAGGATCAGCAACTTCGATGGCACCTGTTTCATTATAGAAACATCCATGATCATCTTCGATTGCTACATTGTAGTTACCTGCAGAAAGACCTGTCAGGAAGGTTGCAAAGTTGTTTATCAAAACATCATTCAATGTATCACCCAATGAGTTTGTCCACCATGTAAGGTAAGGTTGCAAGACACTTGTTCCTCCTGTGATATTGATACTCAACATACCGTCATTTCCTAAGCAGGATACTAATGAATCTGTTGTGAAAGTCATATCTAATGGATCAGGATTCACAAAGAAGATTGTTTGAAGTGTTGTACAAATACCATCTGTTGCATAAACTGTATGAGTTCCTGGTTCCAACAAATTGAAATAACCTGTTGTATTAGAAGAAGTTGGCTGTGTAGGACTTACTATCGTAAAGGTGTAAGATCCGGCAGGTGAAACACTTGCTTGAACAGCTGCATCAATATTTCCATTACAAGAGATCGGTTGGTCTTCAACCAGACTTAATGTAAATGAACAAATTGTTGGAATGATTGTAAGAATTAATGTTTCTGTATGAACACAACCAGCGGCATTAAATGAAGTAGCAGTGTACGTACCGCTTGCAGTATAGGTTACGCCATTTACTGCCCATGTATACGTATCAAATGCTGAAACCGTTGTTGAATTTGAAGTACTATTATTAATTGTCAGGTTTAATGTTTCTGTATGAGTACATCCTGAAGTATTCAATGATGTCATTGTGAATGTTCCGCTTGTAGTGTATGATACACCATTCGCAGACCAAGTATAAGTATCACAAGCAGTTACAGTTGATGTAGTTGATGAACTGTTATTGATTGTCAAATTTAATGTTGTTGTATGAACACAACCTGCAGCATTCAGGGAAGTTGATGTATATGCTCCGCTGGCAGTGTAAGTATTACCGTTTGAAGACCATGTAAATGAATCACATGCTGATGCGGTTACTGTAGCAGTAGAACTGTTATTGATGGTTAATAAAAGTGTTGTGGTATGAACACAACCTGTAGCATTCAATGAAGTCGCTGTATAGGTTCCGCTAGCAGTGTAAGTTACTCCATTTTCTATCCATGTATATGAATCACAAGCTGTTGCAGCCACTGTTGATGAAGAACTAGTATTAATTGTAAGATTCAATGTAGTTGTATTCACGCATCCTGCAGGATTCAGCGAAGTAGCTGTATATGTACCAGAGGTAGTATAAGTTAAACCACTTGCACTCCATGTAAATGAATCGCACGCTGTTGCAGAAATTGTAGACGAAGAACTATTATTAATTGTCAAATTCAAAGTTGCTGTATGTACACATCCTGCAACATTCGATGATGTTACGCTATATGTTCCGGAAGCAGTATATGTTGTTCCGTTTTCGCTCCAAGTATATGAATCACATGCAGTAACAGTTGAGGTTGATGAAGAACTGTTATTGATATTAAGGATTAATGTATGAATTGAATCGCACCCATTGGCAGCCATGAACGTTCCTGTATACACACCACTTGCTGTGTATGTTGTACCATTCCATGAGTAAGAATCACAAGCTGTTTCGCTTGATGAACCAGTAACAGGAGAAGGGTTAGCAATAACAATAACAGTTGATCCTGTACAACCTTTAGCATCCATTGCAACAATTGTGTACGTACCTGCCGCATAATTTGCAGCTACCGGAGCACCATTAATTGTGAATTCATAAGGTGCGTAAGGAACACCACCTGTTGCTGTTGGAGCTACTACTGTAGTACCACCATTACAAGTAATCGGATTAAATGGTCCCATCACGACGATTGGGTCAGCTACTTGGATAGCACCTGTTTCATTGTAAAAACAACCATGATCATCTTCGATCGATACATTGTAGTTACCGGCAGAAAGATTTGTGAGGAAAGTTGCGAAATTATTTGTCAATACGTCATTCAATGTATCTCCCAACGAATTTGTCCACCATGTAAGGTAAGGTTGCAATACGCTTGTTCCTCCTGTTATATTAACACTTAACATACCATCGTTTCCAAGGCAGGAAACCAATGAATCTGTTGTGAATGTGATATCCAATGGATCAGGATTTAAATAGAAGATTGTTTCAGATGTAGTACATGTGCCATTTGTAGCAAATATTGTATGCGTACCTGGTTGCAACAAATCAAAATATCCTGTGATATTTGAAGAAGATGGTTGCGTAGGACTTACAATAGTATATGTATATGATCCGGCTGGTGTTACAGAAGCCTGTACAGCTGCATCGATATTACCATTACAAGAGATCGGCTGGTCTTCAGTTAATGTCAATGTGAAAGCACAACCTACGCCGGTGATTGTAAGATTCAATGTTTCTGTATGAAGACAACCAACTGCATTTAATGATGTGGCGGTATACATACCACTTACAGTATATGTTGTACCATTTACTGCCCAAGTATATGAACCTGCAACAGAAACAGTAGTACTATTTGAAGTACTTTGATTGATTGTCAATGTCAATGTTTCAGTGTTCACACAACCGGCTGCATTCAAAGAAGTAGCTGTGTAAGATCCTGAAGCAGTATATGTTGTTCCGTTACCAGCCCATGCGTATGAATCACATGCTGTAGCTGACATAGAAGATGTAGTACTGTTGTTGATTGTTAATGTCAATGTCTCAGTGTTCACACAACCGGCTGCATTCAATGAAGTTGCTGTGTAAGATCCTGAAGCAGTATACGTTGTTCCGTTACCAGCCCATGTGTATGAATCACATGCTGTAGCTGACATAGAAGAAGTAGTACTGTTGTTGATTGTTAATGTCAATGTTTCAGTGTTTAAACAACCAGCTGCATTCAATGAAGTTGCTGTGTAAGATCCTGAAGCAGTATACGTTGTTCCGTTACCAGCCCATGTGTACGAATCACATGCTGTAGCTGACATAGAAGAAGTAGTACTGTTGTTGATTGTTAATGTCAATGTTTCAGTGTTTAAACAACCAGCTGCATTCAATGAAG
>Ga0209181_10002531_pt1 | contig 29808 bp, 26 predicted proteins | sample MAT05_FD_187208 | JGI IMG/M metagenome (GOLD analysis project Ga0209181, IMG submission 187208) | Freshwater microbial communities from Lake Fryxell liftoff mats and glacier meltwater in Antarctica - MAT-05 (SPAdes) (version 2) | ecosystem: Environmental > Aquatic > Freshwater > Ice > Liftoff...
CACCACAAAACTACCACCCACTTTGTCTCAGCCATGTCGGCAGATCACGCTCGCCGCGTCCTCCGCGTCGTAACTTCCCTCAACCCAAGCTTCTCTTCCGCTTCGTGAATAGGCCCTGCCTTCTTCCTTTCATCTGCACTCGTGTCTTGCAACGAGGGATGATGGTGTACACGCTCGCCGACTTTCATGGGAACTCTCAAATTTACCAATCTCACCGGAGCCGTCGAAATCGGTGCGAACTGTTATCTGATAGAGGGTGACGAGCAGCGGATATTACTCGATTCGGGGATGCATCCGAAGAAGGAGGGGAGCGAGGCACTGCCAAGATTGAATTTACTGCCAGACGATTCGGTTGACGCGATTGTGCTCACGCATGCGCATCAGGATCATATTGGCTCGCTGCCGGTGACAATGCGCCGGCATCCACACGCACCGGTTTTCATGACGGAGGCGACGCGCCAGATTGGCGATGTCATGCTGCATAACTCGGCGAACGTCATGCTCAAGGAGCAGGAGGCGACAGGAAATCCGCCGCACTTTGCACATCGCGAGGTGGATATTGGTAAAAAGCGCTGGATGGCGCGCCCGTTGCACCAGCAGTTCGATTTTACTGGAGAGCGTGTGAACGAAAATGAAATAAGCTCGGCGTCATTCGAGTTTTTCGATGCCGGCCATATCCTTGGTTCCGCCGGGGCTTTATTGCGTCTGGAGGGAAAAACCATCTTCTATGCGGGTGATGTGAATTTTCAGGATCAGACGATTATGCGCGCAGCCCGATTCCCGGAGTTTGAAGGCGGGCGTCCCGATGTCATGATCATGGAATCAACTCGCGGTGATCGTGCGGCGGACCCGGCCTGGTCGCGCACAGGAGAGGCGGATCGTCTCGCAAAAGCGATTCAAGATGCGTTTGCGCGCGGGGGCTGTGCGCTGATCCCGCTTTTCGCGCTGGGAAAAACGCAGGAGTTACTCGCGATGTTTTACGATTTCAAGCGGCGTGGGCTGCTTCGCAAGGACACCCCGATTTATATTGGCGGTCTCGGTGCAAAATTGACCGAACTCTATGACAAGCTCGCCAAAACAACGCCCCGCTTGATTCCCGAGCTTGATCTCATGGATGCCGTTTCGCCGTTTGTATTGAGCGGACCGAATGTGGATTTACGGGTAAAGCCCGGCAGGATTTACGCGATCTCGAGTGGGATGATGACGGAGAAGACACTCTCGAACCGTTTCGCCCGCAGCATCCTCGAGCATCCTGAGCATTCCATTCTCTTTGTCGGATACGCGGATCCGGCTTCGCCGGCAGGTCTTCTACGCGCCGCCAAGCCGGGCGACTTTATCGCGCTCGATGCGGTGAATGCGCCACAGCCGCTGCGTTGTCACGTGGAGGCATTTAACTTTAGCGCGCATGCCAGTCGCGAGAGCATTTGCGATTACGTCCGCCGTGTGCAGCCCAAAAAACTCGTTCTCGTACACGGCGATACTGCGGCTATCGGCTGGCTCACCGAGACGCTGCGCAAAGATCTCCCGCAGACTGAAGTGGTCATCCCCGAGCCAGGCGTCGCGCTGGAGTTGTAAGGGGAATCGAAAGGCGGAATCCTGCCCTCCTTTATAGGACGTATAAGTCGTATAGGATCTATAAGTCGCATCCCGGCTGCTACGTAATCACCAACTCGCGATTAATCCCGAAGCGTTCGAGACGCTTGCGGAGGGTGGCGCGAGTGACGCCGAGAAGTTTGGCGGCTTTGACTTGGTTGCCTTTTGTCTCGCGCATCGCGTGGATGGTAAACTCGCGTTCCAGCCATGGGAGCAATTCGACGGCGGGGTCGGCCTGAGCGGCGGCGAGCAGCACTTGAATCGCCTGCTCCTTGTTTATGTCCGAGCCGACGCTCGCCTCCACCGCAGCTGAAGCTCCAAGAGGGATGTCGCGCGGGAGCAGGATGTCGCTGGTTGCCAGCACACAGGCGCGCTCGATCGTGTTTTCCAGTTCACGCACATTGCCCGGCCAGTTGTGTGCGTGCAAAACGCGCACGGCTTCCTCGCTCAGTTGAAGACGCGGAAGATGTTTGCGAATGGAAACTTTTTGCAGGAAGTACTCGGCGAGCAAACGGATGTCCTCCGTGCGCTGACGCAATGGCGGGAGCTGAATGCGCACGACATTGAGCCGGTAGAATAAATCCTCACGGAATTTTTTGTCGGTCACTTCCTGTTCCAGCTGCTTGTTGGTCGCTGCGATGATGCGGACACTGGTCTTGAGCGTGTCATTGCCGCCTACTCGAGAAAACTCGCCGTTTTGCAATACACGCAAGATCTTACCCTGAAGCGCGAGCGGCATGTCGCCGATTTCGTCCAGAAACAAAGTGCCGCCGTGGCTCTGCTCAAAGCGTCCAATGCGCTGACTTGTAGCGCCGGTGAAAGAGCCTTTTTCGTGACCGAACAATTCGCTCTCGAGCAGCTGCTCGGGAATGGCCGCGCAGTTGATGGCGACAAAAGTTTTATTGTGTCGCTGCGAGTAAACGTGGATGGCGCGAGAGACGAGCTCCTTACCGGTACCGCTTTCGCCGGTGATCATGACGGGGGCCTCGGAGTGCGCGACACGTCCGATTAATTTAAATACCTGCTGCATGGCGTCGCTTTTGCCGACGATACTGTCCTGGTGATCTTCAACGGTAAGCTTGGGTGCGCTTGCGGTTGCGGCGCGCATTTGCGCCTGTTCGCGCAGCGCGGTGTCCACCACGACCTTAAAGTTAAAAGGCAGCGACTCTTTGCGTAGGAAATCGAAAGCACCGAGTTTCATCGCCTCGATCACAGCCTGGGTGGTGCCAAAATGGCTGACGAGCAGGACGAGCGCGTTGGAATCGCGCTGGCGGAGTTTGGCGAGAAGCTCCAGACCGCTGTAAGGCTCGAGATGGGTCTCAGCGATCACCATGTCCGGCGACTCCTTGGCGAAAATCTTCAAAGCCTCATCCGACTGAGTGGAGGTAATCACCCTCAATTCCGCGCTCTCCAGTTGTTTGGATGCCCACTGGAGAAAGTCGGTTTCGGTATCAACGATGAGAACGAGTTGTCCTTTGGCCATAATTAAAGCCCTCCAAACCGGCGTTCGCGTTTATGAAATTCGGCAATTGCCACTTTTAATTCTTCGCGACCGAAATCAGGCCACAATTTTGATGTGATGAAAAGCTCAGTATAACTCAATTGCCATAATAGAAAGTTGGAGAGCCGGAGTTCCCCGCTCGTGCGGATGAGGAGATCGGGGTCGGGAATGCCTACAGTATAAAGGCGGGACGCCAAAACCTCGGGGGTGATTGCGGCTGGATCAAGGTGACCGGACACCGCGTCGCGGGCCAGTGAGGCTGCGGCGTCCGCGATTTCAATGCGTGAGCTGTAATTCAGCGCAAGCGTGAGTGTGGTATTGGGATTGCCCGCCGTGGTGGCGATGGTTTCCGCGAGCTTTGCGCGGGTGGATTCGGGAAGCTCACAAGTCCGACCGATGGTGCGCAGCTTCACGCCGTTTTTCATCATCGTCTCCAGTTCAGAGGCTAGAAAGTGCTCCAGCAATACCCATAAACCACTCACTTCTTCGTCCGGACGTTTCCAGTTTTCGGAAGAGAACGCGTAAAGCGTGAGATACTCCACACCCAGCGCGACGCACTCTTCGGTGATGGTCCGGACCGACTCCGCACCGCGTTCGTGCCCTTTCAATCGCGGCAATCCATGATCGGCGGCCCAGCGGCCGTTACCGTCCATGATGATCGCGATGTGGCGCGGCGGTTTCATCGGTCAGCTTATAAAACGATGGTTTGATCGCGCCCCGGCCCGACGCTCACGATTCCCAGCTTTGCTCCGGTGAGTTTCGCGATGGCTTGCAGATATTTCCGCGCATTGAGCGGGAGTTGCGCCCATTTTTTGCATTTCGTGGTGTCTTTTACCCAACCTGGAAATTCCTGGTAAACCGGCTCGCACTTTTCCAGCAGTTCGCTGTCGGTCGGCGGATATTGCAGCGTCTTTTTGCCGAGTTTGTAGGCGATACAAACCTTGATCTTCTTGTGCGTGTCGAGACCGTCCACATTCGTAACGGCGAGTGCATCGATGCCATTTACAACGGCGGCAAAACGGGTTGCCACGGCGTCGAACCATCCACAACGGCGTTCGCGTCCGGTGGTCGCCCCAAATTCGCGTCCGAGGCCGTGAAGAAAATCGCCGAGCTCGTCGTTTTCAGTCGGGAAAGGGCCGCTGCCAACACGCGTTGTGTAGGCTTTCATGGTGCCAATCACTTTATCGATTCGACCAGGCGCAACCCCCGAGCCGGTGCACGCCCCGCCGCTGGTGGTATTGGACGAAGTCACGAAAGGATAAGTGCCGTGATCGATGTCGAGGAATGTCCCCTGGGCACCTTCAAACAGGATTTCCTTTTTGGCTTTCACGGCTTCGTGAAGGTAAATGACTGTCTCCCCGATCAATGGCGTGATCATTTTCGCAGCGGCAAGATACGTTTCGTTCACTTCGTCAAAATCGAGTTCCTCAGCGCCGAGCGCGCGCAGTTCGACATTCGCGGTGTCCATTCTGGCTTTCAGCTTTTCGGAGAAGCGTTGCGGATCGAGCAGGTCGCCGGTGCGGAGACCGTTGCGGTTCGCCTTGTCACTGTAAGTAGGGCCGATACCGCGTCCCGTGGTGCCGATTTTGCCGGAGCCTTTTGCAGCCTCCCGGGCGGCGTCCAGTGCGCGATGGTAAGGCAGCGTGAGATGGGCGCAGTCAGAGATGAGGAGGTTTTTGCGGGTGACTTTAATTTTCTGCTTCTCCAGCCCGCGAAGTTCCTCCGCGAAGGACATCGCATCCAGCACAACGCCATTTCCAATCACGCACATCTTACTGGAACGCAATATCCCACTAGGGATCAGGTGAAGCACATATTTTTTGTCGCCAACGATCACGGTATGCCCGGCGTTGTTCCCACCTTGCGAGCGCACGACGATGTCTGCGTCTCCGGTAAGGAAATCGATAATTTTGCCTTTGCCTTCGTCGCCCCACTGAGCGCCGACTAAAACGGTGTTTGCCATGGATTTAAGATGCTGTGTTTACGAAAAAGAACCCGAAGCTTTTTGGCCTCGGGATGCCGGAGAGTAGGGGGAACTCTCAAAGGAGCAAGTCTTCCGGTTTTTAATTTTCGTCGCGCAAATTGTGTAATCGGAAGTTTTGGTTCCTGATTTTCCTTCTTCCAGTTGTTTGTGCAATAGATCGAGACTGAAGTCGCTATTGCGACATCGTTAGAAGCGAAACGACGCGAGAGGACAAAAAACGCGCTTTCGCTTTTGCCTTCGCGCGGGCAATAACGATGCATGCATCAAATCACTGTTGAACTGGGGCCGCGTTCTTATCCGGTTATTATAGGCAGCGGAATGTTGTCCGCGCTGGGCGATACTTTGCGCAACGAAGGACTGAAGCAAAAGAACGCGTTCGTGATCACAAACCCCCAGGTGGGAGGACATTATTTTCAGCAGTTGAGCGATGCGCTCACTCAAAGCGGTTTCGAACGCGTGGTGCGACACGACATTCCAGCGAGCGAGGAAGGCAAAAATTGGGGGGAGTTTTCTCAAACCTGCGAAACGCTTCTCAAAGCGTTTCCCGATACAGGTAGTATTCCGCTGGTTTTTTTAATGGGCGGCGGCGTCGTGGGCGATCTTGGCGGATTCGCCGCGGCGGTGTTTCGGCGCGGCGTTCCATTCGTCCAGATTCCCACGTCATTGCTCGCTGCGGTGGATTCTAGTGTAGGAGGCAAGGTGGCGGTAAACTTTGGCGGCGTGAAAAACATCATGGGTGTTTTAAATCAGCCGCGCCTGGTTTTTTGCGATCTGGCAATGCTGACAACACTTAGTGACCGTGAACTCAGGAGTGGAATGGCGGAGGTGATCAAATACGGCGTAGTTTGTTCTCGCTCGCTCTTTGAGCAACTCGAAGCGGGTGATTTGGAAAAGATGCTGCAACGCGACACCGATGTTCTCGCTGATGTCGTCGCGCAATGCGTCCAACTGAAGGCGGACGTGGTGCAACAAGACGAATTCGACAAGCTTGGCATTCGCAATGTGCTGAACTTTGGTCACACGATTGGTCACGCGATTGAACTTTCTGCTGACTACTCACTCACTCACGGCGAAGCGATTTCGATCGGCATGATTGCCGCGATGCAAATTGCGGTGGAGTTGAAAACATGTGATGAAAATTTCCAACAACGTCTCGAAAAACTTTTCGTTCGCGCGCAATTGCCACGGAATTTTTCCGGAAACAAAAATCTTTTTGAAAAAATTTTAGCGGCCATGCAGATGGACAAAAAGTTTCGCGACGGGAAAAATTTATTCGTGCTTCCGACGGAAATTGGAAGCTGGTCGCCGCGAGAGGATGTGCCGTGGCCTTTGATTCATCAGGCTTTGCGCGCGGTGTTGGCCTGATTCTTTCTTCGCACACGTAAACCGATTTCTTAAAAGTATGCCGCGTTTTATAATGCTCACAATTTGGTCGCCGCTAAATATTGTGTCTCCGATTGCGAAATTAGTGTTGACGTCACAAGCGGTAGTATCTACCTACACCGCGACCGAGAGCTGATGAGTTATTTTACCTCAGATGATTTTCCAAAACAATTTTCTCAGATCCGCCACTGCGGAGCGAAAGGGGGTGTCGAGTAATGGCCGCTAAAAAACCTGCAAAAAAAGCCCCTGCAAAGAAGGCTCCAGCAAAAAAAGCCCCTGCTAAGAAGAAAGTAGCAGCAAAGAAGCCTGCAGCTAAGAAGCCTGCAGCAGTAAAGAAGAAGAAGTAATTCTTCTTACCCTACCTAATATCATGGGAGGCGAACTTCGGTTCGCCTCCCATTTTGTTTTTCAGAGATTGTGTTGGTTGCTGGCGGTGTTGGGGAAATGGTTGATGGTGAGGTCGCTCGTCATGGGAGAGATGGGAATCACACGCCTCCCATTATTCCCATGCTTCCCATTCTGCATCGCATACAGCACAGCGACATCAGCCAACATCTGCGCATTGCGGTTTTCAGGTTTACCCTTTATGAGCTTCCCAAACATGTCCGACATCATTCCCGCCGCCCTTAAAATAGCACTCGCCGCCGCCAGAAGCGCAGGCGCACTCCTCAATGAAAATGCAGGAAAACCTGCGACGGTGAATGAGATGCTCGCGCATGACATCAAGCTGGAGCTCGATGTGCAAACACAGGATCTGATCACAAAACAAATTCTGGAGAGCTTTCCGGATCATGCGATATACGGAGAAGAAGGGCTCGCCGGAAACCAAGGCAGCGACTGGCAGTGGATCATCGATCCCATCGATGGAACGGTAAACTTTTTCTACGGGATTCCGCATTACTGCATCAGCATCGCGCTGCGACATGCGGGAAAAGTCGTGTTGGGCGTGATTTACGATCCGTCGCGCGATGAGATGTGGGAGACGATTGAAGGAGGTCCCACGCTTTTGAATGGAAAGAAGGTAGAGGCGAGCAACCGCACGCTGCTTTCAGACGCCGTGGTGAGCGTGGGATTTTCCAAGAGCAAGGCGACGATCAATGCCGGGCTCGCGCTTTTGCCAAAATACATCGAACGCGTGCGGAAGTGTCGTCTCATGGGGAGTGCTGCGCTTGATCTGGCTTATGTGGCGTGTGGACGGCTCGATGCTTATATTGAGCAGAGTGTGAGTTTGTGGGATGTGGCTGCGGGGATGTTGCTGGTGGAAAATGCGGGTGGTAAATTCGAGATGGAGCCGCGTAAAGACAACCCCGACAAAATTTCGGTGCGCGCGTGGAACGGTAAAATAGAACTCATTCCAAACGAATGAATCTTTCCGGCATAGGTTATGACGTTCACCGATTTGCAGATGGTCGTCCGCTGATCCTCGGAGGTGTGGAAATCCCTCACGATCAGGGGCTCGACGGACACAGCGATGCCGATGTGCTTTGCCACGCGATTGCGGACGCGATTTTGGGTGCGATCGGGGATAGCGATATAGGGCATCATTTTCCGAATACCGATCCATCGATCGCCGGGATTTCCTCGCTGGAAATCGTGCGCAAGGCGGCGGAGCTAGTCCGGGCACTCGGTGGAAAGCTCGTAAACATAGACAGCACCTTGATCGCAGAAGCGCCGATAATCTCTCCTCATCTCTCCGCCATGAAACGCAAGCTGGCGTTTGCGCTCGCGCTTCCTGAACGCCGCGTGGGAATCAAAGCGACGACCAATGAAGGTCTGGGTTTTCTAGGTCGCCGTGAGGGAATTGCCGCGATGGCTGTCGCCAGTGTGATGCTGCCTGATACCTAAGTATCATGAGCGTTGCCTTTGAGATCCCCACGATTGAGACCGAGCATCCGGTGATGTTTTTTGACACGGATTGTGCGGCGGTTGTCCACAATCTCGCCTATCTTCGATTTATTGAACACGCCCGCACACTCCTCGCGGAACAGATGGGAATGCGTCTCGCAGAAATGGCATCCACTGGTATTTACCCCGTGCTGCTCAATACCGAGATTCAATATAAGCGCACGGCCAAACTCGGCGACAAGCTCGTCGTGCGCGGTCGGCTGGAAAGCATGGAACGCGTTCGTTTTTGGTGCAGGTTCGAAGTGGTTCGTCCTGCGGATGAAGTGGTGATGTGCACCTGCCGACAAAGTCTGGCACTTATCCGGATGCCGCAGGCGAAGCCGATGCGGCTCCCGGAAGACTGGATGCAAAAATACGCTCACCTCAGTGGAGAGGTTTGATAAAGGCGGCAAAATCAGTCCACCAAAGCCACGAAAATGGAATGCAGATTTGTCCACGGAATGACACAGAAGAACACGGAAAGAAAATACAGGATAAGGAGCAGTGTGCGATGCGGGGTGTTATCCGGCGTAGCCGGACAAAGTAGCGCATGCTTCCAGCTTGCGCCGCCCAGGATGAACTCGACTCATTCCAATTCCCTATTGTGGGATGGAACAATCCCACCCGAAGCCCCCCGCACGGCGCAACGATGATGCACTTTTCTCAATCACGCTCAACGTCTCCTCTTCCTTTTCCGTGTGCTTCTGTGTCGTTCCGTGGACAAATTTATAAAGCCTTGCTCCTCATGAAGGACTTGGTCGCGGCTCTTATCTTCGTGGCCTTCGTGTATTTCGTGGACACCCCTAGTAATTAATCGCCGTGCTTCCGATTTACGAACTCGAAGACCGTTTCGTCGCTTCGCTCGCAAAGCATCGCCGCATTATCCTGCAGGCGCCGACTGGCTCCGGGAAATCCACGCAGGTTCCGCAGTGGTTTCTCAATCACAAGCTAACCGGTGACGACGAAATTGTCGTTTTACAGCCGCGCCGTCTTGCCACGCGAATGCTCGCCGCCCGTGTCGCCTCCGAGCGCGGAGTGAAGCTTGGCGATGAGATCGGTTATCAAATCCGGCTCGACCGCGTCTGCTCCGCAAAAACCAAAGTTCGCTTTGTAACCGAAGGCGTTTTGCTGCGTCAGTTGCTCCACGATCCAAAGCTGCGCGGTGTTGGCGCGATTATTTTCGACGAATTTCACGAACGGCACTTGTACGGAGACATTACCCTCGCCCGTGTATTCGAGCTACAGGAGACGATCCGGCCTGACCTCAAAATTGTCGTGATGTCTGCAACGCTCGATAGCGAGATGCTGCAAAAATACCTTGAGCCGTGCGAGGTGCTCACCAGCGAAGGACGCACTTTTCCCGTCGGGATGCATTATCTGGACAAAGCGCTCAAGCTTGATGGCTGCCCGATTTGGGAAGCTGTTGCCGATGAATTTGAGCAGCTCGCACCGAAGACGGAAGGAGACGTGTTGATTTTTATGCCGGGTGCTTATGAGATTCAGCGCACGATCTCGGCGATTCAGAATACCCGCGCAGGAAGCAAAATGATCGTCCTGCCGCTGCATGGAGAGTTGCCGGTGCGTGAGCAGGACGCCGCCGTCTCGCGTTATGATCAGCGCAAAGTGGTCGTCAGCACGAATGTTGCCGAGACCTCGCTCACGATTGATGGCGTCCGCACGGTCATCGACAGCGGTCTGGCTCGTGTTGCGCGCTTTGATCCGAATCGCAGCATCAATACATTGCTCGTCGAACGCATCTCCCGCGCCGCCGCCGACCAGCGAGCTGGGCGTGCAGGCAGAACTGCGCCAGGCATTTGTCTGCGCATGTGGACGGAGCAGGAACATCGCGAACGTCCCGCGCAGGAGCTTCCTGAGGTAAAGCGACTCGATCTCGCGGAGGTCGTCCTGACTTTAAAAGCGAGTGGCGTTGACGACGTCGCTGCGTTTCGCTGGCTGGAGGCGCCTGACGCCCGCTCGCTCGAGCGCGCACTTACACTGCTGGCCGATCTTGGAGCCTTGGATAATAGCGGGCGCATCACCGAGCTGGGACGCCGCATGCTCGCTTTTCCTGCGCACCCACGTTATGCGCGCATGTTGCTCGCAGCGCATGAGCGCGGTTGTGTGCCTCCGGTTTGTCTCGTTGCCGCACTCACGCAAGGCAAGCCGCTCCTGCATCGCGTGTCCGGAAAGCAGCAACAACAGGATCGGGAAGACGCTCTCGGCATGGATGCGGAAAGCGATTTCTTCACGCTCATTCAGGCGCAGCGATATGCAGAAAGCGCGAATTTTAATCCGCAGCGGTTGCGTCCGCTCGGAATCAATGGAATAGCCGCACGCGAGGCAGGTGCACTGGCGGCGCAATTTCTAGGAATTGCACGGGATGAAAAACTGGACACTTCGCTCCGGGATTCATCCGGGGAGGCTATTGCGCGCTGCATTCTGGCAGGTTTTCCGGATCAGGTTGGCGTCCGGCTCGACAGTGGAACGCTACGCGTGCAGCTCGTGCACAATCGGCGTGGCACGCTCGCTCGGGACAGCGTAGTGCAGGATGCGCGTATTATAGTGGCGGGCGAAATTCGCGAGGTGGATAGTCGGGACGGCGTGCAAACCCTTCTCACGCTGGCGACTGCCGTTCAGGAGAAATGGCTCTCCGAGCTATTTCCTGACGCGTTTTCGGAGCAGGGGATCGCGGCTTACGACTCCACCCAGCGCCGTGTTATATATACACGCGAGACGCGTTTTCGCGATCTAGTGCTTCGAGCCGAACGCACCGACAAGGTTCCTCCTGAGCAGGCGGCTGAAATTCTTGCGCAGGAAGTGATCTCCGGACGGCTGAAGCTCGAGAACTGGAATCACGACATCGAGCAATGGATTCTTCGCCTGAATCAGCTCGCAGATTGGTGCCCCGAGTATGAACTGCCTAAAATTGCCGATTCGGATCGCGAGGCGCTCATACAGCAGTTGTGTCATGGAGCTACTATTTACCGGGATATTAAAGACAAGGCTGTTTGGCCGGTGGTGAAATCATGGCTTTCTGCCGCACAACAGAGTCTTTTGGACTCGGAAGCTCCCGAACGCATGGAGCTACCCAATGGCAGAAAGGCGAAAATCACTTACGCCTCCAGCGCCAAGCCTACCTTGGGTGCGCGTATACAGGATTTATACGGGGTAAAAGAAGACCTCCGGATTGCCGGGCGGAAAATACCACTATTAATACAAGTGCTGGCGCCCAACTTCCGCCCGATCCAAATTACCGAGAGTCTCGCGAATTTCTGGAAGGATCAATACCCCAAAATCAAGCTGGAGCTTGCGCGCAAATATCCAAAACACGAATGGCGATAAGTTGCAGAGCATCTTGGTTTTAGGATTTTTGCTCTGCATCCGCTCCGAATGTTCAAAGATTTATATAAAAAAATAAAAAAACGCTTGCGGCATACTTAAAAAAGACTAAACACCTTTCAATTCTTCAGGCATCGGTTCCACCTCAGGCGTGAAGATTTACTATATAGTTCAGATTCGAATCAGAAATTATAACCCCTAAAATAAATAAAATGAAGAAACCCATCCAACAAGTCCTCCTCGGCGCAATCGTCCTGGCAGCGACTGTTACCGCATCCACTGCGGCAGTTAATATCACTGGAACTCCAAACGTCCAGTCTTGGGCAGCTACTCCTCTAAAAGGCGACTGGCTTTCCTACCAAGGAACAGGCGTAGCCGGTTCACTCGCAGATCAAGCAGCTCTAAATGCCGCAGTTGGTGCCGTTGATCATGCAGCAGCACTCGAAGGCGGAGTCAATACTGACCTTTTAACCAACGTCACAGGGACAGCCGGCAGTGTTGGCAATGACTGGTATAGCCGCAACAGTAAAGGTCGGCATAACACCGCAGACCAAATTTTTCAGTTTGCGCTAGGTGCTAATGACAATGGCTTCGGATTCCTTCAAGCACGTGCACGCAACCAGACAGGTGCGAGCTTGAGCTTTATTGATGTCTCTTTCGACCTCAGCATCCATACACCAGCAGCTGGTGTTGTTGGACCTCTCGCTGGCGTCAGTGTTTACTACAGCCTCAGCGATATCGGTGCAGCAAGCACTTGGCAGTTGATTCCGGGCTTTGGGCTTCTCAACACGACAGCGCAGGCCAGTCTGGGGCAAAGTCAGACATTCAGCACCACGCTTGATATCTCTGCAACTCCAGAAGCAGCAGGTTCCGACCTCTACTTCCGCTGGGCAGTGGATAACGTAGTGGGTGATGACATCCAGTATCGCATCGACAACAACACCTTCACTGCAGTTCCAGAACCTTCCACAGGTCTTCTGGCAGCAAGTGCAGCAGCAGCGCTCGGATTCATCCGCCGCCGCCGCAAGTAAGGTTTAGTTTCGGTTTACCGAACAAAATTCAAAGCGGGTGTTGAGCAATCAACACCCGCTTTTTTGTGCAATGATCCAGGGGCTGGTGTTCTATCAGGCATAATGAGGGGTTGGTTCCCGGGTAGGGTGGGCATCTTGCCCGCCGTTTCCAGCGTCTCGCTGGAAACAAGCGTGTGAGTCGCAGAGCCTCTTTCTCAAGAGCCTTCTTCGTGCTCCACGAGGCGATGCGCCTCATGGAAGAAACTAATCGCTTCTGTGACAGTTTTGGTCGGCGAACCCGGCACGTAGGAGCACAGTCCGACATCCGACCCGGGCTGTGCGGCCAGCGGGCATCTCGCCGGATGAACCAGGGTTTCGTGAAAGACCGATCTACCAACCTGCCAATTGGAAATTATCCAGTTTCGCCAGGCGAGACGCCCGTCAGCCACGCCTGCATTGCTACTCGAAGCGCTGCGGGTAGGCCCACAGTGCCCCGTGCGCGCTCCTTCGGCGCGCATCGCTATTTCTCACCACTTCCAATCACACCCAGCGCAACGTGGAAGTCATTATACCAATTCGTGATTGAGAACGAAGCATCGTAGTAGCGACGTTTTCATGCTCTGCTTTGAGCCCCAACGGGCCCGTTGGGGCTTAGAGCGACGTTCCATTCTCAATGGAGAATTGGTATTACACTAATTGGAAAAAAGGAACTTCCGGCTACGAGCGGTGCAAACAGAGCGCGGCTGTGTTGCAAGCCGCAGCAAGTTGAATATGAGCACGCATCTACCAGCTTGAAATTCCTTGAGGAGGCTGGCACTTTCCCCGCCCTTCGCCATGTCCAAAGAACTGCTCATTTATCTCGACGGAAATATTGTCCCCGAATCCCAGGCTAAAGTTTCCGTCTTCGATCACGGTTTGCTTTATGGCGACGGCGTCTTTGAAGGCATCCGCTTTTATAATGGTCGCGTGTTCCGTCTGGAGCAGCACATCCGCCGTCTTTACGACAGTGCGAAGTCTATCCTGCTGAATGTCCCGATTTTGGAAGAGGAGATGATTGAGGCGACTGTGAAAACAATCGCGGCCAATGGATTGCGCGACGGCTACATTCGTCTGGTGATTACACGGGGCACGGGGCCGATGGGGCTTTCGCCTTACAAATGTCCGACTCCCACCATTTTCATCATCGCGGCGACTATCTCGCTGTATCCCGAGAGCGCTTATCGCGACGGGCTCGTGATGGCGACTGTCGCTACGCGGCGTCCGCGTCACGACATCCTGCCGCCGCAGGTGAAGTCGCTGAACTATCTCAACAACATTATGGCCAAGGTGGAAGCCATCCAGGCCGGAGCGGAAGAGGGGCTGATGCTGAACGACCAGGGTCTTGTAGCGGAATGCACAGGCGACAATATTTTCATCGTGCGCGATGGTAAAATCTCCACACCAACGCTTGGTGCTGGAGCTCTAGACGGCATTACGCGCGGTGTGGTGTTTGAAATCGCCGCCGAGTTGGGCATCGAGATTCGCGAAAGAGACATGACTCGCCACGATGTTTACACCTGCGACGAATGTTTCCTGACGGGAACAGCAGCCGAGGTCATCGCCGCCGTGAAGCTGGATCAGCGGGTGCTTGGCAGCGGCAAGCCTGGGCCGGTCACGCAAAGGATCATCGCCCGTTTCCGCGAGCTGGCGTTGTCGACTGGCACGCCGGTGTATTGAAAACCACACCAAAACTCGCCCTTAAAAAAGGGCATGCTGATATCATAGTGATACCATGATGTTGCACCGCGCAAAGTCCGCCAGCTTATCGCCGATCTTCTTAAAGCCGGATTCTCGAATCGCGCCGGCAAAGGCAGTCTTAGAAATTTCACTCATTCTGCTGGGGTGAAAATAACGATCTAGGGAAGGGAGGGTGACGATGCGAAATGCGAAACACTATCAGAAAAAGCAGCTTCAACGTGTGATTGCCGAGACCCAACGAAAACAGCAGCCATGAAACCACTCAAAAAGTATTCTTCAAAAGACTATGTGAAGATCATCGAATGGAGTGAGGAGGATCAGTGTTATGTAGGTAGCGCCCCCCGCTGGTGAGACAGTGCAGTCATGGCAAGAACGAGGCAGCCGTAATGAAAGAGCTAGTGCAAATCGTGGATGAATGGATCGAACTTTATGAAAAGGACGGAGTTGCATTGCCTGATCCATCTGCGGGAAAGGAATACAGCGGCAAGTTTGTGATTCGTATGGAGTCCGATTTACACAAGGCGCTGGCACTTAAAGCCATGGTTGCGGAGGAAAGTCTCAATTCCTACGTGGTTGAAAAACTCCGCGCAGGGTAACGGGCAGCTCTCGATTTCGCTTTGGATTTCGGGCAAACATCATTTGCGCGACACGTCGAACTAAGGCTAGAGTAGTAATCCGATGAATTGCGACGTCTGCAAACAAAAGCCCGCCAGTGTTTTTCTCACCCAGATTGTGGATGGGAAAATGCAGAAGGTGAATCTCTGCGAAAGCTGCTCGAAAGAGAAGGGCGTGACCGATCCCACAGGCTTCGCACTCGCCGATCTTCTGCTCGGGCTCGGCGCTTCGGAGGAAATGGAGCGTGGAAACGCACCCGGCACCAAGTGCCCGACGTGTGGATTCAGTCAGGCTGATTTTAAAAAAACCGGACGATTCGGCTGCTCGCAGTGCTACGACACTTTTGCCGACGGGCTCGAAAACATGATGAAAGGGATGCATAAGGGGACCGTTCATAAAGGCAAGGCTCCGGCACGGTTGTTGAAAGCCATGCAGATGGATGAGGAGCTGAAGAAATTGCAGCGGGATTTAAGCAAGGCGGTTGCAGAAGAGGAATACGAGACCGCCGCCGAGCTGCGCGATAAAATCAAACATCTCGAAACAGAGACCGCCGCCGCCAAACCCTAACAGTCATGCCCATTCACAATATCCTGAATCAATCCGGCGAATGGCTGCGCGCAGAAGGTCCGCAGAGCAAGATCGTCGTGAGCAGCCGCGTGCGTTTTGCCCGTAATCTTCGCAATTTTCCATTTCCAGGCTGGGCCAAAAAGTTGGATCGCATCGCCGCGCTGGAATGTATCAAACCTCAGGTCGAGGCGCTGCCGGAGATGACCGATGCGCACTCGGTTTACTCACAGGACCTCACGGCGCTCGAAAAGCAGGTGCTTGTCGAACGGCATCTCATTTCACGCGAACACGCCGCGAAAGGAGTGGGTTCCGCCGTCATCACCAACAAGAAGCAAACGCTGGCGATCATGATCAATGAGGAGGATCATCTCCGCATGCAGGCAATTCGCAGCGGACTGCAGCTCAAGAATGCGTTCAAGCTCATCGACAAAGTGGATACCGAGCTCGCCGAGAGGATCGATTTTGCCTTTCACCCACAGTATGGCTTTCTCACGGCATGTCCGACCAATGTTGGCACTGGCATGCGAGCGTCTGCGATGATGCATCTTCCAGGGCTCGTTCTCGGAGATCAGATCAATCAGGTCATCAATGCAGTAAACAAGGTTGGTCTCGCAGTGCGCGGATTTTACGGGGAAGGAACCGAGGCGCTTGGGAATCTCTTCCAGATTTCCAATCAAACAACGCTCGGTGAATCTGAGGATGATATTCTGTTGCGCTTAAACAAGGTGGTGGAATCCATCATCTCGCATGAGGAGAACGCCCGGCAGAGTCTTCTGCAAAAGAAGCCCGTAACGCTTCTGGATAATGTCGGCCGCGCATTCGGCATTTTGCAGCACGCCTATAGTATGACGAGCAAGGAGGCGCTGAATCTTCTGAGCTACATGAAGCTCGGGTCGGACCTCGGTATTTTTCCGGAGGATTGCCGGTTGACGGTGGACGAACTTTTCATCGAGACACAGCCTGCTCATCTGCAAAAAGGCACGCAGCAAAAATTGCAGGCCGACGAACGCGACGCGCTGAGGGCGAGCATCATTCGCAATAAATTGAAGAGCACTCCAAACCCGGATGTGCAGAAAGTGCTACCGAAAGCGCCGCCAGAACCTGGAACGACGAACTAGCGTTCTGTAATACGAGGAATGATGAGTGGCATAGCCTGCGCATCTTTTTCTTTTTCCAAAACCTACCGCTGGCTTTTCACTCTTAACGCGCTATCAAATAACCCTTCTAAATCATGGCCAATACGATCACCAGCCCCGTTTACGTCTGCAAAGACAACATCGACACCGACCAGATCATCCCAGCGCAATACCTGACGCTGGTTCCCACCAAGCCCGACGAATACGAAAAGCTCGGCAGTTATGCATTGATCGGTCTTCCGGATGATTTATATCCTGTAAAGTTCATCGAAGACGGGCAGATCAAGACGCAATACAAGATCGTGATTGCAGGGCGCAATTTCGGTTGCGGTAGTTCCCGTGAACACGCGCCGATCGCGATGGGTGCGGCAGGCGTTAAGGTGGTGGTGGCCGAGACTTTTGCCCGCATTTTCTTCCGCAACTGCGTCGCAACGGGCGAGCTTTATCCTTACGACGCGCAGGAACGGCTTTGTGATTCCGTAAAGACCGGCGACGTCGCCACACTCGATTTCGACAACGATACCCTCACGGTGAACGGCAAAACCTTCAGCCTCAAACCGCTCGGCGAAGTGCGTCCGGTGATTGATGCGGGAGGCATTTTTAATTACGCACGCAAGAACGGCATGCTTCCGGGTTAGCGCAAAAGGAGTAAGGATAAGGGAGCAAGGAAGAAGGGTGTGGCGCTTCGCTCAGTAAATGTTTATCCCTCACTGAAATGAGTTCCACCGAGCGCCTGAAGCTGCTGATTTCCTACGATGGTAAATCATTTTCCGGCTGGCAGTCGCAGACCAACGGAACGGGTGTGCAAGATCATCTCGAGGCGGCTTTTGCCAAAATCACAGGTGTAGAGGTGGCGGTTCATGGGTCGGGTCGGACGGATGCGGGCGTTCATGCGCTCGGTCAGGTTGCGCATGCGGACGTGCCGAAAGGCAAACACAAGCTGGCGGTCTGGCAGATGGCGCTCAATGGCAGCCTCCCATTGGAGGTGCGCGTGCTTCGCGTCTTGCGCGCTACGGGCGGTGGGGAAAAAGGCTTTCATGCGCGCTACGATGCCAAATGGAAAATATACGTTTACCGGTTCACTACAGATTCCTTCGTGCATCCGATGGAGATGGGGCGCGTGTGGCATGTGCCAGGCCCATTTGACGTCGGGCTATTGCGCAAAGCGGCAAAGCTATTCATTGGCAGACACGACTTCGCTGCGTTCGCCGCCAATCGTGGGGTTCCTGAAAAGGATACGCACCGCACGATCCGGGAGATTCTCGTGAGCAAACGCGGACCGATCATCACGCTGTCGTTTGAAGGAGACGGTTTTCTTTATAAAACAGTGCGCCTTCTTACAGGGGCACTCGTGCGTGTGGGGCAGGGTAAGCAGCCGCTTTCCTACATCAGCGATTTGCTCCGATGCAAAGGTGCCCGCAAGAATCAGTTCGCCGCCCCCGCTGAAGGGCTCTATCTCAAGTGCGTAAAATACTGACGCGCACAGTGATGGAGCAAGGATATGCAACAGGCCGGATGCATATATATCCGCTCTCCTTGCTCAACCCTGAGTGTCAATAGTAAGCCACGACCCCTGCTGCTCACTCCAGTTCGTAAAAGGACAATTTGTGTCGGATGCGTCACTGCTGCGTGTCGGTGACGCAAAATAAGCACCTCAACGATTTGGGTTTATTGACTTTATTCACAAGTTATTCCCATAGGTGTGTATGCAACAACGCCATCGTACCGCATGGATTTCAGATGTGCATCTCGGCACCCGGGGCGCACAGGCACAGGCGCTGATCGATTTCCTGCGCGATCGCGAATTCGAGACGCTCTACATCGTGGGCGATTTGATCGATGTCTGGTCGCTCCGCCGTGGAATCTACTGGCCACAGTTGCACAACGACGTCATCCAGAAGCTGCTGCGTCTGGCGCGCAAAGGAACGAAGGTGATTTATATCCCCGGTAATCACGATGAATTTATCGCAAACTACATGGGTGATTTTGGAAATGTAACCGTGCTGCCGCGAGCCATCCATACCACAGCGGATGGACGCCGTTTATTGATCATTCACGGACATGAGCTGGATACCGTGGTGCAAAACATCCGCTGGCTCGCGCACATTGGCGATGTAGGCTATCAGTTTCTACTTCATATGAACCGTCCGGTGAACTGGGTGCGACGTCTATTCGGCTTGGGTTACTGGTCTTTGAGCGCTTATGCGAAACGGACCGTGAAAGGTGCGGTGAATTTTGTCGGGAAATTTGAAGAAGCGATTGTGCGTTATGCCGCGGATGAAAAAGTGGATGGCGTGATGTGCGGCCATATTCACGTTCCCATGATCCGACCCATTGGGGACACGATGTATTACAACTCCGGCGACTGGGTTGAGAGTTGTTCTGCGCTGGTGGAGGATTTCACGGGCCGTATTGAATTGCTCACCGGTATGCATGAGCCGCGCCGGGTGATCCCACTGCCCGCAAGCGCCTCATTCGAGCAGCTCGAAGAAGTCGCGCGGCGGGTGATGTGATTTCGGATTTTGCAATGCGGATTTGGGAGTGGCGGGGTTACGTTGAGTCCTCGCTTACTGCTTTCGTCTTCCCTATGCGAAGCAGGCTGCGCAGCTTCCAAGGAACATCAAGCTTGAGGAGACAAGCGTTGCTCCGATCCAAGCACCTGTCGGGCTGTGTTGATGGGCATCGCCCATTAGGATTCCGAAAATGACGGCTCCTGTCTGAATTCATCTTATAGGATTGATCCAAGATGGTCGCATTCCGTTGAACCAATCATTCGTAGTGAACAGAAGTGTAATCAGTAGGCCGAATACGATTGAGCAGGCTCCCAATAAAATGAACTTTTTCACAACCAGTCCGCGCTTCCTTGGGTATTGATTCGCACGTTTCGCTTTACGCCACAGGGGCAAGGCCTTTGAGTTCTGCGATTGCCGCTTCGAGCGAGGCGCAGTCAGCGATGGAAATTACGGGTAAATCTTTGCGGGTGCGACGGGCGAGTCCAGCGAGGACCTGACCGGGCCCGAGCTCGATGAGTAAATCGGCTTTCACCACATCGGCGAGATATTCGATCGTTCCAGTCCAGTGCACGGAGCCAGTGACTTGTGCGGCGAGATTGGCGCGAATCTCCGCTGGCTCAAGGACTGGAGCTGCGGTGACATTCGCAATCACGGGGAAGGCGGGCGTTTGAACCGGTGTGCTGGTGAGGAAAGGTGCGAGCGCGTCGGCGGCTGGTTGCATCAGGCGCGAGTGATATGCGCCAGCGACGTTTAGTAATGTCGCACGCCGGATGCCTTTGTCCTTAGCAGCGGCAACGGCGGCTTCGATTTTTTGCTTTTCGCCGGAGATGACGATCTGCCCCACGCTGTTGAAATTGGCGACGTCCACATCACATTCCTTTGCCAGCTCGCGAACGGCGCTTTCGTCACCACCGATCAGTGCCGCCATCGCGCCACCCATTTTCTCGCAGGCTTCCTGCATGAGTCGTCCGCGTTCGGCGACCAGTTTTAAGCCGTCTTCGAAGGTGAAGGAACCGGCGGCTGCATGCGCGGTGAATTCTCCAAGCGAAAGTCCGGCGGCTGCAATAGGTGACAATTCCCCCATTTCTGCGCGGAAGGCTGCGAGGCAGGCGAGCCCGTGGATATAAAGCGCAGGCTGACAGTTGGCGGTCTTTACGAGCTCAGCTTCAGGGCCGTCAAACGCTACATTACTGATCTTGCGTTTAAGAATGGTGTCTGCCTTTGAGAACAGTTCGGCGGCTGCGGGATACTTGGCGGCGAGATCTTTTCCCATTCCAACGGCTTGCGCACCCTGACCCGAAAAAACGAAGGCGATTCTTTTATTCATGCGCAGTGGAAATAAAGAAACCGCTCCGCCTTGGCAAGAGTCGCTTGAACGACAAGTCCGTCCTTTTTCACCGCTCTGCTACTTCTTCCTTTTCACTTTCTGACATTTCCCGTTCTCTTCCTACCATGGCTATTCTTGTTGATTCTAATACCCGCGTTCTTGTTCAGGGCATCACTGGCGATTTCGGGTCCCGTCACGCAAAGCTCTCTCTTGAATACGGCACGCTAATCGTTGCGGGTGTCACGCCCGGTAAAGGCGGGCAGACGTTTGAAGGCAAGGTGCCGATTTTTGATACGGTCGCCGATGCCGCGAAACAAACGGGTGCGACAGTAAGCGTGATTTTTGTTCCACCGCCATTTGCAGCGGACGCCATCATGGAGGGCGTGGACGCTGGGCTCGATCTCGTCGTCGCGATTACCGAGGGGATTCCAGTGAATGACATGGTAAAAGTGAAAGCCGCGATGCAAGGACGCAAGACACGGCTTATCGGGCCGAACTGTCCTGGTCTCGTAACTCCAGGAACCGGCGATAAGTCTTACGGCGGATGCCGCATTGGTATCGCGCCCGGCTACATTCATAAAAAAGGGAACGTCGGGGTAGTCAGTCGCAGCGGCACGTTGACTTACGAGGCGGTTTGGCAGCTGACACAGCTTGGATATGGTCAGAGCACATGCGTCGGCATCGGAGGCGATCCCGTGAACGGCACCAGCCATCTTGATGTGATTAAAATGTTCAACGACGATCCGGAAACGGAAGCGATCATTATGATTGGTGAAATTGGTGGTGACGCCGAAGAGGAAGCCGCCGCATGGGTGGGCAAGCACTGCAAAAAGCCAGTTGCGGGTTTCATCGCAGGTGCCACGGCACCTCCCGGACGCCGCATGGGTCACGCCGGGGCGATTGTCTCGGGTGGCAAAGGCACGGCGGAAGGAAAGATTGCAGCGTTTAAAGCCGCAGGGATCGCAGTGGCCGAGACGCCATCGCACATGGCGGATGCGCTATTGAAGCTCTGGGGGAAGCTATAAAAAGGAAGAAGGAGTAGGGAAGAAGGATAAAGGGCGAGGCGCTTTGCGCTTGGGGTGAAAGGATCGTTACGCTGCTTTTACGGCGGCGACTACTTTCTGTGCGGCGTCGGCGAGGGTGTCGGCGCTAGTGATAGCGATGCCGCTTTCAGTGAGCGTTTGCTTTCCGGCGGCGACATTGTTGCCTTCGAGACGGACGACGAGCGGGATTTGCAAGGCGGTTTCTTTTGCGGCCGCGACAATCCCGGTGGCGATGACGTTGCAGTCCATGATGCCACCGAAAATATTGACGAGGATGCCCTTCACCTGTGGGTCACCGAGGATGATTTTGAAAGCTGCCGTTACTTGCTCCTTGGATGCGCCGCCGCCTACGTCGAGGAAGTTTGCCGGGCTGCCGCCTGCGTATTGGATGATGTCCATGGTCGCCATTGCCAGGCCGGCACCGTTTACGAGACAGGCGATGTTTCCATCGAGCCCGATGTAGTTGAGATTGAACTCGCTCGCTGCAACCTCGCGGGGATCCTCCTCGGTCTTGTCGCGCATCGCCACGATCTCGGGCTGACGAAAGAGGGCGTTGTCGTCGAAGTTGAATTTTGCGTCCAGCGCCATGAGACGACCGTCTTTGGTGACGACAAGGGGATTGACCTCCACTATTGAGCAGTCGGCTTTGATGAAAAGATTGTAGAGCGCGGTGAAGAGCTTCACGGCCTGGCCGAGAAGCGGTCCGGTGAGTCCGAGCGACGACGCGATATTCCGGCATTGATAAGGCATGATGCCGAGCGCCGGGTTGATGTTCGTGTGGGTGATTTTGTCGGGTGTCTTCTCTGCGACTTCCTCGATGTTCACGCCGCCTTCGGTGCTGGCGATGATCGAGTGAGTGCTCGATACGCGATCCAGCAAAATGGCGAAATAGAGTTCACGGCCGATATCCACCGCTTCGCCGACAAAGACCTTGCTCACCAGCTTGCCTTCCGGTCCGGTCTGATGCGTTTCCAAAACCTGCCCCAGCATTTTACCGGCGATCTCTCCGGCTTCTGCGGAGGTGGCTGCGAGATGCACGCCGCCTTTGAAGCCATTCTTGAAGGTGCCCTTGCCGCGTCCGCCTGCATGGATCTGGGCTTTAACCACCGTCTGCTTTCCGATCTCGGTTGCAATTTTCACCGCCTCCTCGGCGGTGTTGGCGACTCGCCCCGGCTGGGTGGCGACTGCGAATTTTGCGAAAAGTTCCCGGGCTTGATATTCGTGAATGTTCATCGTGTATGAAAAAGAGTGCCGGGGTTTTAAGGGAGGCACCCCAAAGCCGCAAGGGAATCAATTAGGAGAATTTGAGCTACTCGCCATTAATGCTGTTTTTTAACTGAAGGAGCCGTTGCACAATTTCCGGCTGCTCTTTCAACTCACAAAGTGGTTGTAGTTCCCGTGTGATAAACTCCCAATCCAGTTGAGTCGCGAGGCGCACCAGAATGGATCGGATATCCGCCCAGTCCCGGTCCCGGTTCCTTGATGCTCCGAAGAAGTAAAACCCGGTTTTGTAGAGCAAATGATCGGGCGTTTGGAATTCTGCCTTCATAGTGAGATAGCAGCTCGTCGATGTATACCTCTTCCCCTCCGAAACCAGTAAGGAGTGTGACATCCATATCACTGGTCAGGCGAGGCTCTCCCCATTCCTGGATGGCGATTCCTCCAATAAAACAATAGCGCCATTCTTTGCTGCGGAAAAATTGATCCAATTCTGCCGCTTGCAAAATGAGATCTTTCATCTGGCTTTTGCGCGCATAAAACACCGCTGTTGTTCGACGAGGCCTGATGTGAGGCTGGGAGGGTTACGTTTGGCTGCATCTTGAAACCAGCCCTGAAAGCTTTCAATTGCAGCCATGGTATTTGCTGAGCGGATATCCTCATCTCTTACCTGGTCGAGAATCGGAGCTGCGCGTTGCCAAGCTGCTATCCGCTCTTTTACTGCAGTTTTTTCAGCTTCAGTCATGCCTGAAAATACGCATCATACTTAGGAAAGTCGAGGAGTGCCTTCCCGCTCTCTCAAGTCCTCCGGCAATCCCGAGTGCCACTCATGGCCGTCTGCGGCTAGGTAACAAGAATGCAACGCCTGACGCGGCAGAAGGAGTCGCGCCTCCAGTGATGGCGTCCAGCCGGTCTCGATAAACTCGAGGTAGCAGGCTTCGTCCGGGCCGTAGAGTTTGTCGCCTACGATGGGATGTCCGCTGTGTTTTAAATGCACGCGGATCTGGTGCATGCGGCCGGTGTGTGGAAGCGCTCGCACCAGTGCGAAAGGAACATCATTTTGACTCCAACGGTTTTCGATCTGGAAATGGGTGACTGCTGTAGCGCCGTCGGCATGGACGCATTGCTTTAGCCAGATTCTGGTTTCGCCGATATCGCCTTGGCGCAACAGCGGTGCGTCCACCGTCCATGAATCCTGCTCCGGCCAGCCCCAGACGATTGCGAGGTAGGTTTTCTGGATTTTGCGCTGTTCCATCAGCATGGAAAAATGGCGGGCTGCGGCGGCATGCTTGGCGACGAGAGTCAGCCCGCTCGTTTCGCGATCAAGGCGGTTGATGATGGAAACCTGACCGCCGTTTGCGATTTCGTAAACCAGGAGCTGCCGCAGTTCGTCCCAGAGTGTGTCCGTATCCTGCGGTTTGCTGGGATGCACCTGCATGAATGGCGGTTTGTCGACCACCAGCCAGTCGTCCGTTTCCTCGATAATCTTCGGTGGATAAGGCGGTTCGAGGCGAGGGGATGGCATGGCGGGATTGCGAATTTCGGATCTAGGATTTCGGATTGAGGGCGGCAGGCGATGCGTGGGAACCACATTTCGGGTGGTGCGGTTAAATCCGCAATCCGCAATTCAAAATCCGCATTCTGTCCTCGGCCTAAAACTTCAGCATCGCCATCAGCCCCAGAATGCGTGGTTCGGCGGCCACTCCTGCCTGGGTAAATTGATTTTTAAAGGTGTAATATTCCTTCTCAGCCAGATTGCGACCGAAGAGATAAATGCCATAGGAATCGCGCTCGAATCCGACGCGTGCGTTCAAAACACCGTATGCGTTCTGGCGGTAATAGTCAGCGTTCGCGTCATCGTATTCCACATCACCCGCCGCCACATATTCCACATTCGCGCGGATGCCGGAGTCGTGCGCATAGTTTAATGCAACCAGTGCGGTAAAGTTCGGAATGTAAGGTGCGTTGTTGCCAGAATAGTTCTGCCCGGTGATCGGATCGCGATAGTGAGTCAGCTCGGTTTTATTATACCCGACAGCCCCCTGGAGCGTCAGTCCCCGCATCAGCTCCCATTGGATTTCAAACTCGAGTCCGTATGAGCGCGCCTCGTCGGCATTCACCACGAGGAACTGTGTGCCGCCAAACACGCGCTCGATCTGGTAATTATCGAAGTGATTGTAAAAGCCGGTGAGCGTGGTGTGCAAACGATCATCGAAGGCGCGGCCCCGGATTCCCAGTTCGCTCGCCCAGATTGTTTCGCGATCGAAACGGGCAAGGCTCGGATTATCTGCGTATGGATTAAATCCACCTGGCTTGAATCCCAGGGTGGAACGCGCAAACAGCTCGGCGTTGGGATTGATGTCAAAAGTCACGCCTACCGCCGGGGCTACCGTCCATTCCTTGTATTCTCCGCCGCCTGAGACGCTGGAAACTCCGTTCTTTCTTACCCGGTCCATGCTTTTGCGTGTGTAATCGACTCGTGCGCCTGCATACAGCTCCCACGGTCCGGTGCTATAGGTGGCGTTTCCATAACCCGCAACATTCTCCTCGTTCTGCGAGTAGAACACGGTTTGCGCAAAGGTACTATATATGGTGAAGGGACCTGGGATTACTGTCGGGATGCTGAATAAGCGCGGATCCCGGCCGGTCGTCTGCTTGTTTTGGTAAAACAGCCCCGCATTCCATTGCCAAACGTCTTCAGCAGGGAGGACGACTTTTTTCCCATCCTTGCTGGTTGTCTCCGTGGTCTTGGGTGGCAGCGACTCGAAGCGGATTTCCTGCGACCAGCCTTCCTGTTCACGATTGGTGACAGACTCCCTGCCTGGAGCGATCGGCAGCACTCCGGGGAAAATCCCGGTCAGTGAGGCGCTGGCTGGCGTCAAATCCAGATCGATCTCGTAAGGATCCATCTCCCATTCGTTGTGGCTGGTAACGCTCAGCACTTTGAAAGTCTCAAACTCCTTCGCAATCTTCATCCACTCGCGATGCTGTCGCATGTTGAGGCTGCCCGGTACATCCGACGAAACTTGATACATGTTTCCGTCCAACGGGGTTAAACGCTGGGTGCCGTCGTTGACCTGCGTGCCTTCAAAGCCAAGCGTGATTTCCAAGTCGGGAAGCGGCGTCCAGTTCAGTACGGCGCGTCCACCATACATCTGGCGGTCATCTGTCTTCCGGTTGAGATACGTGTTTTCGATATATCCCTCCGATGAACTCCACAAGCCGGAGACATTCAATGTGAGCTGGTCTTTGATCAGGGGTCCCGAAAGCGACAGCCGGTGATCCTGAGTCTCGTAGCTCCCATAGCTTGCGCTCGCCGAACCGTGCCACTCATTGCCCGCTTTCTTTGTTTTGATGGAGAGAATTCCGGCGGGCCCATTCAAACCAAAGCGTTCGGGTTGCGGGCCGCGATATATTTCCATCCGGTCCACATCATAAAGCGGGGCAAGCATGGAGTAGGAATCTCCCAGCGGCACGTCGTCTACGTAGGTTCCCAGCGAGGGGTTGCCGAAGAAGATGACATTACTGATTCCGCGGATGGTATAGATGTTGCCGAAAGAGCGGTTGGAGGAGGCGGCGATGTAAAGGTTAGGGACGCGTGCCGTGAGGTCTTCTGCGTCACGAATTACGGTAGTTTCAGCCATGGGTAGCTCCAGCACACTCACGCTCAAAGGCAACTCGATGCGTGGCGCTGCTTCGGTGACCACGATCTCCTCAAGCCTGGTGACAGGCTCAGTGGAGGTCTGGGAAAACGCCCCATGTGCGAATCCATTTATCAAAATGAGAGTGGCGATATACAGCTTGTTCATCAGAAGGGTTCAATGACTTATCAAGAGAGTGCGAATACAATACTTGCTTCGCCGCTGGCTAGATTAATATGCCTACAATTTCCCGGCGTTAAATTAATTAGGTAAAAAATAAGGGCGGGTGCATTCGGCTCAGATGGAGATGCTTGCGTTTTCGTATTATACCAAATCGTGATTGAGAACGAAGCATCGTAGTAGCGGCGTCACTGTAATCAGCCATACCCACAAGTATTCATGCTCTGCTTTGAGCCCCAACGGGCTCCGCCCTCCAGCCGAGCGAGGTGGCGGTAGGGAATAGGGAGGTCGGTGGGCGGGCGAGAACGTTGCGAGACACGAGCTACCCTGGGTTATGGATATGAACGGCATCAACCCCAACGAGCCCGTTGGGGTTCATGCGCTGCATTACTTTTACCCAGGGTAGTTCCGCTGCGGAACAACCCTGGGCTGGAGGACGGAGCCCCGTTGGGCCCGTTGGGGCTTGGAGAGACGTTCCATTTTCAGTGGAGAATTGGTATAATGCAAACAGGCCTTTCTTAAAATTTACCGTCAGAGGCGTAAGCTCAAGAGTAATAACCTCTGGTCACGCGTGTCTGTATTTTAACGGGCTCTTAGCGCCCTGCTACGGCTGATTCGCGCGGCGTTTTCACATCCAGCTTCCGGTAAAGCGTCGCCATACTGATATCAAGAATCTTGGCTGCCTTCTCACGGTTGCCTGCGTTGGCTTTGATGGTTTCTTCAATGAAGCGGCGTTCCTGATCGCGGATGAATTCATCCAGCGTCTTCCCAATTGGAAGTGCACCGCTCATGACTTCAGCACCGTCAGATGATTGCTGAATCACCTGAGGCGGCAGATCCTGGACGCGAATATTGCCTTCATCGCAAAGAGCGCATGCACGCTCGATGGCATTTTCAAGTTCACGCACATTACCCGGCCAGCGATAGCTCTGGAGCACTTCGATGGCACGTTGATCGATATGGAAGGATTCGCCGTTGCGTTGATTTCCCGTTTTCTTCAGAAAGTGCTGAACGAGCAGCGGGATGTCTTCGGTGCGTTCGCGCAGTGCAGGCAGGTTGATTGGAATGACGGCCAAGCGGTAGTAGAGATCTTCGCGGAAGGTTCCTGCCTTTACCTTTTCGAGCAGACCTTCATTGGTGGCTCCGAGCACCCGCACATTGATTGGCACCGTCTTGGTGTCGCCCACGCGGCGGAGTTGACGCTCTTGCAGCACCCGCAGCAGCTTTGTCTGGAGCGGCAACGCCATGGAATTGATTTCATCCAGGAAGATCGTTCCTCGTTCTGCTTCTTCAAACAAACCGGCTTTGTCGGAAACCGCTCCGGTGAAGGACCCCTTTTTGTGGCCGAATAATTCGCTCTCGAGGAGGTTCTCGGGAAGTGCCGAGCAGTTGATCGCGACGAAAGGCTGATGCTGGCGGCTGCTGTTAAAGTGTAGCGCACGTGCGACGAGCTCTTTTCCAGTGCCGCTTTCACCCTGAATCAAAATCGTGGAATCGGTATCGGCGACTTTACGGAGGAGATGATAGACCTCGTCCATCTTGGGGGACGTCCCGATGATGTTCTCCGGGTTTGTCGTGCGCTTCATCGCCTTTTGAAGCTGATCGCGCTGTTGTTTGGTCTCGATAAATTCAAGTGCACGGGAGATGCGCGTCTTCATTTCGGAAATCTTGAACGGCTTGCGGATGTAATCGCGTGCGCCTTGCGAAAAGGCCTGTTCCGCCACCTCTTCATTGCCATGGCCGGTGATTAAGATGACCTGACAATTTGTCAGCGTGTTTCTCACTTCTCGTAAAACATCGAAGCCGGACACTTTATCCATCTTGATATCCGTGATGACGAGTTGGGGAGAAATGGTCTCCAATTGTTCCAAGGCTTTTTTGCTGGAAACGAATGGAAACGTCTCATGATTAAGGTCTTTGCAAGCCGCCACGACGAGCTCCACGATGTTCGGTTCGTCGTCGATGATGATGATTTTTGCCATAGGGAGATAAAAATAGGAGTTCGCGAATATGAGATTATTGCAAATTTGAGAAATTGCCAGTCTGATCTTTCATGCCAAGGTAAAAATTAATCCCGCTTTTTTTCCGGCAATTTTGGAAAAGAGCACAGCGAGCTGGGCGGATCTTCGGGTGCAAGTCCCAGTTTTTCGAACCCATGCAGCAGAAGCGTCTTCGAGTCCTCCCAGATTCCCGGCTTGTTGGTGTAGAGCACCACGCAGATTAAATCCCGCCCCCGGCGTGTGGCTGAGCTGACCAAGACTTGCTGGGCGCGGACGGTGTAGCCGGTTTTGATGCCCGTGCAACCGTCCAGCTTGTTGAGCAGCTTGTTGTGGTTGCGCACTTTAACGGCGGTTTCACCGCTGCCGAAGCTGAAATTGGGTGTGGCGACGATTTGCCGGAAGAGCGGGTGTTGCATCGCCGCACGGGCGATACAAGCCATGTCGCGAGCGGTCACAAAATGATGGGGATTATGCAGCCCGTGCGTGTTTTCAAAATGTGAACTCAATGCGCCGAGCTGCTGTGCTCGCAGATTCATCTTTGCCAGAAATGCCTCCACGCTTCCGGCGTTGTCGCGTCCGAGCGCAAGCGAGACGTCATTGGCGCTTTTGAGCAGCAGCGCGTAAAGCAGGTTGAGGCGGGTGAAACGCTCGTCTGGCTTAAACTCCAGCGCGCTCGGCTCTACTTTGGTGTCGGACAACTCCACGACCACCTCCTGGTCGAGATTTCCCGCCTCGATGACAAGCAGCGCGGTCAGGATTTTGGTCGCGCTCGCAGGATACTGGATTTCGTCGGCATTCTTTTCGTAAAGCACGTCACCGTTTTGGGCGTCGATTAGAATGGCGGACTTTGCGGCGAGCGGCAGTTCGCCGGGAGCGAGGGGAGGCGGCTCTGGAACAGGCTCAGGCTTTGAAGCGCGTCTGGCAGTCTTCGGTTTCGCGGTTGTCTTTTTGTCAGCCGCCACCGCCGTTGTTCCGGCGAACGCGACGAAAAGTGCAATTAGAATGTATTGGAACAGTTTCACCATGGCGACCTTTGCAGAAGTATGCGTTGGATTGGAAAACGTGAAGAGTGAAGTTTGAGGAAAGAAGGAGGAAGGAGGAAGGAGGAAGGAGGTTTCCGTGAAGCCGGAGTTACTC
>Ga0209181_10002532_pt1 | contig 29789 bp, 33 predicted proteins | sample MAT05_FD_187208 | JGI IMG/M metagenome (GOLD analysis project Ga0209181, IMG submission 187208) | Freshwater microbial communities from Lake Fryxell liftoff mats and glacier meltwater in Antarctica - MAT-05 (SPAdes) (version 2) | ecosystem: Environmental > Aquatic > Freshwater > Ice > Liftoff...
CAGACTCAAAGTAGTCATTGTGGCACCATCTAATCTAACTACTACTACACGTGTCAAAGTAACTACTAAGGCTGGTACTGCAAAGGCAGGTTCTGACTTCACACCTCTTACTTCAACCGTTACCTTCTACAAAGGTGGACTTAAAGAAAAGACAGTAACACTCATTACTAAGTCTGACTCTGTATAGGAGCAAGCAGAGACACTCTCGCTTTCTCTTAGTGTGAACAACAAGGTAGTTAATACGGTGAGTGTAACTCTAAATGACAAGGGGACTGCTTCAACCCCCGGCACTGGCCCTACTCTCCCTGCAACAGCAAACCAAGGTAACACATTAGGTGGCAACCCAAGCTCTACTACTTACAGTCCACAAGGGTTACCGCAGCCGATGAATCCTAACTGTAAGCAGGTGCCGAGTAAATATAAATTCTATGTAAACCAGAATAGATATACCCCACACAACCCTTCAAACCCTTTTTATACATGGGAGGATGTATATGGAGGAACGTTTCCTTTGACTAAAAATGCTCCAGGACAATGGATGTCTTTCGCCATCAAACCTCTCGGCTACGTCTCATACCAGATACAGGTACCACCTGTTGGAAGTCCAATTTCTTACATCAATAATCCTTCGCATTTCATGGTAGCGTATACCCCATTGGGGGGTTAGGGCATGCGGGTAGAATGGCCTTCGTCAGCGAATGCCCATGGCAAGACTATTATGATGAAGTGATAGCTTTTTACAGCAACAAATCGCTAATTGCAAAAGAGTACCAGGAGGCATGGATAGCACGAGGAAGGCCAATTATGCCACAAGATCTAGCTTACGTGGGGTCAGATCCTGTTTTTGCTCAATCTGATACATACAAAAGATACCGCGCTGAACAAAAACGTATAGATGACATTACACGTGCCTCAGGTGCTTGTGTCGATCCGTCCCAATATTCGGAGGATTATTTAATTGATATTGTTTCTGACAAAGAATTTATGAGTAAATCTGGCAGAGATGGACGTTCCACTTCAACGGGCCTAACTCAATCAGGATACTGCTATGTAAAACCAGGAGGTACTTACTACATAACTACTGTTTTGACCGAAGATCTTGCAGAAATAACTAAACGAAGAACAGACGATGGATATTCAATTAGCTATGGACCATACGTAGCGCTCAAAATATTTCCTCAGTACTACGCACCTGTTTATAAGGAAAAGCTTCCGACTCATGATTCGATGATGAGTCATCCTGATATCGAACAATACAGATTGGGTAGACCCTATCCTGCAGGCACAAAACTTGATTTTAGTCAGGGACCTTGGCTTTTGTTTAGATCAACAAAAGTTTGCTTGAATGGAGATGTGATACGTGCAGATTGTTGGATGGGAAGATTTGGTTTGGGCCCAGAAGAAACAAATACTGAGGCAAACCAATATTTATGGAGAACCTTTGACCCAGAAGCCCTCCCATTAACAACACCAGCGTGCCCTGTGGGTATGAAGGTATATGATTCGTGTGATACGCCAGCATTGCGCGACAGTCTCTGTTATGACGGACCTGATAATAACAATATTTTGGCATATACCTGTGAACGACCGGCATCTTATTTTGATATACTTGGAGCTTACGGTAGGGCTCCTGGCTTCGGACCGAATTAATTTTCCTACTAAGAAATACTATACAAATAAAAAACGCCTAATTTTGAGTTCAAAAAAAATACCACACATAAGTGTGGTATTTTTGTTTGAAAGGGAAAGGGTAGTGTTATTTAACTTTCTCAAGAACTTTTTTGAAGAGTTCTGGATGTTCGGCAGCAATTTCAGAAAGCATTTTTCGATTAAGAAGAACATTTGCCTTTTTAGCAGCACCAATGAAAGTACTGTAGGTAGATCCGTTTTCTCGAAGTGCAGCATTAAGACGAACGCTCCAGAGTCGACGGAAGTCATTTTTCTTGTCTTTTCGGTGAGCAAATGCGTGCGCTCCAGCTTTAGTGAGAGCTACTTTAGCCTCTCGCTCCTTTGTACTTCGTCCATGACGGTAGCCTTTTGCAGCTTTAAGTACAGAACGTCGTCGTTTTGCACCAATAGTTCCTTTTTTTACTCGTGGCATATAATTATTTAAATGTTTTTACTTTTTTAACAAGCCCAGGGAGAAATTGACGTTTCTCACGTGATGTCATGTTGAAAGGAACAGCTTTTTTACCAGCAAGTTGTTTTGTACGCTTTTGTTTTGCGTTGTAGTGATTAAAGCCTGGTGCTCTTCCGAGTATTTTTCCAGTTTTGGTCACTTTTAGTCGTTTTGTATATGATTTGTTTGTTTTCATACGGGTGTCCTATTTTTTTCGTTCAATGGTAACCATAAATCCTCCTTTGGGAGTTTTTTTGACAGGCTCAGCAATCTTGTAATCTTCAGTAAGGAGAATGAGAACTCGTTCGAGGCGTCCCTTGAGGAAGTTTTCCTCAAGGTATTTCTCGCGGCCTCGAAGGTAAAGGTCAAACTGTACTCGGTGACCTTCTTTGAGCCACTTAGATGCCTGGCGAGCCTTTATTTCAAGGTCATTATCTCCCGTTCCTAATTTTACCTGAAGACTTTTTGTTTCAGTAACTTTTGCTTTTGCCTTTACATCCTTGAGCTTTTTTGACGTATCGTACTGGTATTTGCCATAGTCCGTTATCCGAACAATAGGGGGAACTGTACCAGGACTTACTTCAATAAGGTCAAGCTGTAATGCTCGAGCGCGCCCAAGCGCATCTTCGATACTTAGAACTCCCAAGTTTCCACCTTGCGGATCAATTACCCGCACTTCTCGTGCGCGTATTTGTTCGTTGATTCTTGTTTTGTCTTTTTCTTTCAAAGTGGTGAACGAAATAGGTTACTAAGTGATACGTACTATACTCTGAAAATCATTTTCGGTCAATATATCTTTTGTCTGATTTACATATAAAATAAAGACTATGGAAAAAGGGAGAATTCATTGTATTGGCGTTGGAGGGATTGGGCTTTCTGCATTAGCTCAATATTTTGTGCATCTTGGGTACGAAGTCACTGGCACCGACCAAATAGACTCAAAAATAACCGCACTTTTACAAACAAAGGGCGTTAAAGTAACCATTGGTCATCACCCACAACTCATCATGGAAGATATTGAGCGCGTGTTCTATACGGCTGCGCTTCAAGATGATGATGCGGAGCTTGTACGTGCTCGAGAACTTGGCATCCAGACATTTACCTATGCGCAAGGGCTAGGAATCATTTCAAAGAATAAGAAAGCAATCGCAGTTGCGGGTTCTCATGGCAAAACAAGTACAACTGCAATGACTGCACATATTTTACGCATGGCAGAAAAAGATCCGACGGTAATTGTAGGAAGCTTGCTTGCAAAAGATGGCACTAATTTTATTTCAGGTAATGGAGATTTGTTGGTAGTAGAGTCATGCGAGTACAAAAAATCTTTTTTAGAAATTGATCCGTGGATTGCAGTGATTACAAACATAGACAATGATCATCTTGATTACTATGGCACAATGGAAAACTTAATCGCATCGTTTAGGGTGTTTGTTGAAAAAGTTCCTGAGGATGGTTTTGTGATTGTTGACAAAACACTTCCGTATATAGCAGATATTATAAGTGGGGTGCAGGGAACAGTGATTGATGTGTTTGACATGCCGTACGACTTCAATCTTATTGTTCCAGGTGAACACATGAAGAAAAACGCACGACTTGCAACGGCGGTTGGTGAGATTCTTGGTATTGCTCAATCAGACTCAAAAATATATTTAGAAACATTTGCTGGCACATGGCGGCGTTCTGAATATATAGGCGCAACTGCAGGCGGGGCACTTGTCTTTGACGACTATGGTCACCACCCAACAGAAATACGTACAACACTCAAGGGTTTCAAAGAAAAATATCCTGACAAAAAAATAATTGCTCTTTTTCAGCCGCATCTTTTTTCACGAACGAGGCTTTTATTTAAAGATTTCTCGGAAGCTTTTTCGGACGTGAGTAGGGTGTACGTTGCACCTATTTATGCAGCACGTGAAGTGGACGCTGGGGACATATCTGCAGAGATGCTTATTGATGCAATTCAGACAAATGGTACTTCTGCGTTCTTATTCACAGATACCTTTCTTCCAGAATTTAAATTGCTTTCAGAAGACACTATTATTATCACACTCGGGGCAGGAGAGATGAATAAGGTGGCTGAAACTCTTGTAGAAAAATAATTGGGTGTATACTTACTATATATGACACAATTTCTTTCACTTTTTGCATCAGCGTTTGTGGTATTTGCAGCTCTGGATCTTTTCTTTATTACGTACGTTGTAACGCCGCTCTACCGTTCAAAAGTTCCTGAACTTTTGGCTGAAAAGTTTATGTTGGTTCCAGCGTTATTTTTCTACGTGATTTATATTTTTGGAATTGTTTATTTTGCTATTCTGCCCGCGCTTAAGACTGGCTCACTAGTAGCGGCATTTATCAATGGGGCAATATTAGGAGTCTTTGCTTACGCAACATTTACACTCACTAATATGGCGATCCTTAAAAATTGGCCACTCGTAATTGTGATTTCAGATATTGCATGGGGAGCTGTACTTACCGGAACAGTGGCGGCGGTTGTTGTGTGGTTTTTTAGATAAAGTTTTTTGGTAAGAGTCGTTTATTTTACAAATACAATTCATGTCGTAGGAATGTGAGAGGTTATTAATAAAAATTTCCAAGTCTAACGGATCCTTTTCATACATTCGTTATAGTAGTCTGCCAACTATTAGCAGGTTTTTTTGTTTCAAGATAAAGTGCGATATACTATATACATGTTAGATCACCCGGTATTTAAAATGTCTTTCTTCTTCCTTCTTATTATTGGGTCGACTATTTTCTTGCTTGGTGTGTCAGGACACTATGATCAAGGCTCTGCACCAGGTCAAGAGGGTGCGCTTCAAAAATTTTTTAAGTTTGAATAGAATCTCACCCACCATTACTGGTTTATATAAGCAATAGACATCACTTTACTTTTGTGCTATTTTGAAAGGGTAAATCCGTAGACAGTAGGCAACAATAAGTCCTGCCGAGGAGTTAGATATATACGAAAGCTTATATCTAATTCATCTCTACTTTAAAAAGATTTACCGTACAAGTAATTGTGCGTTTGAACCTATTACAACATTATGGCAATATCACGAGCAAAAAAAAGCGAGCTTGTCTCAGGGATAACAACCATGGTGCGTGATGCGGGATCTGTTGTTTTTGTAAAATTCCAAGGACTCAAGGTGAATCATGCAAACGAACTTCGAAAGAAGCTCCAAGTAGAAAGCGTTGGCCTTACCGTTACAAAGAAAACACTCCTAAAACGTGCACTCGATGCCAACAATGTCTCAGGCGTTCAGCCAGAGCTTGCTGGCGCAGTTGCTATTGCGTATGGAAAAGATCTTCTTATTCCAGCACGTGAAGTACATGCGTTTTACAAAACTCATAAAGACGAGCTTTCTATAATCGGTGGTGTGTTTGAAGGAAAGTATATGACTGCATCAGAAATGTCTGCAATCGCTACTATCCCTTCACGCGAGACACTCATCGCTCAGATTCTTATGCTTATCCAGTCGCCAATCAGTGGGCTTGCGGTGGCAGTAAGTGAAATCGCAAAACAGAAAGAAACTGTAAACTAACTTTAGTAAACAATTAAAAAATAAAGTATGGACGACATAAAAAAAGAAGTACCTGCAAAATTTGCAGACTTCGTAAAGAATATCGAGACTATGTCAGTGCTCGATCTTCATGAATTAGTAAAGACACTCGAAAGTCACTTTGGTGTTTCTGCATCTGCGGTTGCAGCTCCAGCAGCTGCCGGAGCAGGTGAAGCGGTTGAAGTAAAAGACGCATACACACTTCACCTTGTATCAGCTGGCGAAGCAAAAATCGCGGTTATGAAAGTAATCAAGGAAGCACTTGGTCTTGGTCTTAAGGAAGCAAAAGACATGGTAGATGGAGCTCCTATGGATGTAAAAGTTGGAATGAAGAAAGCTGAAGCCGATGCTCTTAAAAAGGGTATTGAAGAAGCTGGAGGAAAAGTAGAACTCAAATAACGAAGTTATTTGCCACTTTTTAGTCGGAGCAATGTTTTTGTTTGAGCGAAGCAAAAGGCAAAACTGCGAGGCGGGGTAGCGTACATTTTCGTCAGAAAATGATACGTGACAAAGTGGAACTTGAATAAGTTTTCTTGTCTCACATACAAAACCCACACAGAAATGTGTGGGTTTTGTATGTGTATAAAAAGAACCACTACTTTTGCAAGGTGGCTCTTCGATTCATTGTTTTATACACGAAACATTTCCGCGAGGGTGTGTTTCGGGATAGATGCTCTCAGTTGCTCTTCGAGGTCCTTATTTGTTTTTTGAAGCCTAGTAACTTCATTGTCTACGGATTTTTGAAGAATATTCTCAAAATTTTTGAGTGCTTTCAAGGCTTCTTCTGCGTCGTTTTCATTTGCCCTCAAGAAAGATAAAACCTCCTGAGGTAAGTCAGTATTCATTTGAGTTCGATAGTTTCGCTTTTCGATTGAATCTAACAAACACCTTATTTCTTGTATTGCATCCGATATCTGCTCGGATGTATTTACTTCACCGACCTCAGTGTTCTCACACATGGCACTCTCTCTTTTTCTGACCCTATGTCAAATATCGTAATTCATACAGGATTTATTTTTTTTGCAACTAAACGTGTTTTTATAGTTCTTGATGTACAAGATTTAATATTATTATGGGTGTAAGTGAACAGGTAATCACAATTACGCTTCAGTTTTTGATGTATCATGCCGAAAAAGTAAAGGGATTTGACCCAGACAAACCACGTAATCTTGCAAAATCGGTGACAGTTAAGTAGTTTCTTAGATTAAAACATAATCTGCTATACTTCCCCCATATGGATATTTTAGGAAAACTATTTGGTAGTATTTTGCGCGTAAAGTTGTTGCGAACTTTTTTGTTTAACCCAACCACTGCCTACGACGCTGAAACACTCACTAAACGCGCACAGTCTAAACTTGTTGACGTCAAGAAAGAACTCAATCTTCTTATAAAGATTTCTTTTGTCAAAGAAAAGGTATATGTAAAGGAATTCGAAAAGAAAGTAAAGAAGGGTAAAAAAGTAGTCACTGAATATGCAAAGAAGAAAGTTGTAGGTTTTGCAATGAATACGGCGTTTGAGTACGGAGAAACATTAAAAAAGGTACTTCTTGATTTTCAATTTTTGGATCGTAATGCCATTGCAGACAGATTTAAAAAAGCAGGGCGAGTAAAGTTTTTTGCAGTCTCAGGTGTGTTTCTGAATAGTGCCGAAAATCGAGTCGATATCTTGATTGTCGGAGATAGTTTGAACAGGTCTTTTGTAGAAGGTGAGGTTCGTAAACTCGAAGCTGAGATTGGAAAAGATTTAGTATATGCACTTTTCGAAACACAAGACTTTCTTTATCGTGTTCAGATGTACGATAAATTTGTCCGAGATATTTTAGACTTTCAGCACGAGCGACTCATTGAAAAGATGGCGATTCGGTAGGTAAGTAGCATAGAGACTGGGAATGAAGTCAGTGCGAATGATTCTATAAAGAGTTATACTTAAAATAAGCCTGAACAAGGCATACGCATGTCCTTTAAAAAAATTTATGAATCAAGAATCAGAACTTATTCTCACACTCAAAGATTCTTTCTACGGTGTATTTGAGAACATTGTCATGTACGTTCCAAATATTATTGTTGCGGTTATTCTCTTTGTAGTTGGTTGGTTCCTCGCCTCATGGGTTGGAAAAATTGTAGCTACACTCGTGAGTTCTCTTAAAGTTGATGACGCACTCGGCGTTACTGCTGATAAACTACTAAAATGAAACCACTTCAAAACAAACTGGCATTGGTTACAGGAGTCGGAAGAACCGCCGGAATTGGTGCGGCAATTTGTCGTGAAATTGCCAAAAATGGCGGTGATATTTTCTTTACCTATTGGCGACCATACGACAAAGAAACCTACTCCGAAAATAGCGAAAACGACCCTGCCACTCTTGCCACCGAATTGAGGCAATTCGGTGTGCGAGTTGGAAGTGCGGAAATTGATTTGTCGGCTCTCGATTCTGCCGAGAAGCTTTTTCAAGCGGCTGAGAAAGAACTTGGCGCACCCGCCATCCTCATCAACAACGCTTGCCACGATTTTGAAATCCCGTTCGTCGAACTCTCGTCAGAGATACTAGATAAACACTATGCTGTTAATGTTCGTGCCGTCGCTATGCTGTGTAGGGAATTTGTCAAAAGAGGAAACGCTGGACACATAATCAGTATGACATCGGGGCAATCGCTTGGAAGCATGGGCGGGCATAAAATTCCTTACACGATAACGAAAGCGGCGCTTGAAATGCTTGCCTTACAACTCGCGCCAGAACTTGCCAAACTGAATATTGTTATAAACGCACTCCATCCTGGTCCGACAGACACGGGGTGGATGACTGAAGCATTGAAAGAACAAGTTAAAAAAGAATCGAGGTGTGGAAAAGTTAATACACCAGAAGACATTGGGCATTTGGTTGTTTCAATTTTGACCGAAAATAAATATGTAAATGGCGAAGTCATACACGCCGAAAGATAAATATGAGGAAAGTGGTCAGGTACCTTTAATTCCCACTGAGAATTTATTCTGAAAACAGACATCAACAACTATCATGGGAGAATAGAATAAAAGGGGATACTTAAATTCCAACCTCAAACGCAACAAACTCATATCAGTAATCAGCTGATATAAACAACAAATACCTGCTGGGATATACTGGGTGTGCTTTAACAACCAATAATCACAACAAGTATGTGTCCAACTCAGCATACAAAACATAGTCATCTCACACAAGAAAAGCGGGTAGTGATTGAAGCTCTTATGAGTTCTTTTATCAGATGACTGGTGTTGCGTTAGATTCTTGAAGGTACCGGCGCAAAAATTGACTTTTAACATAAATATGTTATTGTATAAAAAATGTTCTTTTCCTCCAGCTACCACGCAAGTCAAAGTAACTACTAAGGCTGGTACTTCAAAGAGTGGTACAAACTTCATACTTCTTACTTCAACCGCTACCTTCTAAGATGGAGAAGGAAAACTAAGTTATAGTTTTTTTCAAACAGCATTTTCGCCCGATGCTCCAACTTGAGGTTCTTCTCGCAACACTTCTGACTTAGCATGTTTTTCAGCTGCTTTAACTATGTCTATAGACGAATGTCCAGGCGTTATCAACCAAAGAAGACATCCTGATAAGCGGACTGACTTTAGTCAGGTGACGACGCGAGAAATCAAAAGAGTACACAGTGCCAGCTCAACGATTGTCCTCGTGCTGTGTGAGGCTTTGAGAAGCCTCACGAGGTTATTAACAGACTCGTTGCGTTAAAGTTTGAAACCAAGATGTATAAAAGAGACTATGTTGTGATTTTCGTCACTAAATTAGCATTCGAATAATGGATGAGTGCGTATTGCTACAAAAGTGGTTGACATCTATTTTTGGTCGTGTATACTAGGCACTATCACTCAGAAATGTTAAGAAAAACCCCACAATAATCAAGCGCCTAATCACTCAAGACTCTTGAGGTTTACCGCTTGAAAAAGCGGTTTTTCTTTTACAAAAATAGTGGTGCGTTGTTTGACAACTAAATTCTGTTTCTCAGGCATTTATCCCAATACAATTTGGGGTCTTTTCTCCTGAGGAAACAGCTCATAAAAACAAGTAAGATAAGCATTGCAGATGAAAAATATAAAAGGTACATCTGTAGTGAACATGTATGCGTCTCGAGTGGTCGAGACAATTACATTTGGTTTTTACATTTCCTAATAGGAATGTTAAGGGCGTACGGTGGATGCCTTGGTTCTGACGAGCGATGAAGGACGTAGTATGGCTGCGATAAGTTTCGGGGAGGTGCCTAACAACCTTTGATCCGGAAATTTCCGAATGAGGAAACTCCATGTGAGTAATGTCATGTGATCCCGAAAGGGAAGCGAACCCCGTGAAGTGAAACATCTCAGTAACGGGAGGAAAATAAACTAACAAGTATTTCGTAAGTAGCGGCGAGCGAAAGCGAAGAAGCCCAAACCGTTTGTAGTAATACAAGCGGGGTTGTAGGGCAACGATGTCAATTATGAGGAGAGTTACAAAACGTGTGTTTAAAAGAAGTGCCTGGAACGGCACGCCATAGATGGTGATAGCCCAGTATTTGAAAAGCACATGTCTCTCTAATCGTTGTTCCTGAGTAATTCTAGACATGAATGGCTAGGGTGAATCTACCAGCACTAACTGGTAAGGCTAAATATTGTCAGAGACCGATAGTGAACTAGTACCGTGAGGGAAAGGTGAAAAGTAGTCCGAAAGGACAGTGAAATAGACCTGAAACCGTATGCCTACAAGGAATCAGAGCGGACGTCGCAAGACGATCCGTCATGGTGTGCCTATTGAAGAATGAGCCAACGAGTTTTTATGTGCAGCTGGCTAAGGAAGAGAAACTTCCGGAGCCATAGGGAAACCGAGTGTTAATAGCGCGAAATTATAGTTGCACATAAAAGACCCGAAGCCAGAAGAGCTTACCATGAGCAGGGTGAAGTATTTCGAAAGAAGTATGGAGGCCCGAACCCGTAGATCGTTCAACTTCTTGGGATGACTTGTGGTAAGGAGTGAAAAGCTAATCGATTCTGGTAATAGCTGGTTCTCTCCGAAATAGTTTTAGGACTAGCGTCGCGTGTTCCTCTGAGGGGTAGAGCACTGGAAGGGTTCAACAGGGAGCAATCTCGTGAACCCTATCAAACTCCGAATACTCAGTAGTCAAGAACGCGGCAGTAAGACCGTGGGGGCGAAGCTTCACAGGTCAAAAGGGAAACAGCCCTGATCTTCAGTTAAGGTCCCAAAGTATATGCTAAGTGCAAAGTGAGGAGGTGGAATTTCGTAGACAATGAGGATGTTGGCTTAGAAGCAGCCATCATTGAAAGATAGCGTAACAGCTCACCCATCGAGAGATTCTGCGCCACAGATAATCGGGGCTCAAGCATATCACCGAAACTAAGGGCTTCATCGTAAGATGAAGCGGTAGGAGAGTGTTCCGCTCTGCGTTGAAGTAGAAGGGGTGACCCACTATGGAGCGTGCGGAAGTACAAATGTTGGCACAAGTAACCACAATGCGGGTGAGATCCCCGCACGTCGAAAGAGCAAGGTTTTCTTCGCTATGATAATCAACGAAGAGTTAGTCGGTCCTAAGGGAATGGCTCGCGCCGGACCCGATGGACAAAAGGTTAATATTCCTTTACTTCTTTATACAGCGATGGGATGACGAAGGGCAGTAGCGTATGCATGTCAATGGATTTGTGTTTGTATTGTAAGGAAGATTCTTAGGCAAATCCGGGAATCTGGTTTTAATACCGCTTTCAAGCAATGCACAGACCTGCGGGGCAACCCAAGGGAATATACGTGAGCGCGCTTCCGAGAAAAGTCTCTAGCTTCAACAATAATACTGTTGAAATCTCTTCTTTTTTCGCTCTTTATTGAGTGAAATGAGAAGGGAAATATGTATAGTGAAACCGTACCGCAAACCGACACAGGTGCTCAGGTCGAGTAGACCAAGACGAACGAGTGATTGATCCTCAAGGAACTCGGCAAAAAAGCAGCCGTAAGTTAGCAATAAGGCTTGCCCTCACCACTTTGTTTTTACAGGTGGTAGGTAGGTTGAGTTCCGAAGAATTAAAATAAATAAAGAGATATGCGGTATTGCGCATATCTCATCGAGAAAGACAAAGAGACAATAAATAGTATTCAAGGCTTTAGTTCTTCGGAACTCATACACTTTTTTCATTTTGAAAATAAAGTGGTGAGGGCCGCAGCGAAAGTTTCCCTGGCAACTGTTTATCAAAAACACAGCTCCCTGCGAACTCGTAAGAGTATGTATAGGGGGTGACACCTGACCAATGCCAGAAGGTCAAATATCGGCGGTCGCAAGGCTGACTGATATAAGCCCTGGTGAATGTCGGCCGTAACTATAACGGTCCTAAGGTAGCGAAATTCCTTGTCTGGTAAGTTCAGACGTGCACGAATGGTGTAATGACTGGGGAACTGTCTCGAGGATCAGCTCGGTGAAAATACAATACCGGTGAAGATGCCGGTTACCTGCAGTTAGACGAAAAGACCCCAGAAGCTTTACTACAGCTTGGTATTGTGTATATTCGTTTGTTGCGTAGCATAGGTGGGAGAGGTTGAAGTCACGGTTTCGGCTGTGATGGACTCGAAATATGAAATACCACTCTTCAAGCGGGTATACACTAACGTGTATTAGAAAATTTTACGCAGACAGTATCTGGCGGGTAGTTTTACTGGGGCGGTACCCTCCTAAAGGGTAACGGAGGGGTTTATTAAGGTCAGTTAGGTGTGAATGGAAACCATACCGATAGTGTAAGGGCATAAACTGGCTTTACTGTAAGACGGACAGGTCAAGCAGTTGCGAAAGCAGAACCTAGTGAACCGATGGTTCGCATTAGACGCGACCGAAGATTAACGGATAGAAGCTACTCTGGGGATAACAGGCTAGTTCCGCCTAAGAGTTCATATCGACGGCGGAGTTCGGCACCTCGATGTCGGCTCATCTTATCCTGGTGGTGAAGAAGCTACCAAGGGTATGGCTGTTCGCCATTTAAAAAGATACGCGAGCTGGGTTCAGACCGTAGAGGAGGTAATTGCAAAGACGTTCCAAGTTTTTGTAATTGTCTTCTCTAAGTCTGAACCCGAGGAGTTAAGACTAAACTTAACAAAAAGACATCAATCACGGCGGTGTGTTGCAGTGATGCAACATGACAAGTCAACTAATATCGGAAAAACCTTAACATAATTTTTATGAAGGGCAATTCCGAGGGAACTTTGTGCAAACAAAGACCCGTAGAGACTATACGTTGGCACACTTATTAAAATAAGTGCAAGCTCTAGTCCGATCCCTTCAGTAATGAAGGTTCTTGCAACCGAGACCACGGCAAGATATAAAACTGAAATGCGTGAGACAGGTTGGTCTCCTATCTACTGCAGGCGTTGATATTTGAGGATAGTTGCTCCTAGTACGAGAGGACCGGAGTGAACGAACCTCTGGTGTAAGGGCTCTGGCGCCAGCCGGACCGCCCTGTAGCTATGTTCGGAACGGATAACTTCTGAAAGCATCTAAGAAGGAAGCCGCATCCAAGATTAGATATCGTTATTAGGGTCGTAAGAGATGATTACGTTGATAGGCTTTAGGTGTAAGCGCAGTAATGTGTTCAGCCGAGAAGTACTAATTACCCGAATTCCTATTAGGAAATGTGAAAACCAGACGTGTGAGATAATTGTTTTTATGAGAGAATAGAAGAGTAAGGGGGTTCGTCCCCCACACAAGGTAAAAGTGCAAACTTTGTGTGGGGGACGACGCCGGCGGCTTGCCATTTATTTGGGCGGTCAATCCGGCTATAAACGAGCCACGACCGTGCGTTCGTCCCCTTTTTTCAAGGCTGGTTTAAGCTAAAAAGCCCTTGTTTGACAAGGAAACTTTTAGTTGAGCGAAAGCTCAATTCCGTCCCAATTCTTGAAATTATTTTCGAAATGGAGTTAAACTATGCTTGGTATTTATCCGAGTAGAGAGCTTTTAAGAGATTTAATTTATCTCATTCTGATTCTTAAATATTTTTCAAGTATTTTTCTTTGAGTGTATGTTGAATATTCTGTCTTGGTGGTTTGTCACGGTGGAAACACCTCTTCCCATTCCGAACAGAGTCGTTAAGCACTGCTGAACCGATGATAGTCCTTCGGGGCAAAAGTAGGTTGCTGCCAAGACAGAGTATTGAACAAAAGTGCACTTAAAGAAAAGTAATTATAGAAAACATCCGCCATGGCGGATGTTTTTTTGCTATACTAATAGTATGTCATGGACTCAAGAACGGAAAACATTTATTACCTTTATTGTGGGAGCTTTTTTCGTGCTACTAGGAATTGTTGTTGTTTTACCTTTTGTGATTAAGGATGCTACTTGTATAGATGGAGTTAAAAATGGATCTGAGACCGGCACAGACTGTGGTGGAGACTGTCAGCTTATGTGTAAGGCAGACATTATTCCTCTTGAAATTCGTTGGCAACGATCGGTAAAAGTAGATGAGAAAACGTATGACGCAGTAGCGTATTTAGTAAATAAAAATAATAATGCAATTCCGAAACTTGTTTCCTTTAAAGTAACACTTTCTGATAAAAACCGTGCAACTATTGCAGAAAAAGAGGGAAACACGGTTATTTTACCTGGTGCTGCTACACCACTGTATGTACCAAATATACAGGTAGAGGGGCGTATTCCTGTTTACACACGTTTTGAAATTATCGAGGCGTCTCCATTTTTTGTGTATTCAAACCAAGAATTTTTAAAAAATGTTCAAGTGATAGGACAGCCACTTTTTGATAATACAACTGAGACTCCGCGACTCACACTTACCATACAAAATACATTATTTGATAGGGTGCAGGATGTTGATGTGTATGCACTTTTGTATGATACCGAAGACACACTTATTGCTGTAAGTAAAACGTATATCGAAAGTATTGCTGGGCGTGGACAAGAAAAAGTTTATTTTTCATGGAGAAGTACTTTTTCTAGTCCAGCGCGTTTTGAATTTATTCTCGTACGAGATCCATTTAGTAAGTAATATATGAAAGCTTGGTTGTACGAACGTCTGTCACATATAGATTGGCTTGTTGTGGGCGCAGCGGGTGCAATCACGTTTCTTGGAATAGTGACAATGTACGGATTCAATGAAGGAGGTGGTTTTGGAGAGCGGCAAATAGTTTGGCTCAGTATTTCTTTTGTAGTGTTCCTTATTGCATCTCAGTTTGAGTATAGGGTACTTCGGAGGACTGGAGTTGTGGTTGGTATTTTTGGTGTTACACTTCTCCTTCTCATACTTGTTACTGTACTTGGAAATGTTGTTAAGGGTGCTCAAAGTTGGTTTAGTCTTGGTTTCGCATCGTTTCAACCAACAGATCTTGCCAAACTTGCACTCATATTTTTGTTGGCGAAATATTTAGCCAAACGTCACGTAGAAATCGCGCATATTCGACATATTATTGTTACCGGTGTGTACGCCCTTATACCAACTGTTTTAGTGCTTATGCAGCCAGACTTGGGTTCAGCACTAGTACTTTCGGGAATATGGTTTTGTTTGGTACTTGTCTCTGGTATTTCAAAAAAGCACCTCGCACTTGTGCTGGGAGGTGCCTTTGCGGTGTTTGTCTTGGCGTGGTTGTTTGTCCTGGCTCCTTATCAAAAAGACCGTATTAAAACGTTTATTGATCCACTCTCGGATATTCGTGGATCAGGATACAATGTGTATCAATCGCAAATAGCCATTGGTTCTGGTGGATGGTTTGGTAAAGGTGTTGGATTTGGAACCCAATCGCGACTTGAGTTTTTGCCAGAACATCAGACAGACTTTATATTTGCGGCATATTCAGAAGAGTGGGGTTTTGTTGGAGTCTTGGTACTACTCTTACTTTTCCTGATTCTTATTTGGCGACTACTTGCCATCGCACTCATTTCTGCCACTAATTTTGAGCTTTTTTGTATACTCGGAATTCTTTTCTTTTTCCTTATTCATATTGTGGTAAATGTAGGAATGAATTTGGGTATTATGCCCGTTACCGGTATCCCACTGCCTTTTATGAGTTATGGAGGATCGCACTTACTCACAGAGTGGCTCGCGCTAGGAGTGATTATGGGAATGCGTAAATATGAACGCACTGCTCATCGAGATAAGCTTAATTATGAGTTTTTAGGTGTTGAGTAGAGTGCAAATATATTCTCGAGCATTTCTTTCTTGGAATAGTCGCGCAATACTTTTTCGTGGAGGTTTTTTGCATATACTTCCATTTCATGTTTGTGAGTGAGTGCAAAAAGAAGTGCAAGGGTAAATTCACGTACGTCTTCTTTTGAAACTAAAAGACCTGTTTCTTGGTGGTTGATTATCTCAGGGATACCACCAACACGGCTTGCTATACAAGGAATTTTTGCAATTCCAGCCTCAAGGAGTACATAGCCAAGTGCTTCAGTTCGAGAAGGGAGTACAAATACAGTGAAGGCTTTTAAGTATTCTTTTGCGTTTGAAATATTGCCGAGAAGAATAATATCTTGTGTGAGTTTTTCTTGGTAAATGAGTTTCTTAAGAAAAGCGTGCTCTTCGCCACCACCTATGATGCATAATTTTGTTTGTGGATAATGTTTGTGTGCTTGTGCAAAAGCACGAATTAAGATATCTAACCCTTTATTTTTATGGAGTTCGGCAATAGTACCAAAGACAAATGTTTGCCCAGGAAGAAAAAGTTGCAATGTCGCGCGTGCGTTTTCTTTGCCATAGAGAGAAAATGGTGACACCCCGTTTTTTATTGTTACAACTTTTTTACGAAGAAAGATATCTGGTGCTTGTGCGTGCATTGTTTCTGAGACCGCAATAGTTTGAGTAGAAAAAAGCACCGTACACCACTCTAAAAATCGAAATACTATTTTTTGCCATTCAGGACGACTTTCATTATGTGGCCATCCATGAGCAGTAAAAATAATTTTTGGAATACGTGCCAGGCGTGCCGCCAGGCCGCCAATAAATCCCGCTTTTGAACTGTGGATATGTACCACATCTGGATGTTCTTTTTTGATTATTTTGTAAAGAGTAAGAAGTGTTTTTAGGTCACCAAAAATGTGTATATTGCGCTCAAGGGATGGGGTGTGAATACTGGAAATACTCACCCCTATAAGTCTTTCTGAGAGTTCGCCTGGTACTCCGTATATGAGTGTTGTCTTTAAACCTTGCCTTTTTGCTTCTTCGAGCAGGTCATAGACATACACCTGGGCACCGCCCCACGTGGCTTTGGTAATAATATGTACAATCTTGAGTGACTCTTTGGAATCGTCCATAGGAGGAGTAGAATGGTAATTACAATTATACCATGTTTCAGTCGTCCGTCCTTACACCGTCTAAAAAAGCCATTATCTTCTTTTTAGATATTGGAGTATTTTTACTGGCTATCTGGCTTGCGCTTATTGTGCGAGAATTCTCAGGTGTTTCTTATGAAAGTTATATCAATCACATTCTTGCCTTTATCCCTGTTCTTGTATTGATGGTTTTAGCTTTTTTTATCAGCAATCTCTATGAAGATGATCTGTTCCTTTTGCGACAAAAAACACTCTATCGTATTTCTGTCTCATTTATATTTATTGCTCTTGGTGCGGTGACTCTTTTTTACTCATATCCGTATCAAGGAGTGACACCAAAAAGTATTCTTTTTCTTTTCTTTCTATTTAGTTTTATAGGTACACTTTTGGTTCGTTACTTTGTTGCGCCGCTTTTTTTGCAAGTAAGAACATTGCGAGCATTTATTATTGCCACAGGCCCTGAGTCCGATGATGTGTATGTACATGTGAATAAGTATTCGCATATCCCTATTCAATTTGAAGATTTGGTTCCCCTTGAAACAAGTGCGCAGTTTTTGAGATTAGAAGAAAAAAGTCGTTTTGATTGTATTGTGGTAAACACAAAGCGGCATTTAGGTGAAGATCTTCAGCAGTTATTGTTTGAGCGAGTAAAGCAAGGGACGCTAATTATTGATGAAACTCATTTGTATGAAATGCTTTTCAAAAAAATAGAGTTAAGTGATGCAAATTACCGCATGTTTTTTGAGCCACTTTCTTCATCAAAAAAACTTTTTATTGTATGGAAGCGCCTTGTAGATGTTTGTGTTTCTATCCCGCTCGCTGTCCCAAGTATCTTTCTGGTTGGTATTGCAGCTTTGCTCATAAAACTTGAAAGCAAAGGACCAGTATTTATTGCACAAACTCGTTTGGGGAAATTTGGAAAACGTATCAAACTTTTAAAGTTGCGCACCATGACACAAAGCGATGCGGGTAAATGGCTTGCAGAAAGCGATAATGCAAATAAGGTAACCAAGATTGGATATTTTTTGCGCAAAAGCCGTATTGATGAGTTGCCGCAGTTACTTAGTATTCTGAAAGGCGAACTTTCTCTCATTGGTCCGCGCCCTGATCTGGAAGGATTTATAGGTCGTTTAGAAGAAGCGATTCCGTACTACAACCTACGTTATACAGTCACTCCTGGACTTTCTGGCTGGGCACAAATCAATCAAGAAAAGCCTCCACAATCAGTAGAAGAAACACGCGAGCGGTTGGCGTACGACTTGTACTATGTGAAGTATCGCTCAATAGTACTTGATTTATATATAGGATTTAAGACAATCAAAACACTTATTTCTAGAACGGGGATGTAATTTTTTCTTACATTTGAAGTCAAATGTAAGAAAAAATTATCCAGCAAGAAAGTGTCTTTTTATGGCAAGTCGGGTAAACTTGACTTTTTAAATATTTTGTTATGAATTAAGGACCTCCACATTCCGTGGAAGAGGAGAATTGAAAATGAGATAGGTAAACAGTATTCCAGATATCATCAAAAATTTAAATGGTCTCTATGAAGGGAACTTGCGTCATTATCTTCGGGTCACAATGATGTATGCTAAGAATTTGCAAAATCCATATCACAATTTCAGGCATGTATTTCATGTTGTTTGGCTTTGCTACACCGCTTGTTTGTTCTACGGAACAAAACTCACTCCTCGAGAAATGCGCAATTTACTTATTGCGGCAATGTTCCATGACTTCGATCATCCCGGAAAAACCGGAAATGATGACTTGAATATTGAAATAGCAATACGTGGTCTGCGGAAGCACCTGGCGCAGGAAGACGTTGGACACTTGTCGGATATAGAAGCACTTATCAGACCGACACAGTTTCCGTATGTTATTGATGTCAGCACCTTATCCCTTTCTGGGCAGATCTTACGTGACGCAGACGCAAGTCAGGCCTTCAGTGTTGCTTGGGTGCAACAAATCGTTTTTGGTTTAGCTGAAGAAATGGGTACTACGCCGCATAATGTTTTCGCAATGCAAGAAGGATTCCTGACTGGTCTTCATTTTGCGACTGAGTGGGGTTGTGAGACCTTCACTCAAAAAATCATTGATGAAAAAGTCGAGGAAGCAAAAGGCTATATGGGAATTATCCAGGAATAAATGTCTCGACACACACTACTTTTTTTCAAGGCTCCGCAATACACCGCGGGGCTTTTTTCATTTCTATTTTTATTTACGTGGTAGAATTTATTACATGAATAAAAAAACTATTTTTATCACAGGTGGTGCAGGATATGTGGGAGCGATGCTGTGCGACCAATTTTCAAAGCGAGCTGATGTTGAAAAAATAATCACTATCGACAAAGAGCCTGAAACAGATCTAACACAAGGTAATCCAAAAATTATCTACATTCAGGAAAATTTGGCAGATGGTAATTGGCAAGAAAAAGTTGCCGAGCACAAGCCAAGTATTATTATTCATACCGCATGGCAGATTCGTGAAATATATGGCAACCGGCCACTGTCTTGGAAATGGAATATAGATGGCTCAGACGCAGTATTTGATTTTGCATTTGCACGCGACTATGTAGAGCGCCTCGTGTATTTTTCTACTGTTGCATCCTACGGCGCATATGCAAGTAACACACTTGAGCATCGATACATAGAAAACGAACCATTCAGAAAAACAAATTATTTGTACGCCGAAGAAAAAAGAATCGTCGAAGAGCATTTGAAAGTAAAATATCAAAGCCTACAAAAAGAAGGGAAGATACTTCCACAAGTATCCATTGTGCGCCCGGCAGCTATCACTGGTCCACGAGGCAGATATACCCGCATTCGTTTCGGATTGCAAAGCGCGCTATCAGGACAATTAAAAGGAAACTTTTTCTATGCGCTCGTTTCGAAGCTCACGTCTTTTGTGCCAGTAACCAAAAAATGGCTACGACAATATGTGCACGAAGACGACATTACTGATGTTGTCGAACTTCTATCATTTGGAAACACTACTCATACCTATGAAGCATTTAATGCGTGCCCACCAGGAGATGTAGTGCTTGGAAAAGATATGGCGCAAGCGGTAGATAAGAAAACACTTCCTATTCATCCGTACCTTGTACGAATTGCATTCTTTATCTTTTGGCACCTCACTCGAGGCAAGATTCCCACAGCAGAAGGGAGCTGGAAGGGCTATTCTTACCCTATAGCAGTAGATGGTTCAAAAGTGAGCAAAATGTACGCGTACACCTACAAAGTTCCTTCCAGAGAAGCTTTTGTGAAGAATGAGGGGAGATATAAAGTGAATATTGACAAAAGCATTGTTTAATGCTCTACTTCTAGAAGTAAAAAAGCTCTTTCAAATCAGTGTCTACCCCAGCTTCAAGTATTTAAACAAAAGGAATCCAAGGGGTACCTTCACCTCTAAGACTCTTTTAGATTTAAATGTTTTAAGTTGGGGTAGAACTCATCATTTTCGATTAGACACCTGTCAACAAAAGGAGCATGTCATGTTTAAAAATATAACAAGTGGTCAGATCGAGAAACCGGTTGTAGACTATTCAGCTACGCTTAAAATGTTGAGTAAACTAGTCGAAGCCCGCTCAAGTATCATTGTTCATGATTTTGTTGTTGATCTAAATCTGGTTTACATGGATGCGATTAATGCGACTGGTCGGCAGTTCTATGGTTGGAAAAAAGGTGTTATGACAATGCCCCGCGCCACAGTGACAATAGGCAAACTCTACTTTTTTCAGACCGCTTGTGATACAAGGACTCAAGAGGTTGGGGCAGAGTTTGTGAAGCGTGGACTCATCCCCGTTGATCCGCACACCTTGTGCGCCTTTAATGCTGCTGACAAAGAATTTGCGAAGACTCATCCAAATGGGACGCAGTGGCGTGATTCCGAGTTGGACGGCGTATTATGTGCTGGTTTCACCGAGCACGGTAACGAACGTCGAGTGCGCGTCGACTTCAACGGTAATGGTTGGGATCAAGGCTGGTGGTTAGTTGGCGTGATTCCGTAAGTTCTTTGGAAACAGTAACTATAATCTTCAGATCAAAACCCCGCGCGACTTCGTCGTACGGTTTTTATTTTCCTATTCTTATGGAGAGGTTAGGGGACCGCTCACCTAGGTCACGCCCGACGCTCTAGGTTGGCGACGCGGTGCGGACCTTCAGCGCAGTAGAAAAGCTGTCGAATTTGGTTGGCATGTATTACTGGTGCAGAAGATTAAGATTTGCAAATGTGGTGAGAGATCTTAGGCACTTTGACCCTCACTTGCGATTTGTGAGTGGGGGGTTTTATTTTAAGATATTAAATAATGAGAGTCTGTTGTTGTTCGGATGATTGATGATTAAAAATCTTAAAAAAAGAGTCTTTTGATACGTGTGTTTGGACTTGTGTTTTTGTCATTTTTGTGTAATTATATGCCCCATGATTACACTTTTAGCTTCAAAACGAGATGCGTTTCCATCTGTCGAACTAGCGCGGAAAGCCGGCTCTATTCCTGCGGTATTTTATGGCTCACACAAAGTGACAACCTCTATTTTTGTATCACAGGTTCTTTTTGAAAAAACTCTCAAAGAAGCAGGTGAGTCGACTCTTATTACTATTGACATAGGTACAGAAAAAGTATCAGCACTTATTCACGATGTACAATACGACCCAGTAACGGACAGAGTAATACACGCAGACTTTTATGCAGTAGATGCAAATGAGAAATTGGAAGTTGGTGTTAAGCTCGAATTTGTTGGTGTGTCTGAGGCTGTGAAAAGTTTGGGAGGAACTCTTGTTAAAGTTACACATGAGCTCGAAGTAGAATGTCTTCCAAAAGATCTTCCGCATGAAATCATTGTTGATATTTCTAAACTAGACACACTTGATAGTGTTATTACTGTTGCCGACCTCCCGCTTCCAAATGGTGTTGTTGCAAAAGCTAATCCAGAAGAGGTTATTGCGTCAATTGCAGTAGGAAAAGAAGAAGATCTTTCGGCTCCAGTTGTAGCTCTTGATGTAGACGCAATCGAAGTAGAAAAGAAAGGCAAGAAAGAAGACGATGCTGCGGACGAGCCTGCGAAGTAGTTTTCTCGTCACATATCCTAAAAACAGCCGTTACTATTCATATAGACGGCTGTTTTGCTATACTAAACAAATTATGAGTACTTTATTGAAAGCTTTTTTCACTGTTGCGTTATTTTTTTCTATAGTTTTTGCACCTAATGACGCTTTGGCACAAAAAGCATGTCCTCAAACAAGTCCTGAAAAAGAAGTCTGTGAAGCAAAACTGCGTGAAGAACTTGCAAAAGTTGAAGCGGAGATTGCTGAAAAGCAAGGTCAGATTAAAGAGACACAAGCAGAAGCAAAAACACTAAAAGGTGATATTTCTGTACTCAATAACAAAATAGATCAGTCTGCACTTAAGATTAAGTCCCACGGCATTGTCATCAATAAAATTACTGGTGAGATATCGACAAAGAAAACAGTAATACAACAACTTGATCAAAAGCTTGATCGACAGAGAGGTGCACTTGCACAAATTGTTCGTAGAAACCAAGAGTTGCAAAGTGTGTCTCTTGTTGAGGCAGCACTCAAAAAACAAGCACTTTCTGATTTTGTACTTCAAGCCGAAGAATATCGGTCAGTGCAACTCGCAATGAATGATACTTTTGAGCAAGTGAAGGATACAAAAGAAGAAACAGAGGAAGTGAAACAATCACTTGAAAGCAAAAAAACAGAGCAAGAAAAGTTGAAAATTCAACAAGAAGTTGAGCGTAAAAAAACTGAACAAAATAAGCAAGTGAAGGCCGTGGTGCTTAAAGAAACACAAGGAAAAGAAAGCATATATCAAAAAGACTTAAAAGAAAAACAGGCACAAGCTGCAGCAATTAGAAATGCACTTTTTTCACTTCGTGACGCAAGTGCGATTAAATTTGGAGACGCTCTTGAGTATGCAAATGAAGCATTCGAGACAACAGGTGTTCGACCAGCGTTTATTTTGGCTATTCTTACTCAAGAATCAAACTTAGGAAGAAACACAGGTAGATGTTATTTGAAAAATGAAGATGGATCCGGGGTAAATACATCAGGAAAAGTTTTCAAAAATGTAATGAATCCAACACGTGATGTGCCGCCTTATTTGGCAATCGCAAAAGAGCTTGGTTTTGATCCATATGAACGTCTTATTTCATGTCCGCAAAGTGTTGGGTGGGGTGGAGCCATGGGACCCGCTCAATTTATTGCATCAACATGGAATGGATATAAAGAGAGGGTTGCAAAAGCTGAAGGTAAAGCAATTGCAAACCCATGGATTGCTCGAGATGCAATTATGGCCTCAGCGTTTTTACATAAGGACAATGGTGCAGCGGGAGATGAGCGAAATGCTGCCTGCAGGTACTTTTCAGGACGTGCGTGCTCGAGTATATCCAACTCATATGGAAATAGTGTTGTAGCGCTTGCTAAGAAGATCCAGGCTGAGCAAATAAACCCTTTGCAAGGCTTCTAGTTTTGTGGTATATTGGCACCCATGAAGAAAGACGTACATCCAAAAAATTATCGCCAGGTACTCTTTATTGACACCACAAATGGTGCTCAATTTTTGATCAGCTCAACAGTTGATTCAAAGGAAACCGGTGTATACGCAAAAGACGGAAAAGAATATCCTGTATGTCGTGTTGAAATCTCAAGTGCGACGCATCCTTTTTACACTGGACAAGATGTAGTACTCGACACTGCTGGACGAGTGGACAAATTCAAGAAGCGACAGGAGGCTACCAACGCAAAGAAGGTAAAGTAACTGTGTAATCACAAACGTCGCTAACTTCAGGGGCGATTTTTGTTTTGTATATGATAGACGAATATAAGAAAAATTTTAAAACAGCATATCTTGCAGAAGAATATATTCGTTTGGAAAAAGAAGAAAGTGAGCTAGACGCACTTCTACTTGTTGATGCGTCAATGAGTGAGCTTGTTAGTGAAGACAAATCTCGTATCTCACTTCGGAAAGAAGAGTTACTTGCACAAATGAAACAGATTGTTGAAAAAGATAAAGAAGAGGAAGAAATCCCTAAAGTTATTATTATGGAAATTGCAGCAGGTGCAGGAGGTGATGAATCGGCTTTGTTTGCGCTTGATCTAGTGACGATGTACACCGCCTTTGCAGAGACAAAAAACTGGCAGACAAACATTATCGACAGCGCACTTTCTGATAATGGTGGATACAAAGATGTGTCTCTTGAAGTAAAGGGCAAAGATGCGTATGAGTATTTGCGCTATGAAACTGGAGTGCATCGTGTGCAACGTGTACCAGAGACCGAGAAAAACGGACGTGTGCATACTTCGACCGTAACAATTGCCATTACTCCTGTGCGCGACAAGTCGGTTCTTGTAGTGCCCCCGGGGGATATAGAAATGGAAACATCGCGCTCTGGCGGTGCGGGTGGGCAAAACGTAAACAAAGTAGAAACTGCAGTGCGACTTATTCATAAACCCACAGGACTTGCAGTGCGTTGTACTATTGAGCGAAGCCAGCTCAAAAACCGTGAGCGCGCTATGCAAATGCTTATGGCAAAGCTCGAACAGCTCAAAGCAGAAGACGAAGCAAGGAAGTCTTCAGCCGACAAACGTGCGCAAGTGGGCACCGGGAGTCGTTCTGAAAAAATCCGCACGTACAACTATTTACAGGATCGCGTTACGGATCATCGAATTAAGCAATCATGGCATTCGCTTCCCCGAATCATGGAAGGGCAGGCAGGAGCTATTTTTGAAGCATTACGCGATGCCGCACAGAATGGTGGAGTGGGTGAAGCAGGAGAAGATGAGGAATAAAGCTAATTTCTTTTTGAGATGGTCTTTAAGTTGTCGCATATTTTTTGGCCAAAAATTGCTGATTCCTGGTTCGTCGCCTACGAAACATGGTTTAAAAACTGTCTCATTTCAAGTTCTAATAAATATCAGAAAGCCTTGAATTTTGACACGAACTCTGATACTATTGTCCAATAATTATATGAATACACAGGGAACTCTCATTGACGGAATGGTTGCGGCAGGTGCGCACTACGGCTACACTCGTACCCGACGACACCCTTCAATTAAGCAATTTTTGTATGCAACAAAAGATCGAAGTGATCTTATCGACCTCTCAAAAACAACAATGCAACTTGAAACAGCAATCAAGGTCATGGCTGACGCTATTCGTGGGGGTAAGCAGGTTCTTTTCTCTGGTAATAAACCAGAAGCGCAGCAACTTACAAAAGAAATCGCTCTCGCGCTTCGGATGCCATATGTAACCAATCGATGGATTGGTGGAACTCTTACAAATTTTGGTGAAATTAAAAAGCGAATCGAAAAGCTCCAAGATCTTCTCGATAAAAAAGAAAAAGGAGAACTTTCTGTGTACACAAAGAAAGAACGACTTTTGATTGATAGAAGTATCGAAAAAATGGACAAAAGTTTTGGTGGACTTTCTGAAATGAAACAGCTCCCTGTTGCACTTTTTGTTGTCGACTCACTTGCCGAAGACACAGCGGTAAAAGAAGCAAACTTCATGCATATTCCTGTTATTTCTATTTCAAATACCGACTGTAATGTAGACATGATTAATTACCCTGTTGTTGCAAATGATGCATCACAATCAAGCCTTAAGTTTTTCCTCGACCATATCGAGCTTGCGCTCAAAGATGCTCGAACTACAGAAGCTAAGTAATTTTCTGGTATAATAAAATCATATGACTATTTCAATAGAAGCTGTAAAAGAGCTTCGAGAGAAGACCGGTATTTCTATCGCAGAATGCCGCAAAGCTCTTGAAGAAACAGGTGGTGATATGGTAAAGGCTCTTGATTTTCTTAAGGAGCGTAGTGTTATAAGTGCAGCAAAGAAGTCTGATAGAGAGCTCGGAAGCCATGCTGTGGCTTCGTATATTCACCCGACAGGTGGTATGGGTGTCCTTGTTGACCTTATGTGCGAAACAGATTTTGTATCAGGTAATGAAGAAATCAAAGCCCTTGCAAAAGATATTGCTATGCAAATTGCATCGATGAATCCACTTGTTATAAAACGAGAAGATATTACTGAAGAAATGATGGCAACTTTGAAGGCTGAACTTGAAGAAGGTACTGATATTGAAGCAAAAATAAAAGAAGTGACTCTTTTTGAACAACCATTTGTTAAGAATCCAGAAGTTACTGTGCAAGGACTCATTGCTCAAGCTATCCAAAAGTTTGGTGAGAACATTGTCATAGCACACATGACACGATACGGTAATTAATATTACTATTACACATGCTTTCGTATCTTTTTATTGGATGTGGTGTTGTGACAATGATGAGTGTTTTTTTTGTGCTCAGTCGTCGTGCGCAAGCAGTGCAAATTGGTGCGGTTCCTGAATTATATGGAGCACACGGGGGATTGGGTGAAGTGTATATGTACTTGTACCGGGTGTACAAAAATGTTTTACAAGGTGTAGGACTTCTTAAAAAGCTTGCATTTCAGTATATTTTCCATATACTAGTTCGAGTGCTCTATTATGCAAAAGCATTCGCAAATGGAGCGTACGCGTTTGCGCGAAATCAATTTGTAAAAAATGCAGTAAAGAGTAAAGTGTCTGTTTCGTTTTTTTGGTCTCATTTAAAAGAGTACAAAAAACAAATTGAAAAAGAGCAGAAAGACTAACCATGAAAGGTTTCCCAAAGTGGGTGTAAAAAATAAAAGAGTTGCCGCTTTAGCTCAGTTGGTAGAGCAACGGTTTTGTAAACCGTAGGTCGTCAGTTCGAATCTGACAAGCGGCTCCAAAATGAAAAAATCAGGAATGATAGGTAAGTTGTTTGGTAAAGGTAATTTTTTTTACTATAACTATAGTCGTATTTCTTATGAATATTGGTTTTAAACTCAAAATAGGACACAATGACCCTAACGTAAGAAGACAGAAATTTGGTATTAGTTCTGCAATATTCTTGATTTTATTTGGCGTCATTTTTTCAGGAATTGGATTATTTTCGATTTTAAACTTAGTGGTAGATTCTAGTTGGGTGCGAATTTCTGGGCAGGTGACCAGCTTATCCCGTAGCAGTAATGATAATTCAACAATGTATTCACCTGTTGTTAAGTATGTTGTCGACGGCAAAGAGTATCAAATAACAAGTAGTGTAAGCTCTTCATTTATGCCTGTAGTTGGTAAAGAACAAGAAGTTGCTTACAACTCATCTATGCCAAGCCAGGCAAAAGTTGTAGAGAATATAAGTAGAACTTGGTGGTTGTGGTTATTTCCAATAGTTGGTGTTACGGCTTTAATCATGACCCCTATTTTATTTGTAAAATCTTTAAGACGATCAAATGCCATTACAAATCTAATTGAAACTGGACATAGATTACAAGGTATATTGATTGATATTCAGGCGACGGGCGCGGAAGTCAACAAAAAACCTTTTTATAAAATTATTGTGGCTGCTACTAATAGGTCTGGCACAGTCCAAAATTATGCAAGCGATTCACTTACTGGCGTGGAAGCTTTGTTTATGGTGGATTTTCGTATTACTCCAATAGCAATAGATGTTTATGTTGATCGTACCGACCCACAGAAGTATTACGTTGATATCTCTGACATACCCAATTTAACACCAGAGGGGATTAATAAGCTCATTCAACGAGCATCAAAAACAACCCAGCCAGTCCTAAATACTTAATTTATTTTTTGTAGTTGTTGCAGAGGTAGAGGTTGCTCGAAGTGACTGTGGTAAAAGATCGTTTAAATTTTCAAGAGATTTAAAACCGTAATAGGGTTTACCTTGAATGATAAGGGCAGGAAGCGTACCGTCCACTTTATAGACACTGAGAAGTGTTTTTATTGCAGAAAGGTCAAGTTCTGTGTCAAAAGAATAGACGCGAAGATCGGGATAGTTTTTGCGAACCTCTGTAAGCACGTAGCCTTGGTTTTCACAGGCGGGGCAGTTTGCTTTGTTGGCATATAAGTAGATAAGGAAGACAGTCTTTTTCTGACATGTCTCAGAGAGACGCTTACTTAAGAGATAGTCTTTGATTTGAAGCAATGAATAATATTGTTTGAGGTAGAGTGTTTCGCTGTCTGCAATCCCACGCTCGCTTTCGAGTCGAGTAAGCTTGTCGCCAAGCGTCCCTATTTCTCCCGAAAGTATAGAATTATCTACGTCGCTGCATTTTACTTCTCGAAGAAGGTCAAATTGTGTCTCAGAAGAAAGAATGTCAAGAGAAATTCTCTGTTCAATAGAAGTTATATTTTCAGCTTTTTTGTCGCTTAAATATTCAGAAAGCAAAAACGCTGCTCCGAAGATGCTTCCAGTGATAATGAATGAAATGATATATTTTGAAAATTGCATAGATATATTGTAATACTATCTCCAACTATTATGTTTTCCGCGCAAAACGTCAATACCTGCCCTCCACAGCCAAAATGGGGCAAGAATTGGGTACACCACAAAGAAAGAGACAAGTTCAAGGAGTGATCCGCGCTCTTTAGTCATACGAATACCAAAACTAATGAGTGTGAGGGTGATAACGAAAAGAAGAACAGCAAGTAGTGAAAGAGTACTTGTGTTGACATAAAACCAGTCGAAAGTAATGTTTGGCAATGTGACTCCCACGGAATTTACCTGAGTGATTTTTGCCCCAATCCATTGTGTTATGTTTACCACAGAATATATGCTGATAAAAAGCGCTATGAAATAATATATGACAGCCATGGGAAGTACAAGCATGCCAAGATGTCCATACTGAACTCTGAAAAAGAGTTCCCTGTAATCTATCAGATTAAGAAGATTACCTTGCACCCAACGAAGACGTTGTTTGAAAAGCTTATATGGAGTGTGTGGGGTAGTGGTGTATACGTAGGCTTTGGGAGCATTTCCAATTTTGTAACCATGTTTATGCATACGAAGTGCGATTTCAAAATCTTCTGTATTGTATGCTTTTTTATATAGGCCTAAATCTTCAAAGACTTTTTTCTTAAAAACAGAGAAAGGTCCAGGAGTTACTTGGATTGCACTTAAATCGCCGAAAATGCGCTTCAGGAGTGCACCAACTGTATACTCGATCTTTTGTGCTTGTTGGACAAATGTTTTCGGTGTTTTAACAATCATACATGGGGTAACTGCCATCATTTCAGGGTTTTGAAATACGGTGATTATTTCTCGGAGTGCTTCTGGGTCGACAAAGGAATCCGCATCAAGACATCCCACAAGTTCAGCTTTTGTTTGATTGATACCAAAATTAACTGCTGTATGCTTTCCACCGTTTTCTTTACTGAATATTCTTATTTGTGGCTCGTCCTTAAATTCATTTGCAATAGAAAGAGTGTTGTCTGTGCTTCCGTCGTCTACAACTAAGATTTCTAATTTATCTTTTGGGTAATTAAGTGCAAGGAGTGACTGAAGGGTACCTCGGAGTGTTTTTTCTTCGTTCCATATGGGTACAATAATGCACACAGAAAAAAGGGTTTGAGACCCTTTTTTGTTTTTTGTAAGCTTATTTTCTTTCTTTTCGAAAAAGGTAATTAAAATAAACACCTGAAAGAAAAGCGAAATGAAAATAATTCCCAAAATAATAGCTTCCGGAATGCCTGAAAACATTGTAAGTAGTATAACATAATTTTGACATATTTCAATTCATGTGTTGACTTTTGATCACTATTATAATACGAATGGAGTACCGCCTAATCCTAGGCACTTGGAGAAGTGAAATGTTAAAACAGTTGGTTCAAAAGGCTTCAGCAGAAGCTTTCACGAAAATGATGGAAGTTGGGGAAGTTCACGCAGGTGATCTTCTTGAGGATCTCGCGCAGATCTGTCATTTGGACAATGCTGGGACAGCAGAGTT
>Ga0209181_10002536_pt1 | contig 29737 bp, 19 predicted proteins | sample MAT05_FD_187208 | JGI IMG/M metagenome (GOLD analysis project Ga0209181, IMG submission 187208) | Freshwater microbial communities from Lake Fryxell liftoff mats and glacier meltwater in Antarctica - MAT-05 (SPAdes) (version 2) | ecosystem: Environmental > Aquatic > Freshwater > Ice > Liftoff...
ACACAAGACTTCAGACACGAGACTTCAGACACGAGACTTCAGACACGAGACTTCAGACACAAGACACAAGACTTCAGACTTCAGACACAAGACTTCAGACACAAGACTTCAGACACAAGTGACGTACGTCAGGTCGTCAACGACCGACGATGTTGCGGAACAAATCGCAAGATGCCCCGTAGAGCGTTTTTTTGAAACACAAAAGTAACAAAAGGACACAAAAGTTCGTAGAGCAGATTTTTGAAAAAAGTGACGTACGCCGGGTGGTCAACGCCCGACGATGTCGCGGAACAAATCGTAAGACACAAGACTTCAGACATAAGACACAAGACTTCAGACTTCAGACACAAGACTTCAGACACAAGTGACGTACGTCAGGTCGTCAACGCCCGACGATGTCGCGGAACAAATCACGAGATGCCCCGTAAAGCGTTTTTTTGAAACACAAAAGTAACAAAAGGACACAAAAGTTCGTGGAGCAGATTTTTTCCAATCCCACCTCATCAAATTAACCGCCATCAAATCAACCGCCATCAAATCAACCGCCATCAAATCAACAAATCAACGTATGCATCCGATCATTGTTTTCGACCTTTGGCCCTTCAACGATACCCTGTATCTGCCATCCGCTAATTTAGTAAGTCTCGACGCTGGTGGCCAGCCGGCACACATCATACAAAAAGCGACCACTGCTACCATTGCGCCCTTTGGGCTTGAAATTACGGCACCCGTCAAAAAACTGTTGGAAATCATCGAATTGCTGACACCCAAAAATTTAGAACAAAAATTCAAACCCCCGAAAATAAAATCGGTGGTCACCCTCCGGCAATTATTGGCAGATGCACCCATAAAAAGTATTATAGAGGCTTATATTTACCGCAATTTAGACCAGTTTTTTGTCGAAATAGCCAAAAATGACTTGCGGCTCACGCTGTACGCCGAAAAAAAGACTTTGGCGAAGGATGTGTTAATTACTTGTATGCCCGATGATTTGATCCCCTATTTATCCTTTAAAAAAATACCGGGACAAGGCATAGAATATTGCCTGCGGTTAGGTACCGAAACCGAATCTTTTAACATCCGCGAGCGGGCCGTGATTCCGATGACCAATTCCGACCCGGCATGGCTGCTCGCGGGCTATACCCTGTTTCGCATACCGGGTATGAATGGCAATATGGTGCGCCCTTTTTTGCAAAAAGACGTAGTATTGATCCCGCTCAGCCAGGAATTGGCCTATTTCAGAAAATTCATTGCCAAAGCCGTGCGCCGCAGCCAGGTGGAAGCCGAAGGATTCAAAGTAGAAGAAACCCGCACCCTGCAACGCACCTTACTCGAAGCAGTGGAAAATGTGCTGGAACGGCGTTGGTTGCTCAAAGTGACTTTTGAGTACGAAGGCACGGTGTTTCAATCGGGAGAAAAACGCGACCGTGTCACTTCCATCCAGATACCCAAAGACGACGAAGCAAGCGAAGTTGTTGTAAAAATAGTGTACCGGGATACGCCGGCAGAAGAGCAAAAAACGACGTTTTTAAACCAACAGGGGCTTATTTCTTACGGAAATTTATTTAGGCTTTCCCCCGAAAAGGAAACCGATCAACCCGACAACATAGAGTCCCTTTCCGCTTTGACCGAATGGTTGTCCCGCCATATAACGGCCCTGGAAGCAGCCGGGTTTACCCTTTTGCAGCCCGAAGTCAATGGTCAGATACTGTCTTTGTCCGCCGGTAGTGTACAGGTGCGCTCTCAGGCAGCCGGCGACTGGTTTGAGGTAGACGGCTCGGTACAAATCGGCGATTATTCCTGCTCTTTTAAGGTTTTTGCCCGCAACCTGCGCCAAAATGATCGTTTTTTCCGCCTGCCCGACGGCACCTTTTTCCTGATCCCGGAAGCATGGTTTACCCGCTATGCAGAATTGGTGCAATCCGCGCAAGATGGCCCCGCGGAGGCGCTTCGATTGCCAAAAGCCTTGTATCCGCTGCTCCAACACGCAGAAATTGTCAATAGTGACACGGAATTGCCGGTGGTGGATCCCGATCAGGTGGATTATACGCCGGGAGCAGATTTAAAAGCGGTGCTGCGTCCCTATCAATTGCGCGGTGTGCGCTGGTTAGTGGGGCATTATCACAATGGCCTCGGTGCCTGCCTCGCCGATGATATGGGCTTGGGTAAAACCCTGCAAACCATCGCTCTGCTCCTGTACGCAAAAGCACAGACCCGCGAAGCACCGCCGGCTGCTGCGCTCCCCAATCGCCAGTTAGACCTGTTTCAGGTCTGGCAAGCCGAATTACGCCCACTCCATGCACTCGTTATTTTACCCGCTTCGCTGGTGTTCAACTGGCGGCGTGAATTGGAAAAATTTGCCCCATCGCTTTATGTATACGAGCAGACCGGCCCAAAACGACTGAAAGATGCCCGTGCTTTAGCCGGTCACGATGTGGTATTGACCACTTACCACACCGCCCGGCAGGATTTGGAGTTGTTAAAAAAAGTGCCCTGGCGACTCATCGTCCTGGATGAAAGCCAACAAATAAAAAACCGACAGTCGGAAGTCTCCAAAGTCGTGTTGAGCTTAGCGGCACCGCATAAAATTTCGCTGAGCGGCACCCCCATAGAAAATTCTTTGTCTGATCTTTGGACGCAAATGGAGTTCATCAACCCGGCAGCGCTGGGCACTTTTCGGGCATTTAAAGAGCAGTTTCTCCTGCCCATAGAGAAAGGAAAGGACGAGCGTGCACAGGAGCGTTTATTCAACCGGGTGCGCCCCTATTTTATGCGCCGCACCAAAGAGGAAGTTGCACCCGATCTGCCACCCCTGACGGAACAGCTATTTTTTACGGAAATGACTACCGATCAGAAAAAAACCTATGACCGCCTGAAATCTGCGGTACGCAATGAAATTCTGTCCATGTTTGATGACCCCAAAACCCGGCTTCAGGCACTTGCTGCCCTCACCCGCCTGCGCCAAATGGCCAACCACCCGGTGCTGGCAGACGCGGAATATACCGGCGGCAGCGGCAAAATGGAAGATGTGCTGGCCCAGTGGGAAACCATCCGACGCGCCGGCCATAAAGTATTGTTTTTTAGTTCTTTCGAAAAACACCTCCAATTATTTCGCCGTGTTTTTGAAGCAGAAAACTACGCTTTTGCCTGGCTGACGGGTGATACTTCCATGGCCGATCGGGCAAAGGAGGTCACGCGGTTTCAGGAAGACAACACGGTGCAGGCTTTTTTTATGACGGTAAAAGCCGGCGGAGTAGGGCTTAACCTCACGGCGGCTGACTACGTGTTTCTGTTAGACCCCTGGTGGAATCCGGCATCGGAAGATCAGGCAGTGGCCCGTGCGCACCGCATTGGGCAACAACGTCCGGTCACCGCCCTCCGCTTCATCGCCCGCGATACGGTGGAGGAAAAAATATTGGCTTTGCAAGCACAAAAACGCCAATTGGGGAAGGAATTATTTAAAGAAAAAGCCGAGATGCCGGAATTGAGCCGAGATGATTTAGAGATGCTTTTGGCGTAGAAAAAATATTTCGTTACTTTTTTCGGGGGCTTCATTGGTAATAAAGCCCATTTCATGAAACAACTGAAATGGTATTCCATTTTTTTCTCTTTCTTGCAGGAGTTTTGATCCCCATGAGCCAACCATTTTCACAAACAAAATTATTTGTGCATGGGTTGGAAACTCTTGAAAAAAAAGACGGATTTATTGGCTGTTCATGCTGCACTGTTGCCCATTGGCCCTTTGGGAAAAGTACTCATACTGGGAGGGGACGAGCATGACCCACATCAAGCGGCCCCGCAGGGAACCGGAGGAAGCAATAAAAAAGCACAATTATTTGATGTGCTGACGGGGGCCATCACCGATCTGGATGGCCCCGACACGGATGTGTTTTGTTGCGGCCATGCCTTTGCCGGTGATGGCGCGCTGATCATTGGCGGAGGCACCAAAGCATGGTTTTTTGCTGAAAAAGAACACGCTGAAGGGCATGAGCGCACAGACCCGGAAGATTTTAAGGCATTTCAGGGCGAATCAAAATGTTGGCGACTGCCTTTACGCGGCCCAAATGCCTTAATTTGGGAACCGTTTGGCGCGTTTTCCGTGACACAACAAGGCGTACACGGCAGGTGGTATCCCGGTATGTTTACCCTGCCCGATGGCAGGGTAATAGCCGTATCCGGCAAACCCGAAGAGGAATCCCTGTACAACCACATTCCTGAAATATCCGATACCGATGCGGAGGGCAATCCCATCTGGAAGCCGCTGGAGGTAGGCAATTATCATAAGTACGTGGTGGAATATTATCCGCGCTGCCACCTGTTGCCCGATGGAAGTTTGTTTTTCTGCGCCGTAAAAACGGAAAATAAGCGCAATGAATCCTGGCATACGCTGTGCTTAAAACTACTTGAAACAGCCGAAGGGTCGTCTTGGATATATCAAAAATTGTGCGATTTTAGCCCCAAAACACTGTACCAAAAATGGTATTACGCGTCCGTACTGCTGCCCTTGGTATTTGGTGATGCTTACGAGCCACGCATACTGATTTGTAATGATTTGGAACCCAGAGTGATCCACCCCAAAACGGAGGAGGGCTTCGAAAATAGCAATAACTGGGAAAAAACCGGAAATCGCTCCAGAAAAATGGAGCGTTTCCTGCGCAACCACGCCAACGCTACCCTTTTGCCCACGGGGCAGGTATTGGTCAACGGAGGCGTAGATGCCACCGACCAAAATGAACTCAAAGTTGTTTTTGAAGCGGAATTATACACCCCGGAGTTGAATTGGGCACAGAAATACTATCGCACAGAAACGGGTTACTGGGAAGACTTCAAACCCGAACACACCGCTCGTGTCAGCCGTAATTACCATTCTGTTGCCTTATTACTCCCGGATGGCAGTGTCTGGACAGCCGGCTCGAGCGTCGGCGGGACATCGGGACACTCCAAAGAACACGCCCGAAAGGAAATCGAAATATTTTACCCGGATTATTTTGACCAGCCCGACCGGCTGCAAATACACGGATTTGGGAAGGATGTACTCCTGTTGAGCGGCACAGAGCATGAAAGCCCTATCGGTATTATCTATTACGGTACCAAAACTTTTACCTTATTAGTGGATCACCCGGAAGCCGTACACGGGGTAGCATTGCTCCGATTTGGCTCGTGTACCCACGCCGGCAATTTTGACCAACGCTATATCCTGACAGATTTTGAAATAACATCGGAGGAGGCCATTACGGTTATTTTGGATCATGAATTCGATGAAAATTTTAATGAAAAGGTGGCTCCACCCGGCTGGTATATGGTTTGGGTGCTGAACCACCGCCAAATTCCGTGCAAAACAGCAAAATTTATTTTACTCACACACAAATAATCATCAAAATGAGTTACTCAGCAGCCATTAACATTGCAAACGCCAATGCTAAACTTAGCAACACCACCAACGTAGTGTGTCTGTTTCCAAAAGCAGATATAAAAGCTATGTTGAAAAACCCTGTTCAAGACTTAGCCGTATTTCTTTGTAAACATAAAGAAGACCTCCCGTTTGAGCATAAAAATTACTCCATGATTACGTTGGCAACGACCGAAACTGCCTTAGCCACCGATATGATGAGAACCACGGATTGCCCCAAACCTCCCTGCGGTGGTTCCTTAGAAATCAATCCCAATTCCGTGGGAGAAGTAAGCCCACTCAAAGCACGTGCGGCAACCAATCTATTTGTCATTGACCCGGAAGGTGCCAAACTGCGATTTAAAAACATGAAGGCAAATGACAATGCCGTTTGTTTTTTTGACCGCGACCATATCCTGAAAATACTAAAACCACCCGTAGTGAACAACCTTGCGTTGTATCTTTGCAAAAAGGATGCAACCAAACCCTTTGGCCCCGGCAATTTTTCCATGCTGGCTTTGGGTGCCGTACCCGGAAGTGTTTTGAATAATGTCATCTATTTTTCGGAGCATACGGTACCTAATAAGACCCATGCAGCCGTAAAAAGTACGATTGAAATCACTAAATGATCTACTTGAAATCACTAAGGGATAGCCAAAGAATAACTTATAACAATTGGAAGTTATTTTCCGACTAATTATTATAAATTATTCTTTCGCCGTTCCTAACTTATTATTTACTCGTTCCTAATTTTTTTAACAAAAAAGAAAAATACCCAAAAATGATTAATTTGCCTATTTTTGCCGGGTAGATTCATCATTAATTTTGCTCGGTTTAAAAAAGTCTGTCCCTTTATTCATTTTCACACTTGTTTTGAGTGGGTTGCTCGAAGCACAGGGGGTGTATAATTATTTTAACACCTTATTGCCCGCCAACGGCCTCTCACAATCTACCAATGAGTTTTTCTATCGGGATAAACGGGGATTCCTGTGGGTCAGCTCCATGGATGGGTTGAACCGTTTTGACGGTACCTCCGTGCGCGTGTACCGTTTCAAAAACAGGAACATAGGCAATAACATTCAGAGTGAATTTTTTGAAGACGGTTCCGGAAACTTATGGTTTAGCGTCTACGAAGCAGTTGCCTGTTATGACAGGCGGTCTGATTCATTGAAGTACTACCAATATGAGAATATTCACGAAGATTATTACGTGGTCTTTTTGGATCGCCAAAAGGGCTTGTGGGTGCGGTTGGGCGGTGCTTCCAATGGCAATATGTACCGAATGGATATCGAAAAAAAAGAATGGTCCTCCATATACCCGATGAATAAATACCGTATCGTTGCCGATACCAACAGCCGGGGAGCGGTGAATCGCTTTTATGCTTTTTCTAAGGGGGAAAAGGGACTTGTCATTGCTCGCCATTCACCATCCGGGCAATGGGAGCAGCGTGATTATTTTACGGCAAATTTTTCGGTTAAATCCGTACTGCCCCAAACGAATAACCTGATATGGTTAGGCACCAATAAAGGATTGGTCTCCACAAATCCCGATGATCCGGCCGGAACGCTCCATTATTTCACCTTGCCCGATACCTCCGGTGTCAGTTCAGTGTGTTTCGACGGGCCAGGGCATTTGCTGCTGGCCTCCGATAAAAATAAAATATGGCAGTTTGATGTAAGAAAAAAAACCTATTTGCTATTAGCGAGTGGTGCGGATGCGCACAGCGGATTGCTCCGGAAAGGGGTGAGGAAAATTGGCAAAGACGCTGACGACAATATTTGGATGGTACACCCCGAAACAGGATTATCCTTTACCAATAAAAATGCGCCCAAATCCTTAGCCTTGAATTTATCGGGTTTTGCGGCCAAAAACAACAAATCATTTACTTATATAACCGGAATTGTGGAAGACCATGCAGGTGCCATTTATGTAGGAACAAGCGGTGCGGGCATTATTCAAATAAACGGAACGAAACCGGAGAGGATACTCCCGGTTGACGGATTTGCAAAAAAACAAAATATATCTGCCTTATTCTGCGACAAAAAAGATAACTTGTGGGTCGGCTGCAACAACAAGGTTTTTGTCAGACTAAGCGGAAAGCACCATTTCCTGCCGGTTCCTTTGCCGGTTCCCCGGGCGGGGTTTATGATTAATCAGTTTTTACAAAATTCAAAAAATCAGGTGCTGGTGGCTTCCGACAGCGGAATCTGGATGGTGCAGCAACGTTCCCCCCAACAATATGGCTTATCGCGGGCAAACGATTTTCAGGAGTTGGACAAAACCTACGTACCTTGGTTTTATCAGGACAAACAGGGCAATTTCTATTTTGATAATAACTATGCCAAACTGACAACTTTTAAACAAGGCCAAGGGAAACAAGACGTGGTGCTTGGCCACATTTTGGCGGCATCAGAAGACAGTAAAGAGGACAGCATCATCTGGCTGGCCACCGACAGGGGTCTTTATCGCTTTAATAAAGATAATTTGCAACCCAAGATGGTGAATGATTCGAACGTTTTGCCCAGTCAATTCTTTTTTTCGGTGATTCAGGATAAAAAAAATTACCTGTGGCTAAGTTCCAATAAAGGGGTTGTACGCTATGATCCTGTACACAAAGAAGTATTGCACCTTACGGCTTCCGACGGGATTTGGGAAGATCAGTTCTACGCGAATGCCTGGTTAAAAACGAAGGATAATCGCATTATATTGGGCAATAAAGACGTACTAAACATCATTCAACCCGATCATATCAATTTTTTGAGCATTCAGCCCAAGATTGAAATAACAGGCATTGCGCTGAATGATGAACGGTATCCATCCAACTTAAATGTGGGGTTGATGGATACCTTGACTGTGCCTTACCACTCGACGCTTAAATTTGATTTTGTAGCCCTCGATTTTAGTGATCCCGATCAGGTAAAACTTCGATTTCGTTTGGAGGGATACGACCCGTCGTCAACCTGGATAAAGGTGGCACCGGGCAATAGCGGAAATGCCCGATACCCAAAACTTTCCTCCGGCAACTACATATTTCAGATACAAGCCGCTAATTCCGATGGTAAGTGGAGTGAAAACCCGAAAAATGTGGTGGTCATTGTACCACCACCTTTTTGGGAAATTTGGTGGTTTAGGATGCTTTCGGTCATCGTAATTATTGGGGTTATCTTCTTGCTGTTTCGATGGCAGGTGCAAAAGGAGCGCAAAAAACAACAAGCAGCCGTACAAAAAGCCGAACAGGCACGGGAAAAAGCACAACTCGAGGCGGAAAAATCAGAATTGGAGCGGAAAAATATCGAAATGAACCTGCAAACTTTCAGGCTTCAAATGAACCCCCATTTTATTTTTAACAGCCTTAATTCCATCAATTATTACATTCTGAAAAACGAATCGGAAAATGCCAGCAATTATTTGGATGGCTTCGCACAACTCATGCGCTGGACACTCGAACGTTCGGACATAAAATCGGTCAGCCTGCACGAAGAATTAGCCATGCTGGAAAAATTTATTGCCCTCGAAGCGCGCAGGCTGATGTACCCTTTACATTGGGAAGTGAATATTGCGCCGGATACAAACCCTTATTCCATTGATATTCCGGCGCTCATTCTGCAACCTTTTGTGGAAAATGCGGTATGGCACGGGTTGCTGCCTAAACAGGGCGAAGGCCGGTTGGTCATTAATTTGACCTTTGATGACCCCATACTGACCTGCATCATTACCGATGACGGAGTGGGCAGGATGTCGGCTAAACAACGCAACCCGACCGGCCACGTCTCCAAATCGGAAACCATTACAAAAAAACGTTTGGAAATGCACGACCTCAAATATGACCAAAATGGTGCATCATTTTTAGATATTCAAGATTTAAACGGGGATGGGAAACCAACCGGTACGAAAGTAATGCTAAAAATATTTATCCCTGATGGTTAAATTTGTTGTTGTTTTGCGCTGGTTTTCCCGACTATGTATTGTTTACAGTACCCTTACTTCCGTTTATGTATTGTTGACTCACGACTGTTTATTGGCTGCCGACTTTTTATATGCACACATCTGTTATCATCGAAGATTTACCCAATGACCTGGAGGTCGTAAAAACCCTCCTGCGCCAATACTATTCCACTACGATCCAACTGGCTGGTACGGCCAATACGATGGAGGAAGGTATTAGTTTGTTGGAAAAAACACAGCCCCATTTGGTTTTTTTAGATATTGAACTGGGTGAACATTTGAGCTTTCAGATGTTTGAACGCTCCAAGGCGCTCCGGGCAGCCAAGGTGATTTTTACCACCGGCCACAGTAAGTATGTTGAACTGGCGTTCGATATGAACGCGGTAAATTACATCCTGAAACCCGTAGGGCCGGAACGTTTCAAAAAAGTAGTGGATAAAGCGCTTGCTTCCAATGGGCAAAAAATGGATTTGGAAGTAATAATGGATTTGCCCGGGTATTTCGGTGAAAACCCGCCCGCGAATCCCCGCATCCAATTGAAAGGGCAACGCGAAGTGCGCTTCACCTACCTGGAAGACATTGAATTGGCCGAAGCCGATTCGACTTGTTGCAAATTTTGGTATTATCAACGCGATAGAAAAATAACAGAATTTACCACTACCACCAATTTGGGAGCCTATGAAAAAATCTGGGAACCCTATAAATTCATGTACCGCCTGGGGCGCAAGTACCTCGTCAATCTGAAATACGCAGAAAAAATATCTAACCTGAGCAATTCCCCTAAATTGCACTTAGCCTCCGGTAAAACAATAGATATTCCCGATGGAAAGATCAGGGATTTGGAACAGGCAATTATGGATTATGGGCAATAAGTTAGGTACGTTGAAATAATCGCGGTTTTGAATTTCATTAATTTCTTTGTGTCACCCCTGCCCCCTCAATTGGGGAACTGCGGACTGTGGACTGTAGACTGTGGACTATGTGACTACCTATATTTTTTTGCGAAGACGTTTTTCCCGCCCACCGAGAGGCACCCTTACCGCTTTCGTTAGTTTAAAAGGCGGTTTCATACATTATTTTGTGGCGTTCGTTCTTTTGGAACAGGAACGCCTTTTCTATGCTGTACCTTCACGGCATGAAAACGTATTCCACTAATCCGATTTTAAATAGTTCGCACCGAAAAGATAAAAGTACCAATCTTGGTGAATCCAAAGCGGAACAACCAATGAATCCCCGCTTCATGTTGGGCAATCATGATGAGCGTATTTTTCCTTTTCTACACGATATTGTAGCAATACAGGCTGCGGGTAGCCAAAGCCATTTTTTTGTAATAGGGCAACCAACACCTTTTACCGTCCATAAAAACCTCGGATACTATCACGCCTTACTAACCCCATTTGAGCCACTTGTTTACCGCATATCCCGAACCTTTCTGATTAACTTACTTTATGTACAGGGTTACGACAATAATACACACCTGCTCACGCTGCTCCATGAACTAACAGTGAAAGTGCCAGAGAACCAATTGAATCCCATGCTGACGGCTATTGCTCAATACGAGCGATGGCCGGTTGGCAGGGGGATACCGGATATAAACATGATTTATTGTTGGGAAGCGTGTGGAGAAGGAAAAACATATAATCGCTCGAACGAAATGAACACGTCTGCAACCGGCCAGTGAGATGGCTGGTTGTTTTTTCTTCCATTCATTTATCCTTTATTCCGACTAAAGGGTCGCAATTCGTTGATAGTCAAAATTTTGAAAAGTAATTTTTATACCAATTATCCCCGTTATCTAAGGTCTTCTACGATTTTTATCGTGTCCTAATTGCGGATAACTATTGATTGACGTAATGAAAAATACTAAATAATTACTGATATGGACTCTTTAAAATCTTTCATTATTTATTCCCATGAGGACCCCGGAAGATGACCCAGATGACCCAGATTTGAGACCGGAATTTTCGGATTCAACTTATGGAAGGACATTTTCACATAACGCAATTGAGTTTATTGCTGAAAAGGTTGATTTAAGTAAGTTTACGATAAAAATTTACCCTAACAATGAGAAAAGCGATTTAATTATCATCCCTAACATTTGCTTAGATGAGTGGATACCAACCGTCCCCACTTATCTTAAAGAAGATAAAGACCTCGGGGATATTGCATTGTTTAATCAACAATTTAATCGTGTTCAAGTAAAATTTCTTAGAGATAACAATGAGTTTAAAGTGGAAGGGAATCATTTAGAATCAACTAAAATTACAAGAATTGACTTGGCTAAAAATTGTTTGCAAATGCCATTTTGGGAAATAGTAGCCTTTACCAAAAACCACGATAATGAGGAGGTTCCAATCTATCATGGTTGGTTCAACTTCCCCGGAGAGTTGCACACAAAATTGCTAATAAGAAAAGGCTGGTCGGTGGAAGAATCCCCTAAAATTACCGATATCCTAACCTCATGGATGAAAGTTGAGCCACAGAAACCATTGATATTAAGTAATTTACGGACTGTTCAAAGCGAGATGATGCTTCCTATTGAAATTTTTAATTCAGAACCCTATCCGGCTCCCAAATATTCTGAAAGACTCAAAAAATTCAATAATATCCTTTATCCAAAATCGCTAAAAATTTCGGATTTCCTTACAAACGACACAAAGTTTGCGATGTTTGTTCCACCCGGAAAGTATTCAAAGCTAAAAATTATGGATACTCAACTTGGTCGATTTAAATCAATTGTGCCAAAAGCAAAATTTAGGGTAATAACCTCCAAAAACCCTGCGAAAAGTGTGCGCCCAGAAATTGAATTGACCTATTTTGGTAGCACAAATAACATAACCAGAATTGTGTTTGGAGGTTTTGATATTAGTAAATTAAAAAAACTTCCGAATGAAAAGGCAAATAAAGGAATGACGATGCCTTTTGGAATTGCAAATCACAATTTCAACCAGAGCTACAAAGAACTTTCAAATCTGGAAAATTCAGCAATGAACAATCCATGTTACGCTATGATTTTGGACGATGAAAACAAATGGTTAAACAGCCATAACGTCGGAATTGACGGGTTGCTTTTTCATTTTGATGACAAAGACTCTTCAAAACTTCACATGTGGTTATTATCGTTTGAACGTCATGCTTTTGTTGTCACTACACTCTGGTAAATGATTGGTCGGTGTTCAAAGCAAATAAATAAAACGCGTAACACTGCATCGGTGCGAAGTGAAGCTCCTCAATATATTGTCGAACGTTCTTTAAAAATACCAGTGGAAATACCCGGGTTTTTTAGTAGTGTGTTCAATCCTGAATACGATTATTGGAAAGGAAGCATTCGAAGGAAACCCTAATGATGGAGCTCCGGCTACCCCGCAGACAATAATAGTCATTTTATCAAAATGCTTCCGTAGGGCAATTTTTAAGACTAAAAATAGCACAACATGCTACTTTGGTGGGCTATTATTTTATTAACTTTATCAAATTTTTTTGACGTTGATTTAATGGGTTTTATTTTGTAAACAATTGATTATCAATTTTTAAATTGATATTATAGACAATAATGTAAAAACAATTAACATGACAACCAGCTCAGAAACTTTAATGCAAGTCGTTTCCATTTAGCGAAAATCTAACAAAGTGGAATCAACCGGGCAACTCCAAGAGCACCTGTTTAACGATGCAATTGTCTCAATTTTTGGTCCGGGGAAATATTACTATTTTATTCTGGATTTCTTCGATTTAGGATTTGAATATGTACATCCCACAGTTGAAGAAATTATCGGATGTACGGCAGAAAATTTCAGCCTTGATTTGATTTTCGAAAAAATGCACCCTGATGATGCCACTAGTATCCAATTGAAATAATTTGCTGCTATGGACTTTTTTTATAACCAAATTCCGATTGATAAAATACCATTTTACAAATCTACTTACACCTTTCGGATTAAAGATGGCAATGGAGGATGGAAAACTATCCTACATCAAGCATTACCCCTTCAAGTTGCAGTAAATGGAAAAATTCATCATTCCCTTTCGATTCATAGCGACATTACATTCCTAAATGTATCCCCTGACGACAGAATTTCATTTATCGGCATAAATGGAGAGCCATCCTTTTATGCCCGGACTACAAATCCGAATAATTTCTTACAGTCCAAAGCGGAATTTGAAATATCCATTCGAGAACGGGAAGTCATTCAATTGTTAGCCGACGGTCTTTCTAGTAAACAGATTGCCGACACACTTTTCCTGTCAAAGCATACGGTAGATACCCACCGTAGAAATTTGCTGAAAAAAACTGGAACCAAAAATACCTTGGAATTAACCGTAGTATGTCTCAAGAAGGGCCTGATTTAGGTTTATCCATTTGATATATTACTCATATTTGAGTATTGTGGTCTTCTAACTGATATATGTACTTAACCAACAGGGGTTTTGTTTATGTACGTAAGTGCATAGGCCGACATAAAAGTTGTTGCCAAAGAGTGAATTGCGTTGGTTTCTATCACATTAACATATTACACCAATTTTATTACCCACATTTCGACCACATTTTTATAAAAAATTGATAATCAATTCATTGTTAAGTATTTTTATTTTTAATTTATTTAAATTACTTTCTTGTAATATATTGATTTTCAATTATTTGCAGAATATAGTCGAAATGTAGGTTATTAGTTAAAATTTCACAATTTAAAAACAAAAAATTTGATATCACAAGAATTTTTGCTCACAAAACGCACTCTGCATGGCATATAACAGTGTGTTGACATTGTCATCTGTTTTTTATCTTCGACCTTACAACAATAGGTTTAGCAGCGATAAAAAAGCGCCAAGTCTTTTTCTTAACATCACCATTAAAACAATTAACGCATGTCCAAACATCTACGTGGAATTGTCATGGCTATCTTATTGCCCCTGACAAGCCAAGTGCAAGGGCAGGACCCTTATTTTTCCATGTTCTTTGCCAATCCCGTCATTTAAACCCCGCTTACACGGGGTTCAATCAAGGTGCTACGGTGACCCTCAATCAGCGCGAACAGTGGCGAGGCATCCCAAAGGGGAACTTAGGCTCCCAGCCATCGGGTTATCGGACATCCAGCATTACTGGGGAATACGGCAGTCCTTGCGCACTTGGCACAAAAACGGTTGCCCTCGGCAGCGCTTTGACGCTTTTCAGGGATGGGGCGGGTCAAGCACCCTTAGTTACCCTTGGCGCGGGCTTGGCCGGGAGTTTTGCCTACCGCATCAAATATTCGCGACGACCCGACAAATGGAGCATCCAAGCCCGTTTGGGGTGGCAAGCCAGCTTTATGCAAAAAAAGTTGTCGGGCGATTATTTCATTTATTCTGACCAATTAAACCCCTATTATGGCTTGATAAGCGATCCGACCCAACTTGGCGTGTCGAGCGGAGGTTTTTTCAACCACAATGCGGGCGTAATGCTGCGTTTTTCTAAAGGTTCGTTCACAAACCTCACAGGGGGCTTTAGTGTATCCAATTTATTTTCGCCCAACCAATCTCTTTACGACCGAATGGGTGACACGTTTTTGTTGCCCCGTCGCCTGTCTCTCCACGCCGGCGGAAATTTTCCAATAATAAAAGGATTGTTTCTAACACCGCAGGGACGCTGGGACAGACAAGCCAATGGCCAATTGAATTTTTTTACGTTTGGCGCATATCTACAAAACCACAAATTCTATGGTGGCCTTTTCTACAGTACCAGCACTCGCCATTTCAGTGCCGAAAACAGTATATCCAATAGCGCATCCCGAGGCGTGCCTTCCTTAAATGCAAGCTTCGGGGTGGACATTTATGAATACTGGCCCGGATTAGATCGCTTGAAAAAGGGCCAGCGCCTGATTTTGGGTCTTTCTTACGACGGCAGTTTAAAAAACTTGAATTTGGGCAACACACGGGGGGGGCTCGAAGTCAATTTTCGCTTGAATTTTTTCGACGCCGCAAAGAACAGTTGTGAATCGTCAATAGACACGCGCCGCTGTCCTGTTCTCTGACAATAATTCATTAAACAACACTAAATATTTTCAATTATCCATTATCCATTTTCAATTATCCATTTGTTTTTGGACAATAATTCGCTAAACAACACTAAACATCCGTGAAAATACGCAACATTCTCCTTTTCAATTTCTGGCTGCTTGTCGGCTTGGCCCCCAATTTCGCCCAAACCAATTGTAATGCCGCTTTTTCGGCTAACATTCGGTGCAATTCGGTGCAATTCACACCCACTTTCCCAACACCCGGCACCAAGTACTTTTGGGATTTTGGCGAAGGGAACATCAAAACGGACACTTCCACCAAACAAAGCCCTTCCTATATATATTTTAGTGCTGACAAAACGGGTACTTTCCAGTATCCCGTGCGCTTGATCATCATAGCGGGCAATTGCATAGACACGGTGATCAACACCATCACGGTGTCGGTAGGGAACAATGCTTTGCCCAATTGCTCCCTCAACAGTTTGGGCCTGGGGCAGGTGCTGAAAGCACCTTTCCTCCATTGCAATGCTTCCAACATCAACCCCAAATTCACGCTTAGGGTAGAAAATATATCCGGCACAGCGAGCAGTAATGCAAGTTATGACATTCGCTGGGGCGACAACCAATCCAATACTTATGTGCCTCCTTTTGACTTCACATCCCATAATTACCAACAAATGGGGCTTTACAACATTGAGGCAATCGTCACCAGACAGAACGGGTGCGTAGATTCTTGTCACTATAAGTTTTTCAACGGGCGAAACCCGGCGGCGGGCCTTGGCATCCCCGGCAATGCTGACTTGTGCGTACCCGCCACGGTCACGTTCGACAATACGGCGGGCATGCTTCTAAACCCGCCCGGAACGCTTTATTATTATACGGTGCTGGATTGTGACAGTGTTGTTTTTCTAGACACAATTGCACATACCATCCCACTGACGCCTTTTGCTTACACTTTTTGGAAAAGCTCTTGTGATCCGATGTGCAAGGTCAATGGCCAATTCGCAGTGAACATGACTGCCGTGAACTTGTGCGGAAAGGAAGATGCCGACGTCACGCCCAGCTTGTCTTCCACGGGTGAAGCGCGGTTTGATATGCCCCAACAGGGTTGCGCGGGAGAGGTTTACAGCGTAACCGAGAAATCGGACTCCAGTTATTATTGGAACGCCAACGATCAAAAATGCCTCAACGAAATGTTCAACTATTGGATAATGCGTCCGTCCACAGGTTTTTCGGTGGAAAGCGGGGCATTGGGGGATACGCTTTCATTCAAGCCGGGAACGGATTCGCTCCGACTGAAATTCAACACGCCAGGCGCCTACACCCTTTGCTTAGTCTATAAGCCCGGTGCCGCTTCCCCTTGCGACCCAGACACTATTCTTCATAGCATCTGTATCCTGCCCAAACCCACCGCCAGATATACAAAGAGCCAATCTTCCCCCTGCGCACCAGCTACCCTCACCCTCACTAACGTTTCCAACACGATAGGCAACTGCCGTTTGGCCAAATACCGCTGGGAAATCCGTTTCAAGAACTCTGACTGTGGCCCGGGCGGGGCGTGGGCTTTGCTCAATGGCACGGATACTTTGTTGGAAAGGCCGCCGCAAGTGCGTTTCACCCAACCGGGCAAATACCTCATCCGCCTTTATGTAGAAAACGATTGCGGCAAAGACGCGTTTTTGGACAGCCTCACCGTGGCCAGCACGCCTACCTCGGTCATTAAAACGATTGACGATGCCTGTCCGCCACACACAGTAAATTATGGCATAAAAAGCAGTAATTTTTGCAATGGAAGCAAACCGAGCTACTCGTGGATCATCCCAAATCCCGTATCCGGCCAACCAGCCATTACCTTTAACGGTGAAACCCCGCCACCTTTTGTCTATAACCAACCAGGCACCTACACTGTCACCTTGCAAACATCTTCAGGGCCAAGCTTGGGCTGCGGCAACTCCCAAAGCACGGAAACGTTCATCGTGCGACCCTTGCCTGCCATTGCTGTACTTGCGAGCAACAGCCCCGTGTGCGAAGGGAGTGCTTTGACCATGTCCGTATCAAACCCCAATCCAAATTATCAATACGTATGGTCAAATGGCCAAACGGCGAACAGCATCAGCATACCTGAAGCGAAGGAAAAAGACGAGGGCACTTACACTGTGACAATCACCGACAATACTTTCCCTCAAAAATGTACCCGTGTACAGACCATTTTAGTGGTGGTGAACCAAGGCCCCTCCTTTTCCGTGCAAGACCGAAAGTTGTGCGCCGGAGAAAGCACGACTTTGACAGTGGCACCTTCCAACTATTCCAACTATAATTGGGACGCCTCCCCTTATCTGAACACTTTGACTGGCCCGACGGTAAACGTGGCCGCTCCACCCGTCGGCATCTATCGTTTTGTGGTGAACGTCATGAATGCTGCTTCCAATGTTTGTTCGGGCCGCGACACGGTGTTAGTGACTGTAAATAGGCGCCCCATCATCACATTTAGCACGCCCGACACGGCTTGTGTGGGGGTATTGCTCCAATTGGAAGCCACGCCTAAATCAAATGGTTGGTCGCCTTCAAATGTCGTTTCTTCTAGCGGTTTGTTTTCCTCCAACACCCCTGGGTTTATCACGGTAAACTATACCCACATTGACAGCAATGGGTGTTCCGCTTCGCGCCCCCTCAACATTTGTGTGCAGCCTCCCCCTACAGCAGGTTTTACAACGAATGCGGTGTTTGGCTGCGAGCCTTTACGGATAACGATCAACAATCTTTCGACCAAGCCGAGCGATGTTTGTTTTGGGGTGACCTATCGTTGGCGGGTGACTTTTAACGGCGCGGACTGCCACAGCGGCACAGGGTCATGGAATTTTGTGTCAGGTTCGGATACCTCGTTTGCCCCCGTGTTCAATTTCACCCAATCGGGCCGTTACGCCATCAAATTGATTGTTCGGAATGGGTGCGGCATATCGGAGGTGATCCAAAACATTTCGGTTGGCACTTTGCCGGAGGTAAAATTGACGCCCATCCCCAACGCTTGCGGCGACACGTTGGTGTCGTTGTCCGCTCAAACCAAACAATGTGACGGACCAACGTCATTGTCCTTTGTGTGGAGTTTGGATGGCACAAGCGTTTCTACGCTCGCTCAACCGCCCGTTCAGTCTATTGGGACGGGTGCTCATGCCCTGCGTTTAACGGTGGTCAATGGCTGTGGAACCGTTTCGGATCAAATATCTTGGGTAGTTCGTACGGTGCCGCCCGCGCCGGTTTTGAACAGCAACAGCCCTGTTTGCGAAGGCGACGCCTTATCACTTTCGGTCACCAATTCCAATCCTGCTTTTCAATATCGCTGGTCTACCGGAGTGATTGGTGCCACGTTGATGATCCCCAATGCGACGTTGGCCGCTGCGGGTACGTATAGTGTCACGGTCATTGACCCTTCGTCACCAGACCGTTGCAACAATGCGCAAAGCGCGGTGGTGGTGGTGAATGAAAAACCCGCACTTACGGTGGCTGACAAGTCCATTTGTTTGGGAACAAGCACGGCATTGAACGCCCTGCCCGCCAACCACGTGGATTATACTTGGGCCAACTCTCCTTTCTTGGAAAGCACCAAAGGCCCCAATGTCAACGTGAAAGTGTTGCCCGCCGTAGGTGCCTACACTTTTACCGTGACCGCTACGGGGAGCAATGGATGCAAAAAAACGGACACCGCCCAGGTGGTGGTCAACCCATTGCCAAAATTGACCATTCAAACGCCCGATACGGCTTGTGTGGGAGCACCGCTCCAATTGCAAGGGAGTGGCGACCTGATGGGCCTTGGGGCTTGGGGCGCAAACCCCGGTATAACGCCACAAGGCACCTATACGCCCGCCGCGACGGGTTTTGCAACGGTCGTTTATACCTTCACCAGCGATAAAGGCTGCCTAAAAGACAGTACCGTGAGGATATGTGCGCAGGCGCACCCCATTGCCAATTTCACGACGACGGTTGCACAAAAGTGTTTGCCACTCATTGTGTCAACCACTGACCAATCCAGTGCCTTTGCCGCGTGTTTTGGCGTGCGTTATCAATGGGCAGTGTCCTTCGACAGCGCGGAATGCGACAGCGGAACGGGGGTTTGGAATTTCCAATCGGGCAACCTCAACAGCACCAGCCCTGTTTTCAACATAACCCAAACGGGCGAATACCGATTGGGCCTTCGAGTATCCAACGGCTGCGGTGACTCCACTGTCACGAGGTTTGTCCGGGCAGGGGGCGTTCCTGTGGTAAAAATCGGGCGCATACCCGACCTCTGCGGCAATACCAGCCTTGACCCGACTGCTGTCGCGTCCGGTTGCGATGCCTATCCCATCGGCTATCAATGGAGCTTGGACGGTGTGGTCGTATCCACCCAATCTTCGCCCGTAGGCATCCCTATCAGCCAAGGGCCACACAAATTAGCGCTCAAGGTGCAAAACGATTGCGGGGCGGCAACGGATAGCGTGTCGTTTCGGGTCTTGGATCCACCCGTTCCATCGGCTGTGTTGGACACCAGTACGGTTTGCTTGCCCAACGCAGTGGTTGGTGCCGACAACCGGAGTACGGGCAGCAATCTACAATACCTTTGGTCGGTCAGCCCCACTCCTCCTGGTTGGGGAAAAATCAGCAATCCCACCGCAGCCAGCCCTACTTTTTCGTTCAACTTGATAGGCCGCTACACGATTGTCCTCAAAGTGTTCAGCGCGGTGTGCGATACGGTGCGTTGGTCCCAGACAATCAAGGTCAACGCCGTCCCCAACGTTGATTTGGCCCCTATTTCGAACGCATGCAACAGCAAAATAGTAACACCGGTGCCAATCTATTCCCTTGACCCAAGTTTCATAGACCGCGTGACTTGGGAATTTAAGGGCAGCAGCGGCATTCAGACATCCAATGCTTTTTTCCCCACCAACATCCCTTATAACACCAATGACACGTTTAAGGTGAAAGTCAGCGCCAGCAATCGCTGTGGCACTGTGGTGGACAGCGTGTTTTTTAAAGTACTCGCACAACCCAAAGCGAACGGAAGATTAGATACAACTTTTGCCTGTTTGCCAGCCACCATTCGGGCCGATGCGTCGTTAAGCGCCGGTGATGAACGACAATACCAGTGGGACATCCAACCAGCCCCATCCGGTTGGGGCCGCATTGTAACGCCAGCGCAAGTCGTTTCCGACCTTGTTTTCAATCAGGTCGGGCGATATACCCTTCGGGTCAAAGTGTTCAACTCGGTGTGTGACACCGCTGAGTGGAGCCAGAACTTAACCATCAGTGCCAAGGCGACCGTGGACTTGCTCTCCTTGGCAGACACTTGCGAAGGCACGGTGCGGATGAACCCCAGGCCGATTTATCGCCCTGATTCCACGTTTATTGATCGGATTGCCTGGCGTTTCCCCGGTAGCAACCAACCTCAGATTTCAGGGCTTTTTTTCCAACAAACATCCTCTATACTGGTACGGGTATCTTTACCGTCTTCGTTCAAGCAAGCAACCGGTGTGGGACAGGCTGGGACAGTGTTTCATTCCGAATCATTCCTTTGCCACAAATTGCGGCAAACGTGGATAAAACCATAGGCTGTGTTCCTTTTAAAGTGTCGTTCACCAACACTGCTGTGCCGAACGTACAATACGTCTGGGATTTTGGCGATGGTTCCCCTTTGTTCACGGGACCAAACCCTGGTAAGCACGAATACACAAAGGATGGTGTCCACGTTTTGAAGGTGACCGCCACGGATGCTTTTGGGTGCATCAGCATAAACACAATTGCCACCATTCGAGCCAATCCCACGCCAGTGGCAGGTTTTGAGCGCAAACAAACGTTGCCTTGTGGGTTGCCCCAAAAGATTTGTTTCCCAACAAAGGACAAAGGCGGTACGAACTACAATTGGTCTTTTGGCAATGGGCAAACGGCCACCGACGGTTCTCCTTGTATCACGTATCAGGACAGCGGCCTTTTTGTGGTGCGCCAAGTTGTGGGCAACGATTTTGGTTGCTTTGACACCGCTACCCTGTCTTTCCGCACTTATTACGCGCCTGTGGCAGGTTTCTACGCGAATGTTCGCACGGGTTGCGAAGATTTGACGGTGATTTTACGGGACACTTCCAAATTCACGGACTACGCAATCTTGCGCTACGACGGGCGACGGGATACACTGCGCGGACAGGTGACGCATACTTTCACAAAGCCGGGGAATTATACGATCACTTTGACGACGGGTAATGCCAGTGGTTGCACAAGCGAGCAAAGCATCAACAAGTATATAGAAGTATATGAAACGCCCGTCGCAGGTTTTCGAGCGCGGGAATTGGACGACGCTTGGCCTTACACTTTTCAATTTTTAGACCGCTCCAAATTCACGGTAAAACCGAGTTATTTTTGGGACTTTGGTTCGGACGACAACGGAGACGGCCGTGTGGACAGTGCCTTTGTGGCAAATCCCAAACATCACTTCCGATCTATAGGTATACAAGGAGTCACCCTATGGATAGCCAATGAATTTGGCTGCCGCGATTCGGCGTTCATGGCGTTCAAAACCGATTCTATGGGCCAATTGTTTGTGCCCAACATCTTGGACCCCAGCGACCCAGATCAGGAAAAGCGAGTGTTCTTGCCCAAAGGTTATCATTTGGAGGAATATTACATAGCAGTCTACACCAGAACAGGCCAGTTGATGTGGGAGTCCACTGCCCTTGAAGATGGTCAACCCAAAGAAAGTTGGGATGGCACCTTGCGCGGCGAACCCATGCCTGCTGGGGTTTACGTGTGGACAATCCACAAGGCTGTTTTCCAAAAAGGGTTCGAATGGAAAGGAATGCTTGATGAAGACAAGGTGCGAAAAAAGACAAATTTTTTGTATTTGGTTAGGTAAGGTTAAGGGTTTTATAAGTTGTAAGCACAGCGCGAGATTAGGGTTTTTAAGTAAATCTTGTACATAGACATACTCTAAACACACAAAAAAGGTGCTGTCTAAACAAATGGACAGCACCTTTTTTCCAAGGTAAAAAACTTAGCCGCCCCCCTTTCAGTCAAAAAGGGTTGTTTTTCTGCCATACTTCGCTTCTTTTTTCAGCCGATGTGCTGCATTGCGTCATTCGGATAAAAATACTAATCCTGTGTGGTATAGGGTCGGAATGGATGATATGCGCAAGGTCAGCGTCGTTGAGCCTCTCGTTACATTGGAACAGCGCAAGGAATTCACAAGCAGCCATGCCAGCGCTGTTGCTAAAGCAGCAAGGGGTATAGGTGCCACCGTTGGTTGGGCATGGCACGCAGTGATTGTCCGGTATCGTGCCGGACGGAAAACTCCCCCGGGGTAAGAGACGGGCGGTAGGTCAATGCGGAAATACCCGGGTTTTTTAGTAGTGTGTTCAATCCTGAATACGATTATTGGGAAGGAAGCATTCGCAGGAAACCCCAATGATGGAGCTCCGGCTACCCCGCAGACAATAATAGTCATTTTATCAAAATGCTTCCGTAGGGCAATTTTTAAGACTAAAAATAGCACAACATGCTACTTTGGTGGGCTATTATTTTATTAACTTTATCTTAGCGTAGCAAATTTGGTGCTATTTTAAGCAATGTGTTCGCCAAACCTAATTTTTTACCATACATTGTAAATTAATTAATTTATAGAATATTGAAGACATTAATTTTACGAAATAAATTAAATATAATATATTACGTAAATATTTATTTGGCAAATACATTGTTTTTTAAGATCATAGATTTTTAGAAAAAGCAAATAGCATAATATTCCAATTAATGTTATGTTTCCAGTATTTAAACTCAAAATAATAAGATTTAAATCTTCTTTTAGAATATTATTTGACTTTTAAATATAAATTTTTATAACATACTTAATAGCATCAAATTTGCTACACCACCATAACTTAGGAGAAGCTATTTTTAATTTTAAGTATCGTTTTACCCCACTTAGTTTAACAAACTGGTGTACCCTTAGTGCTCAACAGCAAAGTCAACGGGGATTATAAGTGTTAAGATACCAACCTCAAATGTAAATTTAGGTAGTTCAACCTTTAACATTTATGAATTCTTTGTAACAACAATAGGTGGTTATAAATAAGGCAAAGCAGTTCTCTACTGCCCCACTTGCCATTGTCTTCATGTCCCGTCAAACCAAAAGCAGGACAGTCAATTTCCCCAATTGCGCTGTGGAAAGGTCGCATAAGGTGAACGTATCATCATCGAAGTCCAAAATACGAAAGAGTACGATTATTTCCACCGTATCCTTTTCGGCACTTCCAAAGTGCTGACCGAATACGTCAAGTCAGGCAAATCTTACTCGGATATTAAAAAAGTAATGTCCATCAAAATCGCTTACTTCGACCTTGGGCAAGGCCAAGATTATGTCTATTACGGCAGCAACAATTTTACGGGCATCCACAAAGGCAATACTTTGATGCTTTCCCAAGAGCAAAAAGACCTGTACAATAAAGGCCAAGTATATGAACTTTATCCCGAATATTGGATAATCAAGGCGGAAGTATTTGAGGAAGATAAAGTTAACGACAAATTGGACGAGTGGGTTTATTTCTTCAAAACTGGCGATGTAAAGGACAGTTTTACCGCACAAGGACTTCCAGAAGCGAAAGTACGCTTGAACAGGCTCAAACTAACCCCCAGGCAACGTGCCGACTATGATACTTATGCAGTAATGGTTGACGCGGTTGGCTGCGTATAGAGAAACGGAAAAGGCAGATGCACTTGATTTAATAAAACAAGGCGTACAACAAGGAAAAGAGGAAAAAGAAGGAGAAATTGGCATCCTTCATAAATCAGTTTACAAATGAACAAGTGTGAGCAAAAAGATGTATTATGTTTTTTAACAAAAATAAAAACGCATCTTATGCCCACACAAGTTATTACCCCACAGTTTTACCGGAGAGAAGATTTGACAACGATCGTCCGTCCACGCATAGCGAGTACTGCGTTGTTGTTTTCTTTATACGGTGATATCACCAAATTAGCGGGCAAATATAAGGTTTTCCGCCAATTCATTTACAATTTGCGCAATGAATTTAAAAATTTTGGGGAAGAACGGTTTGGCGGGGCGGTTGTGGTTGATCCCTCGGTCGCTAAAAGGAAGCGTTTGGAGCACATCTTGATGTTGCGTCTTGAAACAAAGGGTTCGATAGAAGGGATCAGCACAATGCTTGAATGGATGGATGTATCGCACCGTTCCGTTGGCTTTACGAGCCAAGAGTTGGAGCGTATAGGCACTCTTCAAGGCAATGTTTTGGCATTTGAAGGGCCTGTATTGCGTTTAGCCATTTGCAGCGATGAGGTTTTTGCCAAAAACCAGACGATTTTAATAACGGTTGATCCCGTCAGTTTGGCGATCCTACAGATCGAATTGTCAAAAGACCGGAAAAGCGAAAGTTGGTCGGCGCATTGGAAATGTTTTTTTGTACCACTGCTTATTGGAAGCCTTTGAGATTTTTGATGCGCAGGGCGGCCTGAAAAACAGTGCCAATGTCGTGACCGATTTTGTCACGGTATTGGATATGCTCAAGGCTTTGGGGCATAAAGAGATCAACAAAGCGGTCAAAAGCATTGAATCTTGTCGGAACGACCCGTTCAACTTCTTGGGCGTGACCAAGGAAGCAGTTGGGCGTTTGGCAGGGCAAGTACCCGATGATGTACTCAAAACTCTTTGCTTGGCTTGGCAAACACATAAAAATGCCATCAAAGCAAAGCAGGTGAAGCGAAAAAATGCAATGCGGCGAAAAGAAAAGCACTTAATTGCCCAACTCGCATCGTCACAAAATGAAAAAAACGACGAATGGATGAAACTTGTTTATTCAGAACTGAACAAGATCGTTCGCAGTTCGGCGGCGGTAGAATGCATCAACTCCATTTTAAGACCTTATTTGAACGCTTCCAAAAACCATGTCACCCAATCTGCCCTTAACCTATTTATGGCTTATCGCAACCACAGGCGGTTCAGGGCGGGTGAACGAAAAGCAAAAATACCCTTCGAAATGCTGACGGGTACTATCCAAGAAAAAGGATGGCTTGATTTGATGCTCGACAAAGCAGCATAAACCAAACCTCTCCAAATCCTAAACCAAATTTCACCCCCGTGCAAAACACGGGATAAAATGTTTATGGCCTTTTTTAAAAAAACTGTCAACTACTTTGCAAGCAATATGAAGGATGCCATAATTCTTATTGTAGTCGAATTAAATCAACTATTTCACAATCGTCGTATCCCGGTCATATACCAAACAAGTAAAGATACCAATCGGGTTAGCCGTGCCACTCACGTTGCTCTTAATGCGCGAAGGCTGGGCAAAGGGATTCAGATTGCCAATAATGGCCAACTGGTAGCTCTCGGCATAATCGTAATGATCTTTGGTGAGGTGAAAAATAGTATTAAAAAGCGTATCCCCCAATTTTAAGTCGTAGCCCGTGCCAAAAGCGATAGACGGATTGGTAGAAAATCTATCCGTTATCAAAAAATCCTGATCCGGGATGCTGTCTAATGATTTGTAATTCAGCAACCGGCGGTAGAAATTGGTGGTGCGCAGGTCATCGGTGATATAAGTCAATGCCCGGTAAATCGTATCAATTTTAAGGTTCTTTTCCACCACAATACTGTCAATCGGTACCTTTATTTGCATCGCAGTTTTCCCGGTGATGGTGCCGCCATTGTTGGGCAGTTGTATGCTGAGGGTATATTCAATGCCAGGTGTGGCAGGCACTATTTCGCTGCTGGTATAATTGAATATTTTGAGCGGACTTTGCTCAAAAGAAAAATTATTGGGCAATTGCACTTCCTTGCCATTGTACCGAATGGTAATGACCGCTCCCTGAATGATCGTTTTTTGCAGGAATGTAGAGTCCAACCCAAATCCGTCAAAAAAACTATAGCTTTGTGTTAGTAATAACCGGAAAGGTGTTCCCGGTTCTACATAACACTCTACTACGGGTTGTCGCGTGTATTCCGGCAGTTCAATATTTACTTCCTTTTCAAGGTTGCAGGCAACAAATAATGCGCTTACTCCAAGCAGAATGGTATATAAAAAGTTATTTTTTTTCATATTTAAAAAATGTATGGCTAAGTAGGTAAATAGAAATAATAGTGGTTTTGAATTTCATTAATTACCTTATTATCAAAGGTTTGTGAGACTGTGAGCTGCTGACTATTGACTGTGGACTACTTATATGGCTGTATGGTTTGGCAAAACAATTAAGCCATGCAACAATTCAGGCTTAAAATTTAAAATTCCAGGTAATAGATGGCAAAATGGGGAATAAGGATACCTGTTTGGCTTTGATACCCGTTGGTATTTTGATGCTGGGGCCGCCATTTGGATCGCCGCCGGTAATCGGATTTACTTCTACTATGGTGGGTTCGAGGAAAATAAAGAACGGATTGCGGCGATCGGTGGCGTTGTACACGCCAAAAGTCAGATCTTGCTGCCATCCCCTGCGGCGCGGGCGGAACTTCCATACCAAGCCCAAATCCACGCGCATGTAAGGCGGATAGCGAAAGGTGTTGCGCGGGCCATAGACTGGCACAACGGGTTGGAGTGGCACGCCGGCTACCTCCTGAAGGGTAAACCGCCCTTGTGGAATCCACGAAATATTGCCGGAGGTAAACACATAAGTACCCGTTAGTTGCAGGCGCTTGGTGAGTGCCAAAAGGGCCACCACATTGATGGTGTGGCGGGTATCAAAACGCGGAGAAAAATAAGCGCCGTCATTGATGGCTGCAAATTTACCGCGCTTCACCCACGCGAGCGTATAACCAATCCAGCCGGTGAGCCGGCCTTCTTTTCTTTCTATTTCCAATTCCAACGGGCTGTAAGCATATCCACGCCCGACGGCCAATTCTTCTTCTAAGTTGTCATTGCCAAAAATTTCAGCACCGTCTATAAAATCAAGTTGGTTTTGCAATCTTTTATACCAGGCTTCCCAGGTAACCAATACGTTTTTACTCACAAAAAAGGAGGTGCCAATGGCTACCTGATCGCTTATTTCGGGTTTTACTTTTTTAGTGCTCGGATACCAGATGTCTGTCGGCAACGAAAGGCCACTGGAAGCCAGCAGGTGTACATACTGGTTCATGCGAGAGTAGGAGGCTTTTAAAGAAAACCGATCGCTAAACATGTAATTGGCAGAAACACGCGGCTCCGGGCGGGCAAAAAACACATCGTCGTTGTTCCAGGCTGAAAGACGGAGGCCATAATTCAATTTAAATTTTTCTCCGATGGCCCACTCGTCGTTGGCATACACAGCGTATTCCATGCCCATGAAATTTTGTCCGCTTTCAAAATTAACCTGGCCATCGTCGCTGCCGGCTTTCAGTCGGGCTACATCAAAATTATGGTAAGTGGCATTGGCACCAAATCGCACGGTATGTTTATTGCCGGGCTGATAAAAGAAGTCTACTTTAGTATTAGCATCGCGCACATTGGAGCCGAGTTTGAAGGAGAAGCCCTGCAACACATTTTGGATGCGGTAGCGATAATCAGAATAGGTTAACGTCACATTAGAGAACAGCCGCGGGCCGAAAACGTGGTTCCAGCGGGCGGTACCGGTGGCGTTGCCCCAGTCAAAGAGAAAATTGAATGTTTCATCGTTGAATTTAAACACGTCACGCCCGAAATAGCCACTCAGGTATAAACGGTCTTTTTCCGACAGGGTAAAGTTTACTTTGGTATTCAGGTCATAAAAATAATAATCGGGAATGGGATTGTAATTTGCATTGCCGTCATTGGCTTTGTTGATAGCGCGGGTGATTACATCAGCGTATGTACGTCGTCCACTGACGATAAAAGAGGATTTACCTTCTTTTATGGGTCCTTCCAGCGTCAGGCGGCTGGCAATGATGCCAAGACCTCCGCTGCCGCTAAATTTTTGATTGTTACCCTCTTTCATCCGCACATCAATCACAGAAGAAAGCCGCCCGCCGTATTGTGCCGGAAAACCGCCTTTATACAATTTCAGGTCTTTGACGGCATCGGAGTTGAAAGTGCTAAAGAAACCAAACAAGTGATTGGCGTTATAGACCACAGCTTCATCCAATACAATCAGGTTTTGATCGCTGCCGCCGCCACGCACAAAAATACCAGTAGTACCTTCCGTACCAGAATTGATACCTGGTTTCAACTGGAGGATTTTCAGAATGTCCGTCTCCCCAAATAACGCGGGCAGCGCTTTGGCTTCGCGCATGGTGATGGAGGCTACTGACATTTCGGTGCTTCTCACTTTTTCTTCCAATCCATTGGCAGAAATGACTACCTCCGAAATGACAGATCCTTCGGGCACCAATGTGACATCCAATTTCAGTGATTTTTGTTGCGATTTTACGGTGCGGAAGGTGGTTTGATACCCCAGATAACTGAACCGTAACCGAACGGAATCCCGATTGACGGGTACCGTAAAGGAGTAAAAACCGTATTCATTGCTGACATTGCCCTTGCCCAAACCCACTGCTTCAATGGTGGCACCAATCAGGGTTTCGCCGGTTTGCGCGTCTTTCAGAGAGCCGCTGATGGTGAGGGTGTTTTGGGCCGAAAGCCCTGCTAAAAGAAAAAGGAAGGGGAGTATAAGTAGTTTGTGTTTCATAAAAATAGCTGGCCAAAGTGACGCATAAGGACACCGTAAACAGGCTAAACCCCTACAAACCAATAATTGTTCTGTAAGATGTGTTATAATAACGTTAAAAACAAATTTACTTCGATTGTGCCTTTTTATTAGACGCGAAAAGGCCATAGCAGGTTACAGCACTATCTACAAAAACAATACTTTTGATGGCTATTGTTTAAATTAGTTCATCAATATGTGCCTAACATGATTGAAAATACAGCCGGACATTGTTCCTAAGACATTTGCTTTTTACAAAGAAGATTTGGCATCCTTCATAAATCAGTTTACAAATGAACAAGTGTGAGCAAAAAGATGTATTATGTTTTTTAACAAAAATAAAAACGCATCTTATGCCCACACAAGTTATTACCCCAAAGTTTTACCGGAGAGAAGATTTGACAACGATGGTCCGTCTACGCATAGCGAGTATTGCATTGTTGTTTTCTTTACACGGTGATATCACCAAATTAGCGGGCAAATATAAGGTTTCCCGCCAATTCATTTACAATTTGCGCAATGAATTTAAAAATTTTGGGGAAGAACGGTTTGGCGGGGCGGTTGTGGTTGATCCCTCGGCCGCTAAAAGGAAGCGTTTGGAGCGCATCTTGATGTTGCGTCTTGAAACAAAGGGTTCGATAGAAGGGGCATAAAGAGATGAACAAAGCGGTCAAAAGCATTGAATCTTGTCGGAACGACCCGTTCAACTTCTTGGGCATGACCAAGGAAGCAGTTGGGCGTTTGGCAGGGCAAGTACCCGATGATGTACTCAAAACCCTTTGCTTGG
>Ga0209181_10002537_pt1 | contig 29731 bp, 23 predicted proteins | sample MAT05_FD_187208 | JGI IMG/M metagenome (GOLD analysis project Ga0209181, IMG submission 187208) | Freshwater microbial communities from Lake Fryxell liftoff mats and glacier meltwater in Antarctica - MAT-05 (SPAdes) (version 2) | ecosystem: Environmental > Aquatic > Freshwater > Ice > Liftoff...
GATGAAAATGACACTCATAAGACCGACTCCGTGGTCGTGGGTCGTGCGAAGGTGGTGCTGTACCACGAGCCCAACACGACGGTGATCGAACTCGTCGGCATCAGGATCGCGGCGATAAGCGGGGTCAGCAGGCCGAACATGGCGAGGCTGGCTCCAATGAGATTGTAACCGATCGAAAGGGCAATGTTGCGACGAATCACGCGCAACGTGCGCCTCGAGCCTTCGGTGAGTTCGACCAGCGCGCCGAGTCCAGGGCGCGTGAGGTAAATGTCGGCGGTGGCGAGGCAGGCTTCGGCGCCACCGTGCACGCCGATGCCAACGTGGGACGCAGCGATGGCCGCGGCGTCGTTCACGCCGTCGCCCACCATCACGACCGTGCGTCCTGAGGTGGCTTTCAGTCGTTCGACAAACGCCAGCTTGCCTTCGGGCGACACTGCGCCGATGGAGTCTTGCGCTTCAAACGCAAGCGCCCGGCCCACCGACGCAACTACGTCCTGGGCATCACCACTCAGCATTACGGTCCGCCATCCGCGTCCACGCAACTGCTGAAGCGAGTCGAACGCATCATCGCGTATTCGGTCGCCGAGACCAGCTAATGCAACGACCACGCCATCGATTGCGATATGGACTGGCGTGAGCGTGCGATCGAGGTCATCGATCACATGTTGGAGCGATTCATCGACGTCGAAGGTGGATTCCCGCACGAAGCCGGGCGATCCGATACGCACCAGATGGCCACTCACGGTGCCTTCGAGGCCACCGCCGACGATGTGGCGCGACGCCGACACGGTGCCCATGGGCAATCCTGGCCAAGCGCGACGAAAGCCATCGGCCAGCGGATGGGATGATCCTTCCTCCAGGGCGAGCACCAACGGCTTCACCCAGTCTGGACCATGCCACACGGTGAGTGCAGTGCGTCCTTCGGTGATCGTGCCCGTCTTGTCGAGGACCACGATACCCGGTGTCGCCAGCAGCTCGAGCGCGTCGCCGCCTTTGATGAGCATACCGCGGCGTGCCGCCCGCCCGACGGCCACCGTGATCGCCAGCGGCGTGGCCAACGCGAGCGCACAGGGGCAGGTCACGATCAGGAGCGCAATGGCGTCATCGAGTGCATGGGCCGACGAGAGCTGCCACTTGATCACGAACGTCGTGGCCGCCATCACGAGCACGACGGCGGTGAAAACGCCCGCCATGCGATTCGCCATCTGCACGATCGGCGCGCGTCGCTTGGCGCTCTCTTCCACCTGTTGCATGAGCTTCGCGATGCGGCTCGTTTCCCCTGCCTGCTGCACCAGCACGCGCAGCGGCGATTCCACGTTCAACGTGCCAGCGTATACCATCTCGCCCACCGTGACCGATGCCGGACGCGATTCACCGGTGAGCAGCGCTGCATTCACACTCGAATGCCCGCGCATCACCACCCCGTCGGCGGCGAAGGACTCGCCCGCGCGGACATCCAGCAGCATGCCCGGCAGCAGCGCTTCGCTCGGGATATCGCGCGCCACGTCGTGCTCGATGATGCGCGCGGTGATCGGCGCGATGGCATGCAGCTCTTCGGCGGCGTCGACGGCCAACCGCTGGCCGCGCTGTTGTAGGAACCGCCCCACGAGCAACGCGAAGATCAGCAGCGCCAACCCGTCGAAGTAAATCGGTCCGGCATCGGTGATCGTATTCGTCGCGCCGCGCACGAACCCGGCGGTCAGGGCGATGGCGATCGGCAGGTCCATGTGCAGCGCGCGCGTACGTAACGATGCCCAGGCGCCAGTGAAGAACACGCGACCCGGCCAGATGAACGCCGGTACCGTGATCGCGAAACTCACCCACCGGAAGAAGCGTGTGAACCCGGCGTCCATCGTGTCGAGTTCGCCCGCATACAGCGCGATCGCAGCCAGCATGACGTTGATCGCGATCGCGCCGGCAATGCCGATGCGCACGAGCATCGCGCGATCCTCGCGCCTTCGCATGTCGGCGCGCGCCACACCGCGGAACGGGTGCGGCGGATAGCCCAGCGTGTCGAGCGACTGCGCGATGCGGGACAGCGGCACGGTGGCGATGTCCCATTCGATCACTGCCAACGACCTCCTCACATCCAGCTCGGCCCGCAGCACACCCGCCACCAACAACGGCACGCGCTCCACCAGCCACACACACGAGGCGCAGTGCACACCTTCGAGAAAGAGCTCGGTACGAGAGAGTCCGCCGGGAAGCGCCGTCACATACAAATTCGCGAACGCCGGATGGTCGAACTCGTCGTAGCTGCGCCCCGACGTCCGCACCGGCGTTTCGCGACGCTCGGCGAAGCTGTAATATGAATCGAGACCATGCGCGTGAAGAATGCCGAACGCGGTGTGACAGCCGCTGCAGCAGAACTGCTGCTCCGCGTTGTCGTCCAGCAATCCCTCGGGCACCGGCAGACCACAGTGTGCGCACAGGATGTCTGCGCTTGTCGTAACCGGAATCGCAGCGGTGCTCACGGCATCGCTCCCTGGTGCATCGAGAAGCGTCCGGAGATCGACAGCAGTCCCATCACGAGCACCAGCGCGGCGCTGAGCATCGGCAGCCGCCGGCGCAGCGGTCCGAACAACCGCTGGGCACCCAGTCCGACGGCCAATAAGGCCGGAACGGTGCCAAGCCAGAAGACCGCCATGGTGAGTATGCCGGCGCGGATACTCCCTGAACCACCGGCAGTCGCGACAAACACATACAGCCATCCGCAGGGCAGCATTGTGGTCAACAGACCGGTCAGCCACGCGCGTGTGCCGATCGGTTGCTCACATACCGCGTGCAGCACACGACCCATGGCACGCTGCCATGCCTCCGGCGCACGCAGGGTGCCCAGTCGCACGCCCCGCTGCGCCGCCATCGTGCTGATTGCCCATCCGATCATCAGGGCACCGGCCACGACCGCTGCCGTGTGCTGGAAGCCGGCCATGGCGCCCAATGAGGACACACCGGCGCCGATCGCACCGGCGATCGCGCCGAGCGTGAGATACGACGTGAGACGTCCGACGTTGTACATCGCGTGCGCACGGAGCGCTGCGGCGTCGGTGCCGCTGCTGGAGCCGGTGTAGAAGCACACGAATCCGCCACACATGCCGGCGCAGTGCACGCTCCCTACGAGGCTCGCCAGTAGAATGCCCGACGCCGTTCCGATCATGTCTAGCGCACGCTCCCGACGGCTCGCACGGCCGTCACGCGGGTGCTCGAGGTGAAGTGTGACGTGTCGCGCTTCGCGTTCACGCGCACTTCCCATTCACCGGGCGTCTCGATCGGAAAGGAGGCCGTGTAGACGCCGGCGCCTTCATCGGTGAGCGTGGCCGTGGTCAGGTCATTGGCCCGCGCGTTGAACAGCACGGTTGCTTCGACGGCCGCGCCGAGCAACGGCCTCGCTTGCTCGTCACGGAGTACCACGCGTAGCCGTGTGGGCTTCCCGTGTACGATCGAATCCACGAATGCGTGCACTCCCCAGCCGAGATCGAGATTGCGGTGCGTCTGTGCCATCGTGGAGTCGTAGAACACCGCTTTCTTGTAGTAGTCCGGCTCGACCGAAAAGGCGGGATCGTTGTTCGCGATCCGCATCATCACGAGGTTGCCGACAACGGTGACCCCGAGAATGACCGCCATACCGATGGGCCAACCCATGCCCGCTTTCATGGAAATTTGCCGGTTGGCGCGTTCCCGACCGGGCCGAGCAGCCGGTAGCTGACCGACTCCTGATAGCGACGGCCGTCGGTGACGCTGATCGTGATCATGCGCTCGCCGTTCGCGAACGCCGTACGGGGGAGGAGCACGAAGAGACTCGTGCTCCGCGTGGCGCCGGCATCGACCGGCAGCGGATTCTCCGGCGCCACGACGGTGATCTCGTCGGGACGAATGCCCGCCTGGATCATCCCGTCGAGCGTGACTGTGTACTGCATGGCTTCACTGCGACGATTGGTGATCTTGATGCGAATCTGGTTGGAGACCCGCCCATCGGCTTCTTCCGTGAATGGGCCGTCGAGTCCGCCGCGTAGCACCGTGAGGTCGGCCGATTCTTTCAGGAACAGGGCGGCGACGAGCCCACCGACCAGGACGGTGAGCACCGCCGGATAGAGCATGGTGCGCATGCGCAGCAACTGCCGCGGCTTGCCGGCGATCGCATCCTGAGACGAGTAGCGAATCAGCCCGGTGGGCTTCCCGACCTTGATCATGATATCGTCGCAGGCGTCGATGCACTGCGTGCAGTGCACGCACTCCATCTGCAGGCCATGGCGAATGTCGATGCCCGTGGGGCACGTCTGCACGCACGCCCCGCAGTCGATGCAATCGCCCGCCTTCGGATCACGGGCCTTTCCGGCGTGCTCGCGTGGTTCGCCACGGACGTAGTCGTATGCCACGATCACCGACTGGCGATCGATCAGCGCCGCCTGCCAGCGGCCGTAGGGACACACGATGAGACAGGTCTGTTCACGGAAGTAGGTGAAGTTGAACCACACCAGTCCGGTGAAGAGCACGACGAAGAAGAATGCCGTGGGATGTTCCTCCGGAGGGTTGGACATCCAGTTGTACAGCTGATCGGTGCCGACGAAGAAGGCGAGCAGTGTGTGCGACACGAACAGCGCCATCGCGAAGAACGTGAGGTACTTCGCGATGCGCCGCGGCGTGAACCACGAACCCCGTTTGTCGAGATTCCGCGCACCCGTGTAGCCACCGTCGAACCAGCGTCCGATCGGACGGAACAGGAATTCGAGATACACGGTCTGCGGACAGGCCCAGCCACACCACGCGCGCCCGAAGAGCGCGGTGATGAGGAAGATGCCGATCACCCCGCTGCCCATCACGAACATGAACAGCAGCGTATCGGTGGGTAGGAAGGTGTAGCCCATCAACGTGAACTGACGGCGCGGCAGGTCCATGAGAAACACGGGCTTGCCGAACACGCGCAGGTGCGGTGCCGCGAAGAACACGGCCATGAGGAGATAGGCGACGACCTGTCGCTTCTTCCACCACGCACCATGCGAGGGCTTGGGGCGGATCCAGCGGCGGGTTCCGTCCTCGTTGAGCGTGGGGAGCACGCGCCCCGAGGGAGGTCTCTGCATACCCGATGGTGCGACAGTGCTCACGGAGTAACCGGTGTTCCTTGTGGTGCCTTCGGGTTCTCAGGATTCGATCCCTGCAGCGACACCACATACGCCACGACCTGATTGAGCTGCTCCGGCTTGAGCAGCTTACTCCACGACGGCATGCCCTTTTCGAGAACGCCATTCACGAGCGTCTGGTGGATGTCGGTGATCTGTCCGCCGTGAATCCAGGCGTTGTCGGTGAGATTCGGCCCGATCAGACCACCGCCATCCATACGATGACAGGAGGCGCAGTAGGTCTTGTACGTCTCACCGCCTTCATGCACCTCCTCTTTGTCCTTCACCATTGCCAGTAGCAGGTCAGCGGAGACGGCGCCGGTCGGCGCGGGATGCGCCGCCGCGAAGGCCTTCATGTCATCCTCGTAGTCTGCCACGCGACCCTTGCCGTTGCCGACGGGACCGACGTTGAAGAGATAGATCACGGAGAAGATGATCGTGCCGGCAAACGACAGCAGCCACCAGCGTGGCATCGGGTTGTCGTACTCCTGAATACCATCGTACGAATGCTCGATCAGCCGGTCGTTCGTCGACGCGAAGTTCTTGTTCTCCCTGCTGTCCTTGTCGTTCTCGGTCGACATGCGTCAGCCCTCCTTGGTGCGGGGCGTGATCACGTGATCATCCTCCAGTGGCAACAGCGAGGCTTCATACAACTCGCGGCTCCGTGACGGAAGAAACGTGCGGATGGTGATGGCGATGAACACGCCGAGGAACAGCACCAGCGCGATCTCGGCGTAGTTCGAGAGATCCGCGTAGCTCATGATGTCGGAGAGTTTCATTGGGCCCCTTTCACTGCGGTGTTCTGCACCTTGATGTCACGACCGAGGCGCTGCATGTACGCAACCATCGCCACGATCTGCTTGTCCCCGAGTCCCTGCGGTCCCCCCTGCTCTACGATCGCTGCCGCAATCGTCCTGGCCTGTTCACGGGCCATGGCAGGCGCCTTGTTCAGCGCGTCGCCGTACGGCACGCCGACCATCGCCATCGCATCGACGCGCGATTGAATCTGCTCGAAGTCGATAGTCTTGGTCAGGAAGTGCGGATAGGCCGGCATGATCGACTTCGCGGTGACCGCGCGCGGATTCTCGAAGTGGCGCACATGCCAGAGGTCGGGGTACTTGCCGCCTTCACGTGCCAGATCGGGACCGATGCGACGTGAGCCCCAGAGGAACGGATGCTCGTACACCGACTCGCCCGGCTTCGAGTATTCGCCGAATCGCTCGGTCTCGTAACGGAACGGACGTATCATCTGCGAGTGGCAGTTGAAGCAGCCCTCGGCGATGTACATGTCGCGACCGGCCAGTTCGAGTGGCGTATACGGCTTCACCGAAGCGATCGTGGGCACGTTCGACTTGATCAGGAACGTGGGCAGGATCTCGAACAAAGAGGCCACCACGACGGCCAGAATCGTGAGCGCGGTGAACAGCATCGGCGCACGTTCCCACGCGCGGTGCCACTGCACCTGGTTGAAGCGCGCCCAGAGGCCGTTGGCCGGCACGGCCGGGTTTTCATCTACGTATTTCGGCGAGAGCGGTGCCGCTTCGATGATGGGCACCTCGTAGCGCACTGGACGGCGCATCCACGTCATGATGATGTTCCAACCGAAAATCAACGTGCCGATGAGGAAGAACGTCCCGCCGATCACCCGCATCCAGTACATCGGGAGGAGCTTGACCACGGTCTCCACGAAGTCGGGATAGGCGAGGCGTCCCGTTTCGTCGAACGCGCGCCACATGAGACCTTGCGTCACGCCGGCGCTGTAGATCGCGACGACGTACAACACGATCCCCACGGAGCCGATCCAGAAATGCAGCTCCATCGCCTTCTTGCTGTAGATCTCCGTCTGGAACAGACGCGGCAGCAGCCAGTACACCATGCCGAACGTCATGAAGCCGTTCCAGCCCAGGGCGCCCGTGTGCACGTGGGCGATGATCCAGTCGGTATAGTGCGCCAGCGCGTTGACGCTCTTGATCGAGAGCATCGGGCCTTCGAACGTGGACATCCCGTACGCCGTGATACCGACCACGAAGAACTTGAGGATCGGATCCGATGCGACCTTGTGCCAGGCGCCGCGCAACGTGAGCAGGCCGTTGATCATGCCGCCCCACGACGGAGCCCAGAGCATGACGGAGAAGAGCATGCCGACGGTGCTCGCCCACTCGGGGAGCGCCGTGTAATGCAAGTGGTGCGGACCGGCCCAGATGTACATGAACACCAGCGACCAGAAGTGCAGGATGGACAGCTTGTAGCTGAACACCGGCCCTTCGGCGGCCTTGGGCATGAAGTAGTACATCAGGCCGAGGAACGGCGTGGTCAGGAAGAAGGCCACGGCATTGTGCCCGTACCACCACTGCATGAACGCGTCCTGCACACCGGCGTAGATGCTGTAGCTCTTGAACAGCCCGGCCGGCATGGACAGGTTGTTGAAGATGTGCAGAATAGCAACCGTCACGATCGACGCGATGTAGAACCACAGTGCGACGTAAAGGTGCCGTTCACGACGCTTGATCAGCGTGCCGAAGAAGTTCACCGCGAACGCGACCCAGACCACCGCAATCGCGATGTCGATGGGCCATTCGAGTTCGGCGTATTCCTTGGCCTGCGTGAAGCCCAGCGGTAGCGTGATGGCGGCGGCCACGATGATCGCCTGCCACCCCCAGAAGTGGAACTGGCTGAGTCCATCGGAGAACATGCGGGCCTTCAGTAGCCGCTGCGTGGAGTAGTAGCAGCCCGTGAAGAACGCATTGCCGGCAAAGGCGAAAACGACGGCGTTGGTATGCAACGGACGCAATCGCCCGAAGGACAGCCACTCGACGTTGAGATTGAAAATGGGATCGGCGAGCTGAAGCGCGATCAGGAGACCGACTAGCATGCCCACCACGCCCCAGATCAGCGTGGCGAACAAGAACTTGCGTACGATGGCGTCATCGTACGAGAACCGGTCGAGCGTCGCGGCCGACGCGCGCGGCACGGCCACGGAGGCCGCGCTGAGTGCGGGGGTCATCGAGTTCCTCTGGCGAGACGTGGAAGGGGGGTCATGAGAGGAGAGTCTAGGCTGGTGCACAGAGTGGGCACGTCAGGCAGGTCACCGGAACACGTCGGGGATTCCCTGATATTCAGGATCTTGCACACGAGAAAAGCGCGGGCGAGACCAGATGGCCTCGCCCGCGCTTCGCGAACTTCTCGAGAACCGGACCGCTTACGCCACTCGGCGAATCGATGCGCGACCCGACCGGCGCTGGGGTGTGCCATCGACCACGAACCGTTCGCTCTGCGCCCGCTGCGCTCGCGCCTGCGCGCTCAGTTCCTGCGCCGCGCTGGCCGACTCCTCGGCGTTGGCCGCCGCATTCTGCACCGTGCCATTGAGTGCCGTCACGGCATCGCGGATCTGGTTGATGCCGTCCTGCTGCGATCGCGTGGCCTGTCCGATCGATTCCATGATCGCGTTCACGCTGCTGATGCGCGTCGACACCTCGCGCAGCTGCGCGTCCACCTGGTTCGAAATCGACACACCGCCTTCCACCCGCTGCACCGCCTGATCGATCAGCTCGGCCGTGGTCCGGGCGGCGTCGGCGCAACGCAGGGCGAGCGCACGGACCTCGTCGGCCACCACCGCGAAGCCACGACCGGCGTCACCGGCGCGAGCCGCTTCCACCGAGGCGTTCAACGCCAGGAGGTTCGTCTGGAAGGCTATTTCGTCGATCGTCTTCACGATCCTGGCCGTTTCGCGCGCTGCGGACCGGGTTTCGTCCATCGCTGTCATTAAACGCAGCACGTCAGTCACACCAGTACCGGCCGCCGCGCTGGCGTCCGCTGTGGCCGAGCGGGCCTGGCCGACATCTGCTGCGTTCGACTGGCTGAGCGACGCCAGTTCGGTCAGACTGGCGCTGACCTCTTCCAGCGACGCGGCCTGCTCCGACGTGAGCTGCGCCAGGTTGTCGGCACCGTTGGCGATCTCGCCCGACGCGCCGTCGATCTGCTCCGACGACGACCGCAGTTCCCCGATCGCGTCTCGCAACTGCTGCAGCGCGCCGTCCATCGCGGCGGCCGTCACATCGTACGTCTTGCCGAATCCGATCCCGATCACGCTCGTCAGGTCGCCATCACGCATGGCGACGATGGCCGGCGTGAGCGTATCGAGGAAGCGCTGCGTATTGGCCTGATCCTGCTCGCTGGACACGCGGAGTGCTTCCACCGTTCGTGAGGCATCGACCATGCGGGTGGCCATCGACTGGAACGCCCCGTGAAGCCCGGCCTGCTCGTTGAAACGCATCGCCCGACGCTCCTGGACCGCCAGCCCAAGTTCGGCGGCCCCGTGATCGAGCGACCGCACCGCCGCGATCACCGTGCGCACCGCCGCGGCCACCCCATCACCGACCGGCTCGCTGTCCACGCGCCCCTCGCCCAACGCCTCGAGCGACTCGTATACATCCTGCGTGGTGGACGCTTCGCGATGCAACTGCACCGACATCCACACCAGTATCGCACTCTCGAACACGACGAACAGCGCGTGTACCACCACGATACCATGACCGCCGACCGTGTGATTGAGCAGGAAGACGCCCACGCCCACCGTCTGCAGCACGTGAAAGCCGACATGGTGTATCGCGATCGTGACGGCCGCCGCCACGACGACGCGCCAGTCTCGGTACACCAAGAGGAAGGCGAGCGACGCGAACACGTGAAAGTGCGCCTCGATCATCCCGTGGGCCTGTTGAATAAATACGGCTGAGTACGCCATGAAGGCGACGCCGATGGCCAGTCGCGTCAACCCGGTGCCGGCGGCCGACCGCGAGAGCCAGAAGGCTCCGAGCGAGATCGGCAGGGCAAAGGCAAACGCAGTGGTCCAAGCGCCATGAAGCGACGCCAGTAACAGCGAAATCGGAAAATGGGCCAGGAGGACCAAACCCAGCAGGCGATCGGCGGAAGCACGACTACGGCCGAGCACGGTATCAGCAAGAGGAGACGACATTGACACTCGGCGATGGAGCGGAGGCTCCGATCAGGGGTACCGGCAAGGCGGTGACATCGTCGTCGAACCGCTTCATCGCTTGGATATCCCACAGGCACGCCAGCTCACGCCGGCACCACCCTACTCTGTTCAGTATCGACAGGGGCGAGCAACTCTTTATACTTCTCCCCCATATGAGCCAACACGCGGACTTCCCTCAGCCGCCAAACCGGCGTGCCTTTCTCCTCACCGCCGCCCAGCTCGGCGTCGCCTCGCTCGCCACCGTGGTCGGGGCTCGGGTGCTCGATGCCCAGCCGGCGCCCAAGCGCGCGGTTGCCAGCGCAGCACTGCCCCCCATGACGGTCTACAAGGACCCGAACTGCGGCTGTTGCACGGAATGGGTAGGCCACGTACGGAAGGCCGGGTTCGTGGTCACCGTGCGCGACACCGCCGACATGGCCAGCGTGAAGGCGTCCTTTGGTGTGCCTTCGGCGCTCGAATCCTGCCATACGGCACGAGTCGGAGCCTACGCGATCGAAGGACATGTGCCGGCCGATCTCATCCAGAAGCTGCTTCGCGAGCAGCCGGTGGCGCGCGGACTGGCCGTGCCGGGTATGCCGATGGGTTCTCCCGGTATGGAACAAGGCTCGCAGAAGGATGCCTACGACGTGGTCCTGTTCGACAAGGCCGGCAAGACCCGGGTATACGCGTCGCGTTGATGGAAGCCGCCGCCGTGGACAGCTCGGCCTGGCCCCTGCGGGTGCAGCACGCGCACGACGACGACGTGGCCGAGATTGTGGCGCTCAACAACATGTTTGCCCCCGACGGACTGACGCTCCATCGGAGCGAGTCCTTCGTGATGAGTCACCTGCAGGACTATCAGGTAGTCCGCGGCGCGGACGGCAAACTGTTGGGACAGGTCGCGCTCGACGAGTATTCGCCGTCGCTCGTCGAATTGGTATCGCTCGCGGTGGCCCCGGAAGCGCAGGGCAAAGGTCTCGGTCAGCGTCTGATTAAGGCGGCGGAAAAGCTGGCGCGGGAACGTGGCTACCCTGAGTTGTTCGCCATTTCGCTGGCCGAGCCACTCTTTCTGCGCATGGGATTTCACGAATCCACCATTCTGCGCTACCCCGAAAAAATCTCACGGTACCGGTCGATTTCGCGGTCCGAGCTCTCGATCGGTCGGAAGTTCTGCTTTGCGACCTTGCTAACCCCGTATCCCACGGCCGGTTGAAGCAGGTGGAGGCGACGGGCGAACACGATGACCGCTCGCGCGCCTGCGCTTTGCACTTTGCGGGTCGGACCCGCCGCCAACGGCGTCAGGACACGTATCTCGAACGTGGCCTGCCGCAATGCAAACACGCGAGGCAGGTGCGCCAACAGCGTCTCGTCGCCAAACCAGCAGAGCGTTTCGCCTTGACCGTCGGCCGCATGCGCTGACAGCGCCACGGGCACCACCGGCACGTGGGCGATAACGGCCGCTTCCAGCAACGATGAACGGAACGGCAGGACCTGGCGGCCGTTGGTCGTGGTGCCTTCCGGAAAGAGCACTACACGCGTGCCCTGCTGCAACGACGCACTGAGCACGGCAATGGCGCGTCGCAAATCGCGTTTGCGACGTCGGTCGATCCAGATCACGCCAAGGGCCTCACCGAGCACACCCACCACCGGCCAGTCACGCACATCGTCCTTCGCCACGAAGGTGCAGTCGTAATGCGCCACCATGGCCACGATGTCGATCCAGGAGAGATGATTCGCGACCAGCAGCGCGGGTCCTACCGGTAGCGCGCCGACCGTACGCACCTCGATGCGCAGCAGTCGAAGGATGCAGCGGCACAGCCAACGGACGCCGAAACGTACGACGTCCTGAACGATGCGGGGCACGACGCGCGTGGTCCGCGGCGGCATCACCCGAACAGCGACGCGTAGCTCCGCGCGTCCATATCCTGGATGTCCAACAACACAAGAAAGTCGGTGGTCCCGAAGGCATGATCCAGCGCGGGCGCGCCACACACTTTGGCGCCGAGCGACAGGTAGCCTTCGAACAACGGAGGTAGGCCCGCCGTGAGTGCCGTGGTGTCGATCAGGGGTCGAGCGCGACCGTCATCCGACAACGCCCGGGCGGCGGGACGCGGACGCACGAGAATCTGATTATGCAGTGCGGACCGCGCGTGCAGCGCGCGCCACGCCTCGAGGGCCGGTTCCGGAGAGACGCCAGACAGCGAGCAGCAGCCGAACAGGTACCGCTTGTCGTTCCATTGCAGATAGCGCGCGATGCCCTTCCACAGGAGTCGGAGCACGCGGCCCGAGCGATGCGCCGGATCGACGCAGGCCCGACCGATTTCGACGGCGCCCGCCAGCACGGTTCCCGGCACGGCGCCCAGTTCGAAGAGGGTGGCGCTATAGAAGCCATGCCGCGTGGCGGCCATGACGGCCGTTTGCAGGCGATAGGTGCCGACGACGACACCCGTTCCTCGCTCGCAAATCATGAGGTGGTGAAACCAGGGATCCCGTTCGTCGGCTTCACGCGCGTGGGTGGTTTGCGTGGCGTCCGCCTGACCACACCCTTCCCTCAGCTCGTCACAGAACACGCGGTATCGCAGCGACTGCACGGCATGCAGATCCTGGCGGGACCACGCAAAGCGGAGCACGTACTTGCCGGTCTCCACGACTCCCGGCGGAATACCATCGACGTGGTGGGGGAAGACGTCAGCCTCGAGCGGGGCGATGGCCGTTGGTTGGTCGCCTACCGGCAACAGGTAGGGGGAGTTCGACGCGTCAAAAGCGCGAGCGAGCATGAAGGCCTCCAATGGTCGGTAAACGTCCGCCGCCGTGTGCCCGGACGGATAAACTTGAGGCGCCGTGGTACCGAACTGGCGGGCGAATGACCACGGAACGGTCACTGGCCGGCAACGGTCCGTACGCGGTGCACTGGCCCCGATGCGGCGACGGGGTGAGCTTTCCCCCATGTCACCTCAGTTCGTCGACCCCTCGCTGCCCAAGCGGATCGATCGTTGGCGCAGCCCCGCGCTCGGTCTGGAAATGCCGATCGTTTCTTACGGTTGGCGTGGCCAGCCCATCTTGCTCTTCCCGACAGCTGCCGCCGACTTCCTGGAGAATGAACGCTTCTGGTTGATCAAGGCGATCGAGCCTTTGCTCATACAGGGACGCATCCGCGTCTTTTCGATCGACAGCATCAACAAGCTGGCATGGATGGACCGCAGCTTACCGGTGTCGGAAGCCGGTCGGCGTCAGGCGCTGTATTCGCGCTACATCGAAGACGAAGTCGTGCCGTTCATCCGTCACGTATGCGGCGACGGACAGGCGCGCGCGATCACCACCGGTGCGAGCTTCGGCTGCTTTCATGCCGCGAACGCGTTCTTCCGACGCCCTGATCTCTTTGGCGGTGTGGTGGCCATGAGCGGCTTCTTCGACCTGGCACCGAGCTACCTCAAGGGATACAGCGACGACCATTGCTACTTCAACAATCCGATGTGGTACGTGGGGAACATCGAGGGCGGAGCGCTCGACCTGCTGCGTCATCACTCGAAAATTGCGCTCGTAACCGGACAAGGTGCGTACGAGAAGCCGGAGATGACGCGCAACTTTCATGATCTCCTCGATCGGAAGCAGGTCGGGCATATCTTCGACCTGTGGGGGTATGACGTGAATCACGACTGGCCGTGGTGGCGCAAGATGTTGCCACACTATCTGGAGCGACTGGGATGCTGAACTGCAGCGGTGGGTTCTGGGTGTTGAGTCTTGGGTTGGCGGTGACGGCGCCAACGTTTGCCATGGCGCAGGCTGCTGCAAAAGCGCCGGCTGCGGCCGTGTCGATGAAGGATGCGTCGCTCGCGGCGCGCCTGGTGTACGTGCGCAAGCTGCTGCGCAACACGCCGCTGGTGGACGGTCACAACGATCTCCCGTGGGCGATGCGCGAAGCGGCGAAGGATCCGCTCGATGTCGTGGCGTACGATCTCCGACGCAGAACCGCGGGCATGACGGACATTTCGCGTCTGCGCAAAGGCATGGTGGGCGGACAGTTCTGGTCGGTGTACATCCCCGGCGAGGTACGCGACTCCGGCTACGCGCGCATACAGCTCGAGCAGATCGACATCGCCAAGCGCGTGATCGCGCGGTATCCGGATGTGTTCGTGCCGGCGTTCACCGCGGCCGACGTACGCGCGGCGTATGCACAGGGCAAGATCGGCTCACTGCTGGGCATGGAAGGCGGACACGCGATCGAGAATTCGCTGGGTGCGCTCCGCTCCTACTACGAGCTCGGCGCGCGCTACATGACGCTCACGCACAACGTGACGCTCGACTGGGCAGACGCCGCCAACGACGTACCGCGCAACAGGGGACTCACCGCGTTCGGTAAGGAAGTCGTGCGCGAGATGAACCGGCTGGGCATGCTGGTCGATCTGGCGCATACTTCGCCGGCGGTGATGAGCCAGGCGCTCTCGGTGACCGAGGCCCCGGTGATCTGGTCGCATGCAGCGGCCCGTGGTATCACCGATGTGCCGCGCAACGTGCCCGATTCCATTCTCGCACGCCTGCCGAAGAACGGCGGGGTGGTGATGATGACGTTCGTGCCGGGGTTCGTGTCGCAGACCGTCGCCAACTACAGCGCGCAGGTCACGACGGTGCGAGACTCCATCGCCAAGCGCTTCCCGAACGACAACGATGCGCAGTTCAAGGCGGTGGCCGCGTGGCGTGAAACGCACCCCACGCCGATCGCGACGATTGCTGATGTGGCCGACCATCTCGATCACATCAAGCAGATCGCGGGCGCCGCACATGTCGGGATCGGCGGAGATTTCGACGGCATCACGGAAACCGTGCAGGGGCTCGAAGATGTCTCGACGTATCCCACGCTGTTTGCAGAACTGCTGAAGCGTGGCTGGACCGACACGGAACTCAAGGGTCTCGCCGGCGAGAATGTACTGCGTGCGCTGAAGGGTGCCGAGACCATTTCGACGCTGCTACGCAAGTCGCGTCCCGCCTCCACGAAGACCATTCAGCAGCTGGACGGTCGCCGCCAATGAGCCACGATCGCCGCACTTTTCTGAAGCACTCCGCGCTGCTGGGTGGCGCGGTTGGGATTGGACTGCCAGCCGCTGCCGGTGCGCTCATCGCCGATCGCGTGCGCCCGCTGGCGTATCGCCCCGAAGCGGGAGACACGCAGCCGAAACCGCTGCGCATTCTCATTCTCGGCGGCACCGGCTTCATCGGGCCGAACCAAGTGGAGTACGCCCTCGCCCGGAAGCACGCCGTCACGCTGTTCAATCGTGGCAAGACGAACGCGATGCTTTTCCCGAACGTCCCGCGCATCATCGGTGATCGCAACGTGGCTGGCGGCCACGATGGCTTGAAGAGTGGCACGTGGGATGTGGTGATCGATAATCCCACGCGCAATCCGCAGTGGGTGCGCGATGCTGGCAGCGCACTGAAGGGACGCGTGGGTCAGTACATCTTCGTGTCCACGATTTCGACGTACCGTGACAATTCGATTGTCGGTATGGACGAAAGCGGCCCGCTGCACGCGCCGGGTGTGCCGGCAGTGTGGGCGGATAACGATGGCGGGAACTACGGCCCCAACAAGGTGCAGTGCGAAATCGATGCGAAGGCACAGTTCGGCGAGGACAAGGTCACGATCGTACGTCCGGGATTGATCGTGGGCCCCGGTGACCTGAGTGATCGATTCTCGTATTGGCCGGTGCGCATAAACAAGGGCGGCGAGATTCTCGCACCGGGCACACCAATCGATGCGGTGCAGTACATCGATGCCGAAGACCTTGGCCAGTGGATGGTGCGCCTCGCCGAGAACCACACCATCGGCACCTTCAACGCGACCGGACCCGAGTCACCCACGAACATCGCCGAGATGCTGTACGGCATCAAAGCCGTGACCAGCAGTGATGCCCGTTTCACCTGGGTGGCCGCGGATTTTCTGGCGGCGAATCAGGTGCGGGCGTGGAGCGACATGCCGGTGTGGATGCCGCCGACCGGGCGCACGGCCGGCTTCATGTCGGTGAACTGTCAGAAGGCGTTTGCGGCCGGACTGACCGTGCGTCCGCTGGCGGACACGGCGAAGCATACGCTCGACTGGTACAAGTCGCGCCCGGCGGCCGAGCAGGAGAAAGCGCGGGCCGGACTTGCGCCAGAGAAGGAGAAGATGGTGCTGGCGGCGTGGCACGCGAAGCAATCCGGAGCGCAGTGATTCGTCGTGTGATGGCGAAGCTGGTGACGGTCGAGGAAGGCGAGTGGCGGGCCACGCTGTTCGCTTTCACGTTTTTCTTCTTCCTGCTGGCCAGCTATTTCATTCTACGTAGCATCCGCGATGCGATCGGTGTCGCGGCGGGCACGGCAAAGCTACCTTGGCTGTTCACGGGCACGCTGCTCGCTACGCTGCTCGCGAATCCACTGTATGCCACCGTCGTTTCGCGACTACCGGTCCGTCGGTTCATACCGATCGTGTACCGCGTATTCGCCGTGCTGCTAGTGGGTTTTTCCATCGCCGTATATACGACCGGACCCGCTGAAGAGCAGTATCTCGGGCCGGCGTTCTGGATCTTCATCAGCGTGTTCAGTCTGTTCGTGCCGTCGGTGTTCTGGGGCTTCATGGCCGACACTTTCTACAGCGAACAAGGCAAGCGGCTCTACGGCTTCATCGGCGTCGGTGGGACGCTTGGTGGCCTGTTCGGATCGAAGTTCACGTCGCTGTTGGCGACGAGCGTCGGCACGCCGGTGTTGATGTTGATGTCGGTGGTGATGCTCGAGTGCGGCGTGCAGGTGATCCGCCGGTTTCCACCGAGCTTCCGTGCGGAAACGCGTAGTCGCGAGGCGGCAGATCGGTCGGTCGGTGGCACGTCGCTGGCGGGCATCACCCATGTCTTTCGGTCGCCGTATCTGCTCGGCATCTGCCTGTTCATGCTGCTCTTCACGATCGGCACCACGGTGCTGTATTTCCAGCAGGCCGAGATCGTGGGCGCCAGGTTCGCGGACCGCGAATCGCGCACGGCATTCCTGGCCAATCTCGACTTCTACGTACAGCTGCTCACGGTGCTCGCGCAATTGTTCATCTCGGGGCGCGTGATCAGATGGATCGGCGTCGGCATGACGTTGGCGATTTTGCCGCTGGTGAGCGTGATCGGCTTCGGCGCGCTCGGGGTGTGGCCATCGCTGTCGCTGTTCGTGGCGTTCACGGTGGTGCGCCGCGCGGGCAACTACGCCTTCGCGAATCCCGGACGCGAAGTGCTGTTCTCGGTGATTCCACCGGAAGACAAGTACAAGGCGAAGAACTTCATCGACACGTTCGCCTATCGTAGTGGCGATCAGATCGGGGCCTGGAGCTATGCCGCGATGTCGGCCGCTGGCCTCGCAGTCAGTTCGATCGCGCTGATCGCGGCGCCGATGAGCGCGGTGTGGCTGGTGGTGGCGCTTTGGCTGGGGCGGCGTCACACGGTGCTGTCGAAAGCGGAGTCGGCGTAGGGGGCGACCGTCGCTGAGGTTGCGCCGAACGAACAGCCTTGCCACGGATTATGGTGATGGACACGGATTGAACGAACAACGTGCCTGATGGTGGGTGCATGCCGGAGGCCGTCGTTCACACGCACGTAATCCGCGTACGGCCGCCGTTGATCTGCGGTACAGCAGCCGCAGCCCGACTGCCCGCGTATTTGAACCGACCATCGGCGTGGGCTGAAGGATCGGTAACGGCTGGAACACGGAACCGGCGGATTCTGAGGAACCGCACAGATAAGTACACAGCGATGTTCGAAATCGTAGCGTCGCGGCTGTTGCTTATCCGTGCCATTCTGTGCGATCCGCTATCTCCGTGTTCCAGCTGTTGCGGTTGCCGGGACTATTTACGGATGAGGTGCGTGGTCCCGTCGCGCCCACAGGACTACTACGGCACCATCTTTACGAAGCCGTCGTACTTCCACGCACTGCCCGCGCGGAGCCAGCGTTCGCAGAATGTGTAGCGCTGCGTTTGCGGGGCCTGTCCTTCGAGGGCCGGCGCAGCGGTGAACTGGGTGGTATACGAGAGATTGATCTCGTGCGGCAGTTCACCACGCTCGATGCGGGTGATGGCAACCCACACGCCCGTCGGGGTCGCGCATCCCACGCCGCCGACGGCGGTGCAGGGCTCGACATCGAGGGCGCCGGTTTCCGTCCATTCGGCGATCGGCGCGAACGCGATCGCCGTGAGCGACTGTCCGTTGTAGCGACGCACTGCTTCACTACTGGCTGTGCGACCGAATCGCTTGGCGCTGTACTCGGCGATCGGGATGCCGGCTGGGCGATCCTGCGTGATGATCCGGACAATTGCCCGGGAGATGAGCGATTCAGGATCGGGCAGTGACCAAGCGCCTGACGCGGCCTGCGACCGGGGGGGCGCGACGCGCGCTTGGGCTTCCGCTGAGCGCCACGGACCATAGAGACCGAGCACGATCAGCGCGGCGGCCACGGTGCAGCGGTCGCGGAACGCGCGCGAGGGGGCTAGCGTGAACAGAGAGGTCGTCATGGTAGTCGAGTGAATGCTACACCGATTCTGACGGCGCGTTGCCGGGCTCGCTGAGATTCTTCCCGTTTGGTGTTTCGTGCGGTGACACGAGACACGTCCCTCTCACTTGACAGTGTTAAGTGAACCCCCCATATTTCCGTCCATGACCACGTCCGCCATCCGTACCGCATCGCTGGCCCGCCGGGAACGGCAGAAGGCCGAGACGCGCCAGGCTATCCTGCATGCGGCGCGGGAACTATTCGTGTCGGATGGCGTGGAGGCGACAACGATGCGGGCCATCGCGGCCAAGATCGGGTATACGCCAACGGCAATCTATCACCACTTCCGCGACAAGGATGCCCTGATCGTGGAGCTGTGCATGGCCGACTTCAGGTCGCTGGGCCAGGCGATGTACAAGATTGGTCGGATCGAGGATCCGGTGGAGCGGCTACGGCGCATGGGGGCGGCATATACCGACTTCGCGCTCGATAATCCAAGCCAGTATCGGTTCATGTTCATGACAGTATTGAAGCAGCCAATGCTCGATGCCTTCGGAAACGTCATGAAATCTCCAGATGAAGACGCCTACGGTTTTCTGCTGAAGACGGTCACCGAAGGGATCGAGCAGGGCCTCTATCGCCCGGAACTGAGCGACGCCCCCGAGCTCGCCCAGATGGTGTGGGGCGGTATTCACGGTATTATTTCGCTCTGGTTCACCCATTGCGATGACCCGCATATCGTCCTCCGCGACCCCCGCGAAACTGTCCGCACGATGTGCGACGCCATGATTCGCGGGAGTCTTCGACACTCTGCCTAGCGGCAGTCCGTTTGGTGTTCAGCTCCACGGGACGCTTCGGCGTCCTTCTTTTGGCTCCCTTGCTTAACAACGTTCTATAAACGAGCAATGTTCTACACACTACCTACGTTCAAAGCGGTGCAGTCGATGCGCACGGTGGCCGCCATCGCGCTTTTGGTGGCCGTCACCGCGGTTGCCAGAGCACAAGCGCCGCCGAACGCCCGCCAGCTCCTCGACGGCTACGTCGCCGAAGCGCTTACCGCCAATCTGTCCATCGCGCAGCAGTCGGCGGCGCTCACACGCGCCAGCGCCGGCGTGCGTGAGGCCAATGGCCGATTTCTCCCCAGCGTAGGGTTGAACGCGCGCTACTCGGAGTTCAATGGCGTTGTGAACATCGGGGACTTCATCAACCCCGCCTACGCGGCGTTGAACGAGCTCATCGGGCAACCCCGCTTCCCAACGGACGTCAACGCAACGCTCCCGTTCCGCCAAGAAACAAAGCTCGAGCTCGTCCAGCCGCTGTTCAACGACGCACTGTTCGGTGCACGCGCCGCGGCCCGCGCCCAGCGCGATCTGGTCGGCGCCACCCGGCACACGGCCATGCGCCAGCTCGCCGCAGACATCCAGCAGGCGTGGCTCGGCTACGCCAGTACGGTGCGCGCCGTCGAAACGCTCGAACGCACGCTCCCGCTGCTCGACGAGAACGTGCGCGTGAGTGAACGGCTCATCGGCGCAGGACTGGCGACGCCCGATGTCCTGCTGCGTGCGCGGGCCGAGCGCAGCGAACTGCTCCAGCAGATTCAGGAAGCCACGCGCCAGCGCGCGGCGGCTGGTCGAGGATTCAACCTGCTCCGCAATCGCGATGACGAGAGCGCGATCATGCTGGCTGACGACAGCACGTTGCTGACCGTGGACTCGCTGTCGCGCGCTGCCCTACTCGCGCATGCACTGACGCATCGGGAGGAGTTGGCCCAGGCGGGCGGTGGCGTCGCACTGGCCCGCGCGCAGCAGCGTATCGCCACCTCGGCCTTCCTGCCCAATCTCGCGCTGGCGGCGAGTTACGGCGTGCAGGGAGACCGCTATCGCTTCGACCAGCGCAGCGACGTCGGTATCGCGTCGGTCGTACTGTCGTGGAACGCCTTCAATGGCGGACAGGACGCGGCGCGCCGCGAACAGGCGAATGCCACTCGCGCGGAAGCTGATTATCGTCGCCGCGAGGCCGAGCGTGCGATCACGTTACAGGTCGGCAATGCCTTCGATGCCGTCCAATCGGCGCGCAGCACCCTTACGACGGCCAGCGATCGCCTCGCCAGCGCGGAGCGCGCCTTCTCGCTGGTGCAGCGCCGATTCGCCGAGGGACTGGCCACGCCTGTGGAGTTCCTGAGTGCGCGCACGGCCTTCACGTCGGCCGCCATCAACCAGGTCATCACCCGCTTCACTTTTGCCACTCGCGTAGTCGAACTCGAACGTGCCGCCGCACTTCGCACGCTGCCGAACTAGCGCATGTCGCTCACTTCCGATCCCACGACCATGAACATGCTGCGCACCATGACCTCGCTCCGTCCCACCACGCTGTTCCTGGTGGTCATGCTTCCTCTGCTCGCGGCCTGCGACCGTGCGTCGGCCACCGACGAGCCGAACGCGCCGAGTACACCAGTGGTCCCGGTGAGTCTCGCCACCGTCAGCGACAGCAGCCCCCTCGAACCGGTCACCGCCACCGGTACGTTCGGCTCGCGAGACGAGATTCCGCTGGCCTTCAAGATCGGCGGCATCGTGTCCCGTGTACTGGTCGACGAAGGCGCATCGGTGCAACGTGGACAGCTGCTCGCGTCGCTCGACCTGCGTGAGATCAACGCCGCCGTGGACAAGGCGCAGGCGGGCTTCGACAAGGCACAGCGAGATCAGGCCCGTGTGCAGCGCCTCGCCGCCGACAGCGTGGCGACCCTCGCTCAGCTCCAGGACGCCACGTCGGCCCTCGAGGCGGCCCGCTCGGATGTGATTACCGCCAAGGTCAATCGGGAGTACGCCACCATCGTCGCGCCGGAAAGCGGCATGGTCCTGCAACGACTGGTCACGGCCGGTTCCAACGTGTCGCCGGGCACGCCGATCCTGCGGCTGGGGGGAACGCGGCGCGGGCGTGTGCTACGCGCCGGGCTTCCCGACCGCGATGCGCTGCGCGTGCGGCTTGGCGACCCGGCCACTGTCCGGTTCGATGCCTTACCGTCGCGCACCTTTGCCGGTCGCGTGCTGATGGTCGGACGCTCCGCCGACCCGCGTACCGGGACGTACGCGGTCGAGGTCACCGTGAATGACGCCGATGCGTTACCCAGCGGACTGGTGGGCACCGTGGCGATCGCGGCACAAGGTGTCGGCCCCGCGAGCAGAAGAGGCGCCGTAGGCGGAGCCTCGATCTCGGTGGACGCATTGCTGGAGGCCGATGTCGATTCGGCCACCGTGTACACCGTGGTGGAAGCCGCTGACAGGCGCGACGAGTTGATCGCGCAGCCCCAGCGTGTGCGGGTAACGGGGCTGAGCGGTGATCGCGCGTTGATCGAAGGGCTCGCGCCGGATTCGCGCATCGTGACGCGCGGTGCCGCCTACGTGATCCCGGGGGCGCGGGTACGCATCGTGACGTCCGATACCCTCAACGCAGCGATCAAGGCCAAGACGGTGCTCCCGTGAGCATCATCGGGAAGCTCGTGGAGTTCTCGGTGAGGCGATGGCAGTTCACCGTCCTGCTCTTCCTCATGTTCGGCGCACTCGGCGTTACGAGTTGGCTCGCCATTCCGCGCGCAGAGGATCCTGATTTTCCGATACCGACCTTCATCACGATCGCCGTGTATCCGGGCGCTTCACCGGAGGACATGGAGCAGTTGGTGACCGAGCCGATCGAGAAGAAGCTCAAGTCGTTGACGGAGGTCAAGAAGCTCAAGTCCACCAGCAGTGATGGGCTGTCGGTCATCAGAGTCGAGTTCGAGTCGACATCCGACGCCGAACGGAAGTACGATCAGGTGATCCGTGAGGTGAATGCCCTACGCGCCGACCTGCCGTCGTCGCTGCAACGCCTGGAGGTGCTGCGCACCGAAAACTCCGATCTCACGGTGTTTCAGGTGGCGTTGGTCGCTCCGCGGGCGCCGTATGCACAGGTGGACGACATCGCCAAGCGATTCGAAGACGCGCTCGAGCGGGTGCCGGGCGTGAAGACGGCGGAACGATGGGCTGCCCCACCTCGCGAAATGCAGGTCACGCTCGATCTCGGTCGTATGGCACGACTCGGTCTCACGCCGGCGCAGGTGCTGAACGCCTTGGGGAGCGATAACGCGCAGATCCCCGGCGGGTCGGTGGACGTGGGCACGCGTCGCTACAATATCGCTACCACCGGTCGTTACAAGAGCGCCGCCGATGTGGAGCGCACGGTCATCGCCGGTACCAACGGTGCCGTGGTGCGCGTGCAGGACATCGCGATGGTGCAGTGGGCCGATGGCGACCCCGTGCACATGGGACGCTGGAACGGCGACCGCGCGATGTGGGTCACGGTCGCCGTGCAGACCGGCCAGAACGTGTCTGCGGTGAAGGCCGAGGTATGGGCTGCGTTGGACGATCTCGAGAAGGGATTGCCCGAGGGAATCACGTTGGCTCGCGGTTTCGATCAATCGCAGAACGTCGATCGGCGGCTCGCGCAACTGGGCAAGGATTTCGCGATTGCGTTGGCGCTGGTGTTGATCACCTTGTTGCCGCTTGGCACGCGCGCGTCGGTAATCGTGATGATCTCGATTCCGCTCTCGCTGGCCATGGCCGTGATGCTGCTGTATGTCACGGGATACAGCATCAATCAGTTGTCCATCGTGGGCTTCGTCATCGCTCTTGGCCTGTTGGTCGACGACTCGGTCGTGGTGGTCGAGAACATTTCGCGATTCCTGCGCAACGGATACTCCCGCACCGATGCCGCAATAGAGGGTACGAAACAGATTGGCGTGGCGGTGTTGGGCGCCACCGGAACGCTCATCTTCGCGTTTCTGCCGCTGCTGTTTCTGCCGGGACTGGCGGGCAAGTACATCCGTTCGTTGCCGATTGCGGTGGTATATGCGGTGGTGTCGTCGCTGTTCGTATCACTCACGATCATTCCGTGGCTGGCCAGTCGGCTCATGCCACGTTCGGAACACGCCGAGGGCAATCGGGTGTTGCAATGGCTCGATCGTGGTATTCATCGCACCTATGCGCCGTTGTTGCATCGCGCCTTGGCCGCGCCGCGCGCTACTCTCGTGCTCGCGCTGTCATTGGTCGTCGGCTCGTTCGCCTTGGTGCCGGCGGTGGGCTTCTCGTTGTTTCCCAAGGCCGGCACACCGCAGTACCACGTGGACATCGAGACGCCCGAGGGCACGTCGTTGGCGGAGACCGACCAGGCGGCGCGGTACGCCGAAGCGGTGATCCGACAGCACCCCGCGACGCGGGGCGTGTTTACCAACGTGGGCAAGGACAACCCGGCGGTGTACTACAACGTCACGCAGCGGCCAGAGGCGCCCAACCGCGGTCAGCTGATCGTGCTGTTGAGCGCGTACGACAACGTACGAACGCCGCTCGCGCTCGATTCACTGCGTCGGCGACTCGCGCTGTATCCTGGCGCGCGCATCGAGCTCAAGGAGTTCGAGAACGGACCGCCCATTGATGCGCCGATCGCGATGCGCATCGAGGGCACCAGTCTGGATACGCTGCAACGGTTGGCGGCGCAGTACGATGCGGCCTTCAAGCGCACCGCGGGCACGCAATACGTGAACAACCCGGTGCGGTTGCGTCGTTCAGATCTCACCTTGGTGGTGGACAAACAAAAGGCGGGCTTGTTGGGTATCCCGAGCGTCGAGGTGGAGCGCACGTTGCGACTGGGCATTGCCGGGCTCGAGGCCGGTACGATCCGCGCGGAGAACGGTGACGAGTATCCGCTCATGGTACGTATTGCGCACAACGGCCGACCGGCGCCGGAGGCGCTCGATCGTATCCAGGTCAGTGGCGTGACGGGTGCGATGATCCCACTCTCGCAGATCGCTATGCTGCGCTTCAGCGCATCACCGACCACGATTGATCACATGAACCGTCAGCGATCGGTGACGATCACGAGCTACGTACGTTCGGGATACAACACCGATGCCGTCACGAAACAGGTAATGACCGCACTCGATTCCATCGCGCTGCCTGCAGGCTATGTGATGTATCCCGCCGGCGAGATCGAGAGCCGGAAGGAAAGCTTTGGCGGCATCGGCGGCGCGATCATCGTAGCAGTGTTCGCGATTCTGGCGATCCTCGTGCTCGAGTTCCGGGATTTCCGCACCACCTTGGTCGTGGCATCGGTCATTCCACTTGGCCTCGTGGGCGGCATCGTAGCGCTGCTACTCAGCGGCTACACGCTGTCGTTCACGGCCATGATCGGCTTCGTGGCGCTGGTGGGGATCGAGATCAAGACCAGCATTCTGCTGGTGGACTTCACCGACCAGCTTCGTCGCAAGGGCGTGAGTCTCGACGACGCGATTCAGCAGGCCGGCGAGATTCGCTTCTTGCCGATCGTACTGACCACGATGACGGCCATCGGTGGGTTGCTACCGCTCGCCGTTCAGGGCTCGGGACTCTATTCGCCGCTGGCGTGGGTGATTATTGGAGGACTGGTATCGAGCACGCTGATCGCGCGACTGGTGACGCCGGTGCTGTACAAGCTGCTGGCACCGGCGCTGGAGGCCAGTGAGCAGGAGGTGATCCGGCAGAGAATACCGCACCTCGTTCCTTCTGCAGTTCCGGGGATATAGCCACCGTCGTCGCGCACGCGGAGCCGATCCGTGTCGTTACCGTGTCGTCCGCTAATCCGTGTTCCAGCTGTTCTCGATCCGTCGGCCACACGACCGCTCGTGACTCGGCACGTTCGCAACGGCCGGAACACGGATGAAAAGGGATTGCACGGTAACGACACGGATAAGCGCATCCCGCTGCAATCAGAGATCGCTGTTGATGTTTATCAATCAGGAAAGTTGGCCGGCCAACGCTACCACGCTCGTCGTCGCCCACGTAGAGCCGATCCGTGTCGTTACCGTGTCGTCCGCTAATCCGTGTTCCAGCTGTTCTCGATCTGTCGGCCACACGACCGCTCGTGACTCGGCACGATCGCAACGGCCGGAACACGGATGAAAAGGGATTGCACGGTAACGACACGGATAAGCGGGCGTGCGGTCACCTCGGCCAAGCCCCTCGTCTCGACAACATTGCGGGTGGCCACGGCGTAGCACATAGTTGGTTCCGCCCGTGATTTCCCGGGCCATGTCGGTCCACCTATGCACCTCTCGCTCATGCGAAATATTCGCGTCCTCGCCCTTGGCGCAGGCCTATCCGCCCTGACGGCCAGTCCGCTGACGGCACAAACGCCGGTGCCGCCCAAGGCTTCCATAGACGCCGCCGCGATCAACGCCCTGCGTTGGCGGAACATCGGCCCCGCCAACATGATGGGGCGTGTCGTCGACATCGAGGGCATCGCGTCGCCGTCGAAAACGTTCTACGTCTCCACCGCTGGCGGCGGTCTCTGGAAGACCATGAACAACGGCACGACCTTCAAGGCGGTGATGGACACGGCCCGCGTGTCGTCGGGTGGCGACCTCGCGATCGCCCCGTCGGATACCAACGTGATCTACTGGGGCACCGGCGAGCCGAACTCGCGGAACTCGATCTCCCCCGGTGGCGGCATCTATAAATCGGTTGACGGTGGCAAGTCCTGGACGTTTCTCGGTCTTGCCGAGACGCGTACCATCGGTCGCATCCAGGTGCACCCCACCGATCCGAACACGGTATGGGTCGCCGCGCTCGGCCATCCGTGGGGACCGAACACGGAACGCGGCCTGTACAAGACCACTGACGGTGGCAAGACGTGGCGCTTGGTAAAGTTCGTCGACGAGAAGACCGGCTTCGTGGATGTGCAGCTCGACCCGCGCAATCCGAACACGCTCTGGGCGTCCAGCTACGAGCGCGTGCGCGGTCCATATTTCCTGAAGTCAGGCGGCATCGGCTCGGCACTCTGGAAGAGCACCGACGGCGGTGAGACGTTTGCCGAAGTGAAGGGCGGCGGATTCCCCGCCACCACCAAGGGACGCATCGAGATCGCCATCGCGCGCTCGAACCCCGACGTGATGTACACCGTCGTCGAAGCCGACACGGCGCCGAATCTCGAAAAGGACGCCAAGATCGCTCCGCAAAAGCGGCCGAGTGGGTTGTATCGCTCGGAAGACGCGGGGAAGACATGGGTCTACATGAACGCGGAGAACACGCGTCCGTTCTACTACTCGCAAGTGCGTGTCGATCCGAAGGACGCGAACCGCGTGTACTGGTCGTCCACGCCGGTGAAATACTCCAGCGATGGCGGCAAGACGGCTGGCAACACCACCGAGGGCATCCACGTGGATCATCATGCCATGTGGATCGACCCCGTCGATCCACAGCGCATCATCGCCGGTAATGACGGTGGCATCGGTGTGTCGAACGATCGTGGTGGTAACTGGCACTTCCCGAACTCCCTCGCGCTCGGCCAGTTCTACAATATCTCGGCCGACATGGGCGTGCCCTACCGCGTGTGCGGTGGATTGCAGGACAACGGGTCGTGGTGTGGTCCGAGCCGCCGCAAGCAGGGTCCGGTCACCAACGCGATGTGGCACAACGTGGGCGGTGGCGACGGCTTCGTGACGCAGCAGGATCAGACGAACACCGACATCATGTACTCGGAGTCGCAGGGTGGTAGCATGGGTCGCCTGAATTTCGCCACGGGCGAGCGCACAGGACTGCGCAAGCCGACGTGGCGCGATGGCGGATATCTGCAGTGGAACGATTCCATCTACGCCGTGTGGCCCGACACGACGAAGCCGGCCACGGCTGCGCAGAAGAAGCAGATGGCGGCCTTTCGCACGCGTCAGCGTAGCGACTCGGCGGCCTACGCGCTGCGTTGGAACTGGAACACGCCGTACATCATCTCGCACCATAATTCGGCCACGCTGTACTTCGGTGCAAACCGTGTCTTGAAAAGTGTGAAGTACGGCGACGACATGTTCCCCATTTCCGGTGAACTCTCGTATGCCGACCCAGCCAAGCTGTTCGTGGCGCTCAAGACTACGGGTGGCATCACACCAGACATCACCGGCGCCGAGACGTTCGGCACGGTGGTTTCGCTGAACGAATCGGCTATCCGTCCGGGGCTGCTGTATGCCGGCACCGACGACGGTCGTGTGTGGCTCACGCGCAATGACGGCGCGCAGTGGGAAGAAGTGACGAAGAACGTCACGGGAGTGCCGGCGGGCAGTTACGTGTCACGCATCGAGCCGTCGCATTTCGACAGCGCTACGTTCTACATCACGTTCGACAATCACCGTAACGACGATTACACGCCGTACGTGTTCGTGACTACGAACTTCGGTCGCACATTCACGTCGATCGTGAACAACCTGCCGAAGGGTCAAACGGATTTCGTGCACGTGATCCGTGAAGACCTGAAGAACCAGAATCTACTGTTCGTGGGCACGGACGTGGGCGCGTATGTGTCGATCGATCGGGGTCAGTCGTGGCAGCGCTTCATGAGTGGCCTCGGCACCACACCGGTGCACGATCTGCTCATTCATCCGCGCGACGGCGAGCTCATTGCGGGTACGCATGGACGTTCGATCTGGATTGCCGACATCACGCCGCTGCAGCAGATGACGCCGGCCGTGGTCGCCGCCAAGGCCACGCTGTTCGCGCCGCGGACGGCGTTCCAGTGGGGCGAGCAGACGATCAACGGCGGCAATGTGGGGCAGGGTGTGTTCCAGGGGCCGAGCCCGGCGTACGGCGCGTCGATCTGGTACCGGTTGTCGGAGAACGCCGGCGGTCAGGTGCGCATGATTGTACAGGATGCAAGCGGTGACACGATCCGCTCGCTCACCGGTCCGGGACAGGCCGGCCTGCACAACGTGGTGTGGGACATGCGTGCGCAGCGTCCGGCCACCGCACGCATCGCGCTTTCGCCGGCCCAGCTGCGTGACAGTGCGAACACCACGCGTCGTGTGATGCGTGCCCTCGATTCACTCGAGAAGGCAGGTGCCGTGCCGGCCCCGATGCTGGCCATGATCCGCACCACGGTGCAGACGGGTCAGCAGCCGCCGCAGATGGCCGCGATGCTGGGCGGCGCGTTCGGTGGAGGCGGCGGTGGTCGCGGTGGCTTGGGGGGCGGCGGCTTCCAGGATCGTCCTGGCGAAACGCGGGCCCTGCCAAGCTTCGGCGCCCAGGCGGGTGGTCGCGGCGGGGCAGGCGGTGCCGCAGCCGGCGGTGAGGGGGCGGCGGCTGAAGCCCCGGCCGGTCCAGCGGGTTTGCAGGCTGTGTTCGGTCCGTTGCGCGACGCATTGGGTGACGACTTCGCGAGCATCGGGCTCTTCCCGGGCGGCGGCGGTGGTCGTGGGGGCCGCGGCGGGCAGAACACGCTCGCGGGCACCGGTGACTACAAGGTCACCATCATCGTGGGCGGCGCGTCGTACTCGAAGCTGTTGCGCATCGAGCGCGTAAGCGGCGGCGAAGGCGGCGGTGGATTCTTCGGGCTCGACGACGAACCGCGCGAGCCGAACGACAGGTAGGTCGTTGGTGGACGTTGTTACGCGGCGACGTGCATCGGCGACCGCCGAGGAATGGCGGTGAGCGGTATGGATGACGGTCGTGCAATCAGAAATCCCTGCACGTACTTGGCGCCGTGCTGCTGTACCCACTCCAACTCACCCTCGGTTTCGATGCCTTCAGCGAGAGCATCGATGCCGAGGGCGTTCGCGATGTCCAGTAGATTCGCCGCGATGCGTGCCTTGTATGGGTCGCGATCGACACCACGTACCAGCTCCATATCGAGCTTCACGATATCCGGGCGCAACAAGTGAATCAGGTTCAATGACGAATAGCCCGAGCCGACGTCATCGAGGGCGATTCTGAAGCCAGCGCCGCGATAATAGTCGAGAATGTTCCGCAGGTGCTTGGGATCGTGCGTGCGCTCTGTCTCGACGATCTCGAAGACGACCTGACTACGCTCGATACCCGCCTCGTCGATCGCCCCGACCGTGCTGCGGAGACAGGCTTTGGGATCGTAGATCGCGGTCGGTGCAAAGTTGACGAACAGCGCGTGTTGGAGCTGATGCGCGTGTGCGTTGGCAATGGCTGATCGCCGTGCGGCGAGGTCGAGCTGAAAGAGCAGTCCGGCGCCGCGGGCGGTGTCGAACAGCACACTTGGCGAGATGAAGCTGCCGTCGGGATTCACTCCACGAAGCAGCGCTTCATGGCCATAGATCTGGTCGGGACGATCGGCGTGGACGATAGGTTGGAATTGTGACGTG
>Ga0209181_10002538_pt1 | contig 29728 bp, 21 predicted proteins | sample MAT05_FD_187208 | JGI IMG/M metagenome (GOLD analysis project Ga0209181, IMG submission 187208) | Freshwater microbial communities from Lake Fryxell liftoff mats and glacier meltwater in Antarctica - MAT-05 (SPAdes) (version 2) | ecosystem: Environmental > Aquatic > Freshwater > Ice > Liftoff...
TTGTAATTCTCAACAGGAAAGAGGATGCAACCTTTGAAGAAGACCTCGCCTCAGATGTCCTGGAAGTCATTACTGTTTTTTCCGCCAGATTATATGGATCTCGCTCTAGCAAAAACAAAAAGCTCCTTGAAAACCTTGCAAAATCTTTAGAATAGTGGTATTTTCTGGATAAATAACTACATTGAGAGGTCGAATCAATGTCAACTTTAACCTACTGTAAGGGATTGCCCACGCCAGAGTCAGAGATGAATGTATTGGGGCAAACCAAACTTGAAATGTTTCTAGAGTCATACTCCCCAATCTTTCGTAGTGCCGCTATTGAAACAGTTAATCATTTACTTCTGGGTGACTTTAACAAGCGCAAACCTCTCGCGTCACGGTTTCCGTGCGGGAGAGTTTGTAAGAAGTCTCGATGGAACACGCACCTACAAAAAACCTATGGCATTAATAAGCGACACGCTAATGGTGTAATCAGTTTTGCTAAAGGGAGGGTAGACGCTGCCAAGGCCCACCGAGAATTACATATCAAGACTATCGTCGGTAAGATAAAGTCAATCCAGAAATGGCTTAAATCATCTGAACGCAAGCTCAAATTAGCACGGAAGTTTTACGCTAAAAAGAATTGGCAGCACTCTAAAACAGGGTGCAATTTCCCTCTGTCTTGTTCAATAAAGTACCCTTCGACTTCGCTCAGGGTGAATCGTGACACTAACTGGCGTAACTTAAGGTTTCAGATTCACGGGAAGAAGCGTAAGCTGGCATTATTTGAAACCAAATTAAAACACTTAAGAGTGAAGCCTATCCGGGTTTGGGTGCCACGCGGCAATGTTTTTATAGTTGGCTCCAAGGATGAATCTTGTGGAAATCAGGTTGCACAATGGGACGGGCAAACAATCAAGATTAGAGTCCCCGAATGCCTAGAGTCGAGATTTGGTAAAACAGTCAGTTCCGGTATTGGTGATTTTCCTCGTAATATAAACCGATTACCGGAATCTGGTTCAAAGACTTGGCACTTTTTCTATAAAAATGGCAGATGGGTTGCAGCAGTTCAATTTACACCCAAAGCCGTAAAACAGCAGTCGCAGTCTGTTAGATATGGTTGCATAGGCATTGACATGAACCCAGCCTCAATTGGTTGGGCGTATGTTGATAATGAAGGTAATCTGAAAGCTAAAGGACAAATCCCGCTACAAATGGGATTGCCTGATGGGAAGCAAGAAGCCCAAATAGTAGATGCTTGTCTTCAACTAGCAGGATTAGCAATTTCCTTTGAGTGTCCTGTTGTCTCTGAAGAATTAGATTTTAGTGGCAAAAAAGAGCGACTGGGTGAAGAATCCAGAAAGTCCGCTCGAATGCTATCCAGTTGGGCATATAGCAAGTTTTACGAACTACTTCAATCAATCCTATCGAATCGTGGCATTGAGCTTATAACGGTCAATGCAGCGTACTCTAGTTTGATTGGACTGGTGAAGTACATGAAGATGTACCGACTATCTAGCGACTGCGCTGCGGCGTTGGTAATTGCCCGTCGCGGCATGAGGTTATCTGAAAAACCGCAAAGCTCCATAACCGCCTATGCTTCAGTGAATGAAGACAAGCACGTATGGAGCTTTTGGAGTCAACTGAATAAACAGATCAAACGTTCCGCTAAAATAAATCGCAGACACGACTATTTTAGCGTTTCTAACTGGAGTTTCTTGGACAACCTCAACGATGGGGAAGTGTGAACACTAAGAAAGGACGTTTCAAACTTAAACCGTGGAGTTAAATAAGGCTTACATAGGTTTGCCGATATTTTTAGAAGCGGTGTCATGGCTTATGAGATGAAAAAACAAAGAGCGATCGCAGTTGATTTGTTCGCTGGCGCGGGTGGTATGACTCTTGGCTTTGAACAAGCTGGTTTTGACGTGCTAGCGTCTGTGGAAATTGACCCCATCCACTGTGCAACACATGAGTTTAACTTCCCTTTTTGCTCAGTGTTATGTAAAAGTGTTGTAGATACAACCGGGGAAGAAATTAGGAATCGATCTGAGATTGGCGATCGCGAAATTGATGTGGTAATTTGTGGCTCACCATGTCAAGGGTTTTCTCTAATTGGGAAACGGGCTGTTGATGATCCCCGAAACTCTTTGGTGTTTCACTTTCATCGGCTGGTTTTTGAGCTAAAACCAAAGTTCTTTGTAATGGAAAATGTTCGGGGGATCACCGTTGGCGAACATAAACAAATTCTCCAATCTTTAATTAGAGAGTTTAAAATCCACGGCTATAAAGTAGAAGAAAATTATCAAGTTCTGAATGCTGCACATTACGGAGTACCACAGTCTCGTGAGAGATTATTTCTCATAGGTGCAAGGGAGGATGTAGAGTTACCGAAATACCCTCAGCCGATTACCAAACAAGCATTACCAAATAATTTTACTTCTAAAAAGATATCTGATATCCCATTGAGTCCTACAGTATGGGATGCAATTAAAGATTTACCCGAAATAGAAAAGTATCCTGAGTTAGTAATAAGAGATTGGGTTGTAGCAGAATACGAAAAGCCTAGTAACTATGCTCTTGTACTTCGTAGTATCAAATGCCTAGACGATGATTATTCTTATAAGCGAGAATATGATTTGCGAATACTTTCTTCAAGTTTAAGGACAAAACATTCTGCGGAAACTATTCAACGTTTTCAGGAGACTCAACAAGGGGAGAGAGAAAAAATTAGTCGTTTTTATAAGCTGCATCCTGCTGGCGTATGCAATACTTTAAGAGCCGGAACAGACAAGTATAGGGGTTCTTTCACATCTCCTAGACCGATTCATCCAATTACGCCGCGCTGTATCACCGTTAGAGAAGCAGCGAGATTGCATTCTTATCCCGATTGGTTTAGATTTCATGTAACCAAATGGCACGGATTTAGGCAAGTAGGTAACTCTGTACCACCGCTACTAGCAAAGGCTGTGGCGGCTGAAATTATTCGCAGTTTGAATATTTCGCCTTTGAAGCCTAGTTTAGGCTACAAGTTGCCAGAGGAGAAGCTATTACAATTTAATATGTCGCAAGCGGCACAATATTATCAGCATTGATACGGTTATTCGAGCGATGCCTACGGCGGCAAGCTACGCAGTGCTTTTTCTAGTTTAGCTTTGAGGTGCGATCGCACCTCAAAATAACATCAGCATAATTTATCTATCAATATTTTCTTATAACTGTTCAAGTAGTTTGCTTTTCTTAGCTTCAAATTCATCATCACTAATTGCTCCTTGATCTCTCAATTTTTTCAATTTTTCTATTTTAGATATTGGATCAGACAAATTTCTAGATGAATAGCCCAAAAACTGCCCTTTAAACTCAAGAAGATGGTTGAGAAACTCCCTAGCCTTTTCTGCTTCACCTGGTATGGTAAGAGCGCCATTAATCTGAAATTTTGCACTGCGCTCAGTATTATCACCATCCAGATAAGATAATTCCAAAGTATTCTTCGTTTGTTGAAGCTGGCGTCCTACATCACCAAGAGCTAAAAATCCACGAACACCGCCAAGCTCAAAGAAATCAAGTTTAGCTTCAATCACCGCTTCATATAGGACTTTGAAAGACATGTCTTTATCATAGAATACGAAGGAGTGGTCAAGAACAAATGCCAATCCGCTGCTTTGAGCAGAGTTTGGATAACCACGAACTCCACCTCGGTAAGTAGCTATTTGCGAGAATACAACTTCTTCATTTGCATCCAATAAACCGCTAGCTACCAAATTTTCTATTTGTATTTTTCTTTCTGATTTTGCTAGAGTGTTTGCCTGCTGCTTCACTTGTGCTTCAATTGTTTGTTGTGAATATTTAACTATGAATCTTCGACCTTGTGGCGTAGAGATAGCAACTAAACAAGCTAGAACACATATAATGATTGACCAAGTTATTGCTGGATTCCCCAAGGTTGATGAACTCAATAAAGCATAGAGTATTAAACCAATCCCAGCAAAATAGTACACTGCTAGTTGACTAAATCTTGATTGGGATTGATTTGAGACTTTATCTTTAATAGATGGGATATCATTATATGTGTTTATTTTAACTGTAGAGTTTTCGCTTGAAGTTGCTACTTGAGTTTCATGCTTAATAGTTAGAGGCGGACTAATCACAGATGTAGTTGAATTAACTTGCACCACCAACTCAAATTCTTCAGTCCACACCGTTAAGTCTTCTCCAGCTTGTCGTCCGTAAATCTTAACTCTTGCGATAGATGCAGCACCTAAGCCAGTTATACCTTTACGAATAAATGCAACTAAGGCTTGCTGATTTGGTACTTGGGCAGATTCTAGCATTATCTGTAAGCAAGCATCCTTGAGCGCTACTTTTACTGTAATACCCTTGGGTTGTAATTGACGGTTCATCAGAGATGCGATCGCCTGTGCATCTCCCTGTTTAGCAAGTTCTAAAAGATTCGGCTGTGTCATAATCAATAAATCCGAAAACTGATAAATTATCTTCTATCTCAGGATTCCCCATTTACAAGGAAAAGCAACATTTTCAGAATATTTCCAGCCCTGTGTTGAAAATTTAGATAGATTTATTAAAGTTATTACAAAAGCCACGATTTTAAACTCTTTTTCTGTACCTCTGCATGAGCAAAATTAAATACTAACGTTCCTTAGTAATTACAGAGCTACCATTACTAATACTTACTTTTTGAATAAAAACATCATTGCAAGATGATAAAATATCAGAGCTTATTTGATTAGCAATAAATTCAAAATCTTGATTTGTTAAACCCCGTGCAGTATCGCCGCTTAAGTTAATAAAAATAGTTAGAAGTTGAGGTTCAGTAGAAGACTGTTCATTATCTGCTGCTTCTAATTCATCTTCTACTATGCCTAGATCAAACTCTTTACTCCAAGCTGGAAACTTCTTACCCGTTTGTTGTGCGTAAACTTTCACTCTTTCAACAGATACAGCCCCTAAACCAGTTAAACCTTTGCGGATAAATGCAACTAAAATTTGCTGATTTGGTACTTGATCAGATTCTAGCGTTACCTCTAAACAAGCATCTTGGAAAGCAACTTTTGCAGTGATCCCTTTGGGGCGTAGGTGGCGGTTCATCAGAGATGCGATCGCCTGGACATCTCCCTGTTTTGCAAGTTCCAGAATATTCGGCTGTGTCATAACCACTAAAAGAGAAAATCTAGGAAAATAAACTTATATTCTCAGGATTCCCTCTTGACAGCCTTAAATAACATTATGATGCAAAATATCAACTAACCTGCGTTAAAATATCTAGGATAAAGATAGTCTTTCACAGACTTTTGCAAAAAATACATTTTCCCTGTATCAACATCAAAAACTCTTGTTTTTGTGCTTGCCATAACATGATTAATATTAATTAGTTTAATTCCAATTTTAAATATGAAGTTTTATCGAGATCATGCTTGGCCCTCGACGCTGGAAGAAGCCATAGTTATCCAAGAAAAGCTGCGAGATCAAGTAATTACTGAAGATCAACTGCAAGAACCTATCCAGTACGTTGCTGGAGTGGATATGGGTTTTGAAGCTGATGGAACCATTAGCCGTGCAGCTGTTGCAGTACTGAGTTTTCCTGATTTGCAAGTAATTGAGACAAGCCTAGCACACCGTCCTACGACCTTTCCTTATGTTCCTGGGTTCCTCTCATTTCGGGAAATTCCAGCTGTTCTCGATGCCTTGGAAAAGATTGAAACAATACCAGATATCATCCTGTGTGATGGTCAGGGAATTGCCCATCCCCGCAGATTAGGTATAGCTAGCCATTTAGGGTTACTTATAGATATGCCGACAATTGGTGTAGCCAAGTCCAGATTAGTAGGTAAGTATGAGGAATTGCCAGAAACTAAAGGCAGCAAGCAACCACTTATATATAAAGGTGAAACGGTTGGGGCAGTTCTACGCACACGCACAGGAGTAAAACCTCTGTACATCTCCAGTGGTCATCGAGTTAGTTTACCTACGGCGATTGACTATGTATTACGCTGTACGCCCAAATATCGGCTGCCAGAAACTACACGCATCGCTGATAAATTAGCGTCGGCGAAATAAAGCGAAACCTCACCCCCAACCCCTCTCCTTAGTAAGGAGAGGGGAGATAAAGTTTTCTAAATACTTGCTTGCATCTACTCAATCGTGTTAGGAATCGCACATAAAGAAGTTGAAGTAGCTAAATACGAGTTATGAAGTTAGAACAATGAACACACTAACTTTACAGTGGCACGATGCAGGTCAAGATAAAACTCAGAACATTTACGAACAACAGCCAAGTAAAAATCTTGGCACTGTCCGCATCGGTCGTGACCCACTCCGGTGCGATATTATTCTGAGTCACCCCACTGTCTCTGGTTTACACGTTGAAATATTTTTTCATCACCAGCAACAGCGCTTTTATATCAGGAATTTGCGATCGCAAAATCCCCCCCTTATCGATGGACGGCAATTAGTCCAAGGTGAAATGCCTTTAACTGAGGGCAGTAGTATCTCTTTAGGACAAATAAAACTCAATGTTACTAGCGTTTCCACAGGTAGCATTCCAGCAACAATTTTGATGCCACCACATTCACCAGTAAACATCGGACATCACCAGTATTCACCAACACCCCCCGCACCACCGCCAGGAGTTTATGGCTTAGAATGCCCCAAATGTCATAAAGTTTCCCCAGGAGAAAATCTACAAATTGGCTGTCGTTGGTGTGGGACATCTTTAGCTGCGGCTGTGAGTGTGTTGGTAGGAGGGAATTAAGAGAGACGCGATAAATCGTGTCTGTACAAGAGTTTTTTCCATGCCCAATGACAAATGACAAATACTTCGGCTTCGCTCAGTACAAGTGACTAATGACTAATGAACAAATCCAATTGAGTTGGGAAGAACCAGCCACGGGTGAACGGCGAGAACCAAGGTTGAATATGCCGATCGCTTTTGGTCGAGAATTCGCTCGCTTACCTGCCGAACTTAGGGGAGTGCGCGTTTCTCGGATGCTACTTAACAGTAATGAAGTTTCTCGCTACCATGCCCTAATTGACTGGGAACAAGACCATCTGGTAGTGATTGACCAAAATAGCGTTAACGGTGTGTATATCAATGGTCAACCACAAACGCGCAGTGTTCTGGCTAATGGCGATACGTTGCAAATTGGCCCATATCTAATCACAGTGACATTTGCTGCTAGCGCCTCTGCACCAGATACCAGCCCTCCTTCAACGATTCACTTCAACGCAAATACCAATCTTCCAGACCCCACCTTGCCTGTAGCCCAGCCCATAACGCCCTTGACGAGTAATTTCCCGCCGCTAGCGTTTCAGGCACAAAATGTCGCTGTGCAAGCACTTCATGCTACAGGATTACCAGTAGATGAATCTGATTATCTAGCGATCGGGGCGGGGCTGGGTAGTTTTGTTTGGGCTGATTTGCTGCGAATTAGTGGTGTGCGTGCTGACAAAATTGTGGCTTTGGGATTAGAGGCGGAACCTTATGCTCGTTACAAGCGCCTTTGTTTGAATTCGCAAATTCCCTTATATGAAAGACTGCGTTCTAATTCTGACTCTTGTCCTGATAATATTTGGGGCTGGCCAAGTTATGCCTTGCGTGAGGCTTGGCACGATTTCACCAAGGGACAGATGAAATCAGCATTAAAGTATTTGTGGCAAGTGTTTGCTGAACCAACATTTGCAGAAACTTATACACCTCGTGCGGGTAATGTCTTTGATTCTATAGATAGGGAGGCGAAGCGCATTGGCTGGAATCAAATTTATCGCTATGGACGAGTTAGGGGAATTCGCAAAACTGATGATGGCAGATATTGTATAGCCTATTCTCGCGCCCCAGGAAATTATGCTTTTTTAGTTAGTCGTTATTTACATTTAGCTACTGGGTATCCAGCAATTCAGTTTCTCCCAGATTTGCAAGCTTATAGAGAAAAATATCAAGACTTTAAATCTGTCGTCAATGCTTATGAAGCACACGATCATGTTTATGAGCAACTAGAGCAACAAGGTGGTACGGTGTTGATTCGGGGGCGGGGAATTGTGGCTTCACGGATTGTGCAGCGCATTTATGAAGCTAGAAAAAGAAATCGGAATATTGCAGTTTTGCATTTAATGCGATCGCCTAAACCTCAAGGCAACAAATTTCAAAATACCCAGCGCCTAGTTAAAAATCATTACGAATTTCAACCCTTTAACTGGCCAAAAGCCTGCTGGGGCGGCGAACTCCGGGCAATGTTAGAAAAAGCCACTCCCGATGAACGCAAGCGTTTACTAGCAGACTGGGGTGGAACTACCACCGCCGACCGCCAAGACTGGCAGCAAATTACTGCCCAAGGGATAAGCGAAGGCTGGTATCAAATTAGCTTCGGGGAGGTGCTGGATGTGGAACGAGATGCCCAAAACCGGACTATTACCCATATCCGAGAACAAAGCTTTGGGGAAATGAAATTGCTAGCTGACTTTATTGTTGACGCTACTGGACTGGATGCCAAGGTAGATGCTAATCCCCTGATAGCAGATTTGGTGAAACATTACAATCTCCCAGTAAATCACTTGGGGCGACTAACTGTAGCGAACAATTTTGAATTAGTAGAAATGCGTAGTGATAGAGGTCAAATGTATGCTGCTGGGGCTATTACTTTAGGTGGCCCTTATGCAGCAGTTGATAGTTTCTTGGGCTTGCAATACGCCGCATTAGTCGCCGTTGATGGACTCGCCGCCGCCCGTGCTACTGGAGTCCATCGTTTGAATACGATAAGTTCTTTTAGACAGTGGTTGAAGTGGGTGTTAAATCAGTCACCTTAGTACAGAATTTCATAAGTTCATAGCGAACAAAACTCAGCGCCCCTCTGCGGTTCCCTCTGCGTCCCTTTGCGTTTAAAAAAGCTACCAATTTCAGAAATGCTGTACTTAGTTTAATCAGGTAAAAGGAATACAGTATTTACTTAGCTGTTGTACAAAACTCGAAACTTGAGGTTCAAAGGTGCAACTTCGAGGTTCAGAGGTTCAAATAAGAGAAGGATATCGCTAACGATCGCACCCCTTCTTGCAAAATCACACCAAATTGATGCCACACAACAGTTGTACTTAAAATTTTAGCAGCGATCGCTCCCTCTTAATCTCTTTCTCCGTGTCCTCTGCGCCTCTGCGGTTCGATTTTCATCCTAATTAATAACGTGCGCGTAGCCCGTCCTAGACATTGCATAGCCATTTTGAGTACAAAACTCGAAACCTGAGGTTCAATGGCTCAAGTGGCGATGTCTAACCGCAAACCACTGCTTTTGAATGTTTCTATGCAAATAGTATTTTTACCCCAAAGAGAGGAGATTTCCAAATGGAGACAAAGTAGAATTAAAAATAAACTTCACAAACTGTTTATGCAATGGGCTAATTTTCTAGCCAAAGAAGCTGCTACTCATGGCTTATCTCTAGAGCAAACAGCAGCTTTTCTAAAGTATTTTAATAATGAAAATTTAGGTAAAACTGAAACTAAACTTGTCAGCGAATTAAACGTTGATGTTGCTGCTTTCAGAAAATGGATAGGCGAGATATATCACAAGTTCGCTCAGAGTTATCCTGAGTTAGCTGTTTCTAACAATCGGGACAAGCTAGAAACGTTACAAGCTTACCTGAGAGCGAAACATAATAGCGAATTGGATGTCCTCAAACCATTGGCGGCGATGAAATTATTAAAAACGCTAGTGGTTCAGGAACGACTGCAACAAGAACCTTGGGTTGCGAGAAGAATTTGTAAATTTTTAGGATATTTGCCTTTAGCGTTAGAGTTAGTAGGGCGATATCTGGATAAAATGCCAGATTTGTCTCTGGAAACACTGCTGAAGCGGCTAGAGAAGAAACGAGTGGAACATGAACCAGTAGTCAATGGTAACTCATTGATGCCTTATGAATACGGTGTAGCCGAAGCTTTTGAATTAAGTTGGGAACAGTTGGATGAGAATGCACAAAGCTTTGGCTGTTTGCTAAGTTTGTGTGCCTTAGCTGACATTCCCTTATCTCTTGAGACGATAGAAGATAACAAAAAACAAGAACTTTGGCAGAAAGCCATAGCCGATTTACTAGAATTGCATTTACTACAACAAAAAAATAAAGGAATTTATCTTCTAAATCCCCTAATTCGGCAACTTTTTCAAATGAAGTTGGATAAGTCAAATGAGGTGGATGAAGCAAAAACTAACTTTGCAGTGATGATGTTAGAGGTAGCAAAGCTAATTCCGCAACAGCCTAACCATGAAGATATTCTCAACCTCACTCCACATATCCCGCACATTACAGAAGTTGCAACCCGCCTATCCCAATATCTGAGCGATGAAAATCTAATCACTCTGTTTACCAAATTGGCCTGGTTTTATCAAGGTCAAGGACTTTATCAGCAAGCAGAATCTTGGTTGCAAAAGTGTGTAGAACTGACTCAAAATCGTCTTGGTTTAGAACATACCGATGTCGCTGCTAGTTTGAACAATTTAGCAGGATTTTACAAATCAACAGGACGCTACAGCGAAGCTGAACCTTTGTATCAGCAAGCTTTAAAACTTAGAAAACACCTGCTGGGAGACAACCATCTTGATGTCGCCACTAGCCTGAATAATTTAGCACAACTTTACGATTCTACAGGACGTTACAGCGAAGCCGAACCTCTGTATCAACAAGCTTTAAAACTGAGAAAACGGCTGCTGGGAGAAGAACATACCGATGTCGCCACTACCCTAAGCTATTTAGCATTACTCTATGAATCTATAGGACGCTATAGCGAAGCCGAACCTTTATATCAGCAAGCTTTGAAACTGTGGAAACGCCTAGTGGGAGAAGAACATCCCCATGTGGCTACTACCATGAACAATTTAGCAGCATTGTACTGTTACACAGGACGCTACAGCAAAGCCGAACCCTTGCTTAAAAAAGCTTTAGAACTGAGAAAACGCCTGCTGGGAGAGCAGCATCTCGATGTCACCACTAGCCTGAACAATTTAGCACAACTCTACGAATCTACAGATCGCTACAGCAAAGCCGAACCCTTGTATCAAGAAGCTTTAGAAGTGAGTAAACGCTTGCTGGGAGATAATCATCCTGATGTCGCCATCAGTCTGAACAATCTCGCAGCACTCTACCGTAATACAAGACGCTACAGGAAAGCTAAACCTTTATTTGAGCAAGCTTTGAAAATTTGTGAACAAACTTTAGGTGTAAGTCATCCTACTACTATGACAATTCGGGCAAATTATGCAAGCTTTTTAAGAGAAGCATATCACTAGCGATCGCTGGGCCTAATTCGTAATTCGTAATTCGTAATTCGTAATTAGTTAAAATAATATCCCCCTCTCCACCAGCGAAGAAGGGGTTAGATTTTACTTACATCCTAAAGACTGGCGAGTATCTACACTAGTTTTGGAATTAACACCACTTGCCTTAATACAAAGTTTTTTCACTTGCGTCCCATCTAAAATTGCATTTGTAAAATCAGCACCTGTGACATTTACATCATCAAAAATAGAACGCAGCATCATTGCATCAGTCAATACAGCATCACTTAAATCAGCATCCTTAAACTTTGTTAGATAGGCTATGCCTTCACTAAAATCAGCACCATGCAGATTTACTCCCTCCAGCAGAGTACCGTTAAACACGACACCACGTAAGTCAGCATTGCTAAAATTAGCATTTTCTAATTTGAGATTGGTAAACTCACTACCAACTAAACTTTGACCAGAGTAATCTTTGCCCTTGAGTTCATCATTACCCACAGAACGGGTAATACTGGAAGAACTTGCAGCTTGCGCCGATAAGGGAAACAAAAAAAGAACCATAGCTAACGCAAAGCTAGCTAACAGTCGCCAATATTTCATAATGTCTTCTTAATAAATCTCAACACTTCCACCATTAACTATTAAACCTCACAGAAGACGACAAGGAGACAAGGGGGACAAGGGGGACAAGGGAAATAACCATGCCTAATGCCCAAATTCAATGCACAAGACTGTAAAACTAGAAAGCATCTCGTAGGATTATAGATGTTGAGGTGCGATGCCTAACGGCAAGTTGCTCCGCATCTACGCAAAATTATCTGTGGCCAATCAAGAAGACAACGCCCAATCTCTGGCGCGAACCCCTTTATATCAACTGGGTGTAGAACTTAAAGCCCGCTTTACCAGCTTTGGCGGTTGGGAAATGCCTGTGCAATTTAGTGGCATTAGCCGCGAACACGAGGCTGTAAGAAATACAGCCGGAATGTTCGATATTTCTCACATGGGCAAATTTACCCTCCAAGGTAAAAACCTCATTTCTCAACTCCAGCCTCTAGTGCCTTCAGACTTGAGTCGTTTGCAACCCGGTCAAGCGCAATACACCGTATTGTTAAATCCCCAAGCCGGAATTATTGACGATATTATTGTTTATTACCAAGGTGAAGACACCATTGGTATACAGAAGGCATTTATCATTGTCAATGCGGCAACCTCTGCTAAAGATAAAGCATGGCTATTGCAACACCTTGACTTGGATAAAGTGCAATTCCAAGACCTTTCATCAGATAAAGCCTTAATTGCGGTGCAAGGGCCAAAAGCGATTAAATACCTCCAGCCATTAGTGCAAGAAGATTTACAACCAATCAAAGCCTTCGGACATTTAGAAGCAACCCTATTAGGTAAACCTGCCTTCCTGTCCCGCACAGGTTACACCGGAGAAGATGGCTTTGAGGTGATGGTAGATCCGGATGTGGGGGTAGAATTGTGGCGAAGTCTCCATAATGCTGGTGTTATCCCCTGTGGACTCGGTGCGAGAGATACTCTGCGGCTAGAAGCAGCGATGGCACTTTACGGACAAGATATCGATGACACCACCACACCCTTAGAAGCAGGTTTGGGGTGGCTAGTTCATTTAGATACCAAAGGCGAATTTGTTGGTCGGGAAATTTTAGCACAGCAAAAAGCCACTGGAGTGCAGCGCCGATTGGTCGGTTTGCAAACCCAAGGACGCAACATTGCTCGTCACGGCTATCAAGTCTTATCAGCAGGTAAAGTTGTAGGAGAAGTTACCAGTGGCACCCTGTCGCCTACACTTGGTTATCCCATTGCTTTAGCTTACGTTCCTACCCAACTAGCAACCATTGGTCAACAGCTAGAAGTCGAAATTCGCGGCAAAGCTTACCCAGCAGTTGTAGTTAAACGTCCCTTTTATCGGTCAAAAAATCGTGTCGCCAACTGATAAGCATCGAGGTTTTTGAGGAATAATGTGTTGTGAGTTAGTCAATCTACAGTAAGGTTCATTACCAGATATGGCTTGGATGAGTGTTGGGACAATAATTTTTTTGATAAGGGAGAGGAAGTGATATGCCTTTTGAATATCCTCAAGATTTCAGATACCTGGATTCTCATGAATACGTGCGAATAGATGGTGAAATTGCCACCATTGGTATTACTGAATTTGCTGTACATGAATTAGGCGATATCGTCTTTTTAGAACTGCCAGAAATTGGCGACGCTCTTACTAGGGGAGAAAACTTTGGCACAATCGAATCAGTCAAAGCCGTTGAAGAACTTAATTCACCAGTGACAGGCACAGTTATAGAACGCAATGAAGCCTTAATTAATTCTCCCGAAGATGTGTCAGAAGACCCCTACGGGGAAGGGTGGTTTTTGAAAGTGCGCGTCAATGACCCTGATGAAGTTGAGGATGCCTTGACAGCAGATGAGTATCGCGCACAAGTAGAAGGGGAGTAGCGAATAGGGAGTAGGGAATGGGGGATGAGGGGACAAAGAGGATAAGGTAAAATTTTCTCCCTTGTCTCCCCCATATCTCCAATCTCCTACTCCACCCGAAGATAATTCATGAAATTTAGATGAACTGAAAAGTTACACCCACTTCTCATGAGTATTTATTGCAAAATATGAAATAGTACCATCTGGAGAGTAATTTGTGGTATTGAACGCCCCTATTCTCAAGTCTAATGAGCAGCAAGTGCTGGACGAGAAAAGTCAAAAAAGTCAAAAGTTAAGTAGTTTTGTGCCAAGACACATTGGCCCTAACTCCGAGGATATCCAGCAAATGCTTAAGGTTTTGGGGTTTCCCAGCCTGGATGCCCTAATCAACCAAACAGTCCCGCAGGCAATTCGGCTGAAGCAACCGTTAAAGTTACCAGAAGCCGAAAGTGAGTATGCAGCACTGACATCATTAAAAAAAGTTGCTGCCAAAAATCAGGTTTTCCGTTCATATATCGGTATGGGATATTACGACAGTATTACCCCACCGGTGATTGGGCGTAATATCCTAGAAAACCCCGGTTGGTATACTGCCTACACTCCTTATCAGCCAGAAATTGCCCAAGGGCGATTAGAAGCACTGCTAAATTTCCAAACCCTGATTATAGACCTTACAGGTTTGGAAATCGCCAATGCTTCTTTACTTGATGAAGCCACAGCCGCAGCTGAAGCAATGAGCCTAAGCTATGGTGTTTGTAAAAATCAGGCAAATGCCTATTTCGTCTCTCATGACTGTCATCCCCAAACTATCGACGTGTTGCAAACACGCGCTCAACCATTAGGGATTAAAATTATTGTTGGCGATCATCAAACATTTGATTTTGATCAACCAATTTTTGGGGCTGTTCTGCAATACCCCGCTAGTAATGGCACCATTTACGACTACCGCGCTTTTATAGAAAAAGCCCATGCTAAGGGTGCATTGGTGACGGTAGCAGCAGATCCTTTAAGTTTAACTTTGCTTACCCCTCCTGGGGAATTTGGCGCTGATATTGCTGTAGGCAGCACCCAGCGCTTTGGTATTCCGTTGGGATTTGGGGGGCCTCACGCGGCATACTTTGCTACGAAGGAAGAGTATAAGCGGCTGGTTCCAGGGCGAATTGTGGGAGTATCAAAAGATGCCCAAGGTAAGCCTGCATTGCGTCTTGCCTTGCAAACCCGCGAACAGCACATCCGCCGCGAAAAAGCTACTAGTAATATTTGTACTGCACAGGTGTTGCTGGCGGTAATGGCGAGTATGTACGCGGTTTATCATGGCCCTGCTGGACTAAAACAAATTGCTGAAAACATCCACTCTTTGACGGTGTTGCTGGCACAAGGACTAAAACGTTTAGGTTACAGTGTCTTTTCAGAATCTTTCTTTGATACGCTGCGAGTCGAACTAGGAACACGCAATTTAAAAGATATTCTGGCAGCTAGCGAACAGCTTCAAATTAACCTGCGGGTTTTTGATGCAACTGCTGTTGGTATTTCACTAGACGAAACTACTACACCAGAAGACTTAATCGACCTCTGGCAGATTTTTGCTGGTATAGATGATTTACCTTTTACTTTAGAAGAATTAACTTCTCCCTCTCTTCCTCAACTTCCCCTCTCCCGTACAAGTACATATCTTACCCACCCAGTTTTTAACCGCTATCACTCAGAAACAGAGTTATTGCGCTATCTGCACAAGCTTGAAAGCAAGGACTTGTCGCTAACGACATCGATGATTCCTTTGGGTTCTTGCACAATGAAGTTGAATGCGACTGCTGAGATGATTCCGGTAAGTTGGGAAGAATTTGGCAAGATTCACCCGTTTGCACCCTTGTCACAAACGCAAGGTTATCAACTCCTATTCCAGCAACTTGAGGCATGGTTAGCTGAAATTACTGGTTTTGCCGGAATTTCTCTACAACCAAACGCTGGTTCTCAGGGTGAATACGCTGGACTTTTAGTGATTCGCCAATATCACGAAAGCCGTGGACAAAAACACCGTAATGTTTGTTTGATTCCCACTTCGGCACATGGAACAAACCCAGCCAGTGCGGTGATGTGCGGGATGAAGGTGGTAGCAGTTGCCTGTGACTTACAAGGTAATATTGACGTTGATGACCTGAAGGCTAAGGCAGAAAAACACAGCAATGAACTCGCCGCCTTAATGGTGACATATCCCTCAACTCATGGTGTCTTTGAGGAGCCAATTCAGGAAATCTGCGCTATTATCCACAGTCACGGTGGACAAGTTTACATGGATGGGGCAAATATGAATGCCCAAGTGGGAATTTGCCGTCCTGGAGATATTGGCGCGGATGTCTGCCATTTAAACTTGCATAAAACCTTCTGTATTCCTCATGGTGGCGGTGGCCCAGGTATGGGGCCAATTGGGGTCGCCTCTCATCTCGTGCCTTTTCTCCCCGGACACCCTGTAGTAGGGAGTGGGGAAGAAATTTGTAATTCACAACGTATTGGTGCTGTGGCGGCTGCGCCTTGGGGTAGTGCTAGTATTTTGGTGATTTCTTGGATGTACATCGCCATGATGGGTGCAGATGGTTTAACCGAAGCAACAAAGGTGGCGATTCTCAATGCTAACTACATTGCTAAGAGGCTGGAATCGTATTATCCGGTTTTGTATCAGGGGAAAAATGGTCTAGTTGCCCATGAGTGTATTTTAGATTTGCGATCGCTCAAAAAATCGGCTGCGATCGAAATTGATGATGTTGCCAAGCGTCTGATGGATTATGGTTTCCATGCGCCGACTGTCTCCTGGCCTGTAGGGGGTACAATCATGGTGGAACCTACAGAGAGTGAATCTAAACAAGAGTTGGATCGTTTCTGTGATGCCTTGATTTCTATTCGCCAAGAAATCGCTGAAATTGAATCAGGTAAGGTGGATATTCAAGATAATGTTTTGAAGAACGCACCCCACACCGCCGAAAGTCTCATCACCGGAGAATGGCAGCATTCTTATTCTCGTGAACAAGCTGCTTATCCTGCGCCTTGGACTCGTGAACATAAATTCTGGCCGGCTGTTGGCCGCATTGATGCAGCCTTTGGTGATAGGAATTTTGTTTGTTCTTGTCTGCCAATGGATGCTTACTAAAATTAAGTTAGGAGTTAGGAGTTAGGAGTTAGGAGTTAGGAGTTAGGAGTTAGGAGTTAGGAGTCTTGATTGCTAACTCCTCTAATTCATCCTTTATAGATAAAGGCTGATACCCCAATGCAAAAGCTTTGGAACTATCCAAAGAAACATCTGCTGGTCTAGGCGCTGCCATTTTCACATCTTGTTGACGGCAGGATTTGAGTTTGGTGGCGGGAAGTTTAAATACCTCAACTAATAGCTGCCCAAAATCATAACGTGAAATCCGCTCTTTTCCACCTAAGTGAATGATGCCGTTAACTTTTTCTAATGCTAATAAAAGTCCTTTGGCGGCCGTTTTTCCACTTACTGGGGTGCGAAATTCATCAATAAATAAATTTAATTCTTTTTCTGCTTGTAAAGTTTGAATAAATGGCTGAATAAAGCTTTTCGCTGTGGGTGTTTCTGTACCAAACATTAACGGCATCCGACACACTGCTGTCATGGGATATCTTTCTAGCATACCTGCTTCCGCCATGACTTTTTGCTCACCATAAAGATTGACAGGACACACAGCATCTGTTTCTCTATAGGGAGCATTTAAACCATCAAAAACCAAGTCGGTTGAGGTAAAAGCACAAGGAATAGAATTATCTGCACAAAGTCCGGCAATATTGCATGATGCTATAACGTTAATTGCGTGTGATTCTTTGGGGTTTGTTTGACAAAAATTTGGTTGTGAATGTGCGGCAGTATGAATAACTGCTTCTGGTTTGACATCATTAAATATACGTTTCACTTCCTGAAAATTTGTTAAGTTCGCTTTTAACATTTTTATGGCAGGAATCTCTAAAGGATGGGATAAATAAGTGCCATAAATCTCCCATTCTTGTTTTGCAAGCTCGCAAATATGCCATCCTAAAAAACCACTTGCTCCGGTGATTAACAATTTTTTCATGTCTAATCGTAAACCGCTCAAGATAAATTTTTTTTGCTCCAGTCAGCTTACATTTTACACTAATTGCTAGCTAAAGAACACTATTGAAGTAATTCCTGAAACTGTTTTTCACTACGCACTTTGCTAAAGTCTGGGTCGGTTTTTGCTAATTTCTTATATTTATCAGGAACAAGCTCGATTGCTTTATCTAAATTCTCAATTGCTAATTCTAGATTACTTTGTAAAGCGTAAGAGCAAGCTTTGTTGTAATATGCTTGGTGCAAATCTGGCTTGATAGCGATCGCTCGATCATAAGATACAATAGCATCTTGGTAGCGGTGTAGTTTTGTCAGAGCAATGCCTCGGTTAATTAAGGCTTCATATTTGTCGGGTTGGATGGCGATCGCTTTGTCGTATGATGCAATAGCGTCTTGGTAGCGTTGCAACGACGTTAAGGCTATGCCACGATTATACCAAGCTTCATATTTGTCGGGTTTGATAGCGATCGCTGTATTGTAAGATGCCAGAGCGTCTTTGTAGCGTTGCAACGATGTTAAACCTATGCCACGGTTAATCCAAGCTTCAGGACTCCCAGCTTTGATAGCGATCGCTCTATCATAAGCTTTTATGGCATCTTCATAACGTTGTCCATCTAATAAATTATTACCTTGATGAAAGAAATCTTCTGCTTTTTGGGTAGCCTTCGCTTCTATGAAAAGCTGGGTTACATTAGTTTCTTGCACAAGTTGTGTAGTATTTTCTGTTGATGAGTTTGCCCCACCACTACAGCCAAATGCGAAGAAAACTATCAAGCCAGATGCAATGAAGCAGCGCTGAAAAACCATGCTGTACCTACAAAACTTATAAAATGATGTTAAAAGTTGTTTATTTTTTGAACATTATCAAAATACACTACTTTTTACCCATTAATTGCCTTATATTTTAAGAAATAGCTTTTTCGAGGATGCATAGAAGCTTCTTCAAATCAAGCGTATGTTACATTATCATATTAAATATACATAAAGCAATTGCTTAGAGCTTATTTCACTCAAAAAACAATTATTTGTGTTGCTATAGCAATGCGTCCAGGAGTTACGAACAAAAAGATCCCCGACTTCTTGAAAAAGTCGGGGATCTGAGCCTCTCGATGGAGAACGAATCAAATAGGAGTGGAGCTTTCATATTTTGCTAAGTAGGTGGGCGAGGTTTATTTCACCCTGAGTGACCTCTACAACGCCAGCAAAAATCCTGATCATCAGGTAGGGGCAATTCATGTAGACGCTGTAGCGGCTTCCCGCAGGGTATTGCCCCTACAGCGTATACTTTTGCGTAAGTTTTAATACATTAAATAGACCTTTGTAAAAAGTCTATTTAATGTATAACTTAGTGATAATATACTCTCTCTGTACAACGCTTAACTAATCCCAAACACTGACTCGACAGTTGACTTAATCGAATCGCGGGCATCTTTCAAAGTTTGGCTAATAGGATGTTTTGCCTGCAAAAATGCGCGGGCACAATTGCGTCCTGGCATTCCCGAAATCGAACCACCTGGATGAGTCCCTGCACCAGTCAAAAATAGATTATCAATTGGCGTTTTGTAGTTGGCTATTTCTGGCAAGGGACGGAAAAATATCATTTGATCTAAAGTCATGTCAATATGGTAATAATTCCCTTTGTATGCACCTAATCTTTCTCCTAGTTCTGCTGGACTTTCTACACGACGGGCGATAGTTGCACTCTTAACATTCGGTGCATAGTCTGCCAACTTATCAATCACCCTATCTGCAACTTTGTTTTTCAATTCATCTGTCCAACCAGTACCTTTTAAACCAGTGCCTTCTGCACCGGCAATTTGATAAGGGGCAAAATACTCAATCCATACGGTGTGCTTACCTGGTGGTGCTAATGTGGGGTCTAAATAACTAGGCATCACCACATACATTGATGGGTCAGAATCAGGAATCTCTCCCAAGGTACATTTACTATGAGCCTGTTCTACATGAGTCACAGAATCTGCAATTAAGATAGAACCAACGAGATATTCATCTTTGTGCTCGTGGTGTGGAAAGCGTAGTGGTTCGTCTAAAGCCAAATCTATTTTGAGGATGGTTTCGTTGTTGTTAACGATGCGGCGTTCTAATCTTTCCCATAAATTTGGGTCGGCTCCATCAACATCGCTTTTATCAGTCATTTGTAAGAACAACCGCTTGGCATCGATATTAGAAATAACCCCGTATTTAGCACGATATTCTGTACCACCAGCAACCCGCACACCTACAGCTTTTCCATCATCAATTAAAACTTTTTCAACATGCTGGTCTGTGAGAATAACGCCACCTTTACTTGTGACTAAATTCACCAAAGCTTGCACTAGTGCGCCAGTTCCGCCGCGAGGTCTGGCCATACCAGGATTGTGACGCATTGCCATCATAATTGCCCCAATAGCAAGGGTTTTTTGCGATGGCGGCGCACCGAGTTCTGATGCTAGTCTGGCTAATGGTGCTTTCAGGAATTCCTCATCAAACCACTCGTTAAGTAAATCCTCAGCGCTGGTTAACATGGTGCGAATGAAGTCCAGCGTTTTGTTTGGAGAACCAATAACCGAAAATAAATCTTTTAGTTTGGTGATGTCGTAGTTACCAAGGATGTCTATAATTGACTTTGGCGGTGCATTAAACATGGGAATCATTGCACCTAGCGCTCGCTGCCAATAATCTACAAATTCGGCGTATTTTTTAGCATCACGTTCACTATAACGAGCGATTTCTGCACAAGTTTTTTCCACCGACTTATGTCCTAAGAAGTACTTGCCATCAGGATGAGGACAGAAAACAACTGGATCACACTCTAAATAATGCAAGCCGTATTTTTCTAGTTCTAATTCTTCAACAACTGGCCCTAAGTGAATAAATTCATGGTCAATCGCACATAAGTTAAATTTAAATCCAGGAGCCTCTTGCGGTAAACATTCTTCAGTTGTTGCTGCACCACCTGGAACAGAACGCTTTTCTAGTAACAGGACGCTATAACCAGCTTTTAGCAAGTAAGCTGCACAAACTAACCCATTGTGTCCAGCACCGATAAGCACAACATCATACTCTTGCATAATTGTTCTTTTTAAATAAGTAACTTTAATAAAGCTTATGAGAATTTTAATAAATTTACATCACTCCTTAGTTACAAAAATTATGTTTAACTAGTGTCAATACTACTAAGGAGATAGTACACTTAAGGATGATGGTATTTGCTTTACTTGAGTTTCTACTAGAAGTATCAAACTACCAATTTCTACTTTTATATCTTTAATAGAAAACGCCATATCCTCCCATTTCAAATATGGTAGATTCATCAGCTCTTTGGCTTTTTTGATTAATGCTGTAATTAATTCTATTGAAACTCCGCCTCCTTCAGTACAGTTAAAACTCTCCAGCATCGCAGGTTGTAAACTAGTCCGGGGGCGAAGCATCGCAGTGTAAGCAAAAGGGCGAGTATTTCCCATTTCTTTTAACAGTACTCTTCCCCTACATTCTATTTTGCCATCACCAGGTAAAAATACCTGAATTTTTTGCGGCTCAAAACTAACAATATCGCCATCTACATCTAACTCCAACTTTTGTATCTGGCTGCGAATCAAGTCTGAAGTCAAGGCGTGGTTAATATCTACTTCTGTAACTATAATGCGAGCTATGGCATTTACTGGCTCATTAAGTTCTATTTGACCAAAAATAGCGCTGAAGGGATTAATGGCAATACTTTCTGTTTGCAGTTTTATTTCCTGTACCCGAATGCCTTCTTGAATCACTAATCCTTCGCCTGTAACCGAAACTCCATCCGCCTGTCCCTGAACTATTTTCAACAGATCGGTTTGTACATCTATTTCTATTTCTTCTACTTTATCTAGCTTTTCGGATACTCTCCTTTCAGCTTCCTGGGATATAAATTTTTCCTCCAACCGATTCTCATCAGGCATGAATTAGTAATCTCCTAAATGTCCTCTTACTAGTTAGTGTAAAGGCTAGCTCCTAACAAGCGAATCTACATTGCGGTATATATACGTAAGTCGGAGGATTGAGTAATCAAGTAGAAAGTATTGTTTGTTTTTTAAGTTTTGCCTTTTTGGTAACAACCATCTTTACACCGCCGCTAGGAACAATGGTAATACCACGACGGACTGGATGCACTGGACGTTTATCAGTAAGGGTTAGTTCAAAATGGGATAATATTATGGCTGTTACTAATTTGATTTCATACATGGAAAATGCCGCACCAATGCAACCACGATAACCACCACCAAAGGGTAAATATTCATAAGGTGAAAATTTTTGGTTGAGAAATCTTTCGGGACGAAACTGTTCTGGTTCTGAGTAAATGTCCGTTCGGCGGTGTGCTAAATAAATACAAGGAACTAAAACTGTATCTGATGTAAATTCATGCCCCATAATTTCCACTCTATCTTTTACCATTCGCGGTGTGCAAATTAAAGCAATAGGATGAATTCGCAGTGTTTCTTGAGAGACTGCGGTGAGATAAGGTAATTGTGTAATTACTTCAGGATTTGTGAGATCATCCAAGGTGTTTAGTTCTTGCATTAACCGATGTTTCACCTCTGGATGAGAGTGAATTAAATAAAATACCCAGGCTAATACACCAGATGTAGTTTCGTAACCCAACAGCAATAATGAAACTAGTTGATCGCGTAATTCCTCATCTGTCATCTGTTGCCCATTTATGTCACGCGCTGACATTAGCATACTGAGAATATCTGTACGCGTAGCAGTATTTTGCAAACGTCTTTCAGAAATTTCTGCATAGATGAGTTTGTCAATTTGCTCTCGTCTTTTTAAGAAAATCCCCCAAGGACTCCATGCACCTAAATCTTGTTGCAGCAAAGGAAAGAAAAACAGGCTAGAATACCAAGGTTTAGTTACGTCTTCTAATAAAGAACTCAATTTTTCTTTTAATTCTTGGTAACGCGCACCATTAGTAATACCAAATACCACTTGTAATATAATTTCTAAAGTGATATTTGACATTAAGCTGTGTATACAAATATCTGTACCTGATTTCCAATTTTGTGTAATTTCTTCAGTAATTTGACAAATTGCTTGTCCATAAGATTTTAAATTATCGCCATGAAATGCTGGTAGTAATAACTGCCGTTGTTGTTGGTGCGATCGCGCTTCTTGAAATACAATAGAATTTTCTCCAAACAAAGGTTTAAATACATGGGTTGCTTTCTTAAAATCTAACTTTTGTGCAGGGATAGCAAAACAATCACTAATTGCTTGAGGATGGCTAAAAAATACTATCGGTGGCGACTTTAAACCCATTACTCGCATTGTAAAAATGTCACCATAGTTGGCGGCATACTTTTCTAAAGTTTTTGTGGGTTGAGCAATTAGTTGCAGAGTTTGTAGCAATGCTGGTGTGCTGATATTATCAAGTACTTTCATTGTTTATTCAATACTTTTAGGATTTAGTAAGCTGCAAATAATTCTATTGAGCTATGACTTGAGCCTGCATAACGCTCTTTTTTAAGCAGGGAATTAGAGTAAGCTTGAAAATATTAGGCGAATTTCCTAGAGGAAAAACCTACTAATTGAAACGTAGTAGCAAATAAACACCATTAATTTTTACAAGGACAATAATAATATTTTTTTGGATCTTTAGACGCATTTACGGAAAAAACTTACTAAATATATTTTGGGTGGATGCCCAGTTAAATTACGTCTTTTGGTTATATACAAATGTCATACATTAGTGTATGTTACAGCCTTAAAACCCATTCTTTTCACAGTTACAATATATTCAAATCCTCCATAGGCCTCTTTGAAGGAGGCCTATGGGGGATTATGTAAAAGCATTGGAAATCTATCTAACATGTATAGATGAAAGTTGAAAATTTGCTGAACGCAACCATCAAACCTCGCAGCGTCAAACAGTGGTTGTCTGTAAAATGGGGGAGTTCAATTGACGTTGACTCGTGACAACCATGTTGATGGGATGATCTGGGCCTGTCACTAAACCACGGCGTTTAGGTCGCACTTCACCATTGTCAACTAGTTCTAATTCTCGGCTGGAAAGGATTTTGGCAAGTGCTAGCTTCATTTCCAACTGGGCAAATGCTAAACCAATACAGCGCCTTGCACCACCTCCAAAAGGTAAATATTCATAGGGAGAAAATTGCCGTTCTAAAAAGCGTTCTGGTTTAAACTGCTTAGGTTCTGGGTATAAATCTTCTCGTTGGTGGGTCAAGTAAATTGAACCCATAACAGTTGTACCTGGTTCAAGTTCGTAGCCACCCAGAGATAGAGGTGTTCTGACTACTCTGGGAAAGGTCAACATTGCTACTGGGTAAATTCGCAAGGTTTCGGAACAAACAGCGTTGAGGTAGGGTAATTGAAAAATGGCGCTGGGGTCAGGGTTATCACCCAGGCTATCTAGTTCTTGCAGTAACTTTTGGCGTATTGATGGGATTTTGTGAATCCAGTAAAATGCCCATGCGATCGCTGTTGCTGTGGTTTCGTGACCTGCTACCAACAGAGTCATTAATTCATCGCGTAACTCTTCATCGGTCATCGGTTGACCTGCTTCATCCCTAGCTGCCATGAGTAAGCTGAGGATATCTGTGCGTGATGGGTCTGGTTGTTCTCGACGTTCCCGAATTTCTTCGTATATAAGTTTATCAGCATTCTGCTGTCGGCGCATCTGCTTTCCCCAGAAATTAATCGGGCCAAAATCCCTTTGCAAAGCTGGAAAATAAAGCAAAGCGACACTCAACACAGAACTTCCCTTTTCTAGCATTTCACCCAAAAAATTCTGTAATTTTTCGGCGCGTGGCCCTTCATCTAGCCCAAACACAGCTTGCATAATCACCCGCAGGGTAATAGCTTGAGCAACAGACCGGATATTGAAGGGTTGCCCTATCTGGTATTGGCTGATGACTTTCTCGCTAATATCACTAATTATTTCACTATAGCTTCGCATTCTTTCCCCGTGAAAGGGTGGCAATAACAACTGCCGTTGGCGCTGGTGTTCCGCACCACTGATGGTAATCACAGAACGCTTACCAAGCAAAGATTCAAACACCAGATTTGTATCACCAGGTGCTTCTAACCCTTTGGTATCGTTTGTCAAAATCTGCTGTAGCACTTCGGGGTTACTGACAAATATCAATGGCGGAGATTTACTTTGTAACCTGACGGTGAACATGTCCCCATATCTTTCGGCACAAGTTTCCATAAATGACATGGGGCTGATAATCCAGCGTAGCATCTGTAAAACTGCTGGGCTTTGCGGGCCATTTGGTAATTTCATAAAATTCTTTTGTTACTTTATGTCTTGTTCCTACTTTAACTAACTGAAACTCATAAATTTTCGTTGATTGAAGTTACTTATACTGAGGGTGCGAAAAAGCAATAAACTGTTACAACCTCGAAGATGTAAAATTTTTGTTAAATTCAACAAGCATCTACAGTTTCATCTAATCGTCAAAAGGTACTCAGCATGACTGCAATCTCCCCAAAGGCATCTTCAGCGCTTCCTAATTTTTCTGAAGGAATTCAATATTTTGGTGAAGCACTACCAGATTTTGAAACTTATGGTGCAACACCTGCTATCGAGTCGGGCAAAATAGCGATCGCATCTCCCACAGATACAGCAGCAGTGTATCAAACTTTACTAGCTGCCGATGCTCTCCGCTACCTGACTTTACAAGTTACCGCTAGTAAGGCTTCTGGGCATCCCGGCGGATTCGCCAGCCAAACAGAAGCTTACGCATCTCTTGTCATGCTGGGATACAAGAACATTATTACCGAAGTGGGACACCACGCCCCTGGATTTTATAGTGCCATGTTCTTGGATCGATCGCTAGAGGATATGGGAATTTTTACAGTCCAACAATTGCGCGATCGCTTCCGAGAAAAGCACGGGCTTTTAGGACATCTTTCTGGTTTCATTCCCGGTATTCTCGCACCTGCGGGGCCTTTGGGACAAGGGCAACACTTTGCAATGGCTGCTGCACTGTTACACAAAGATAAGTTGTTCCCCTTTACAGTTGGTGATGGTGGATTGGGTGAGCCTTATATTGTAAGTGCGATCGCCCACTTCCATACAGCTTATCCTGCTGTCACTAACTTCTTGCCGGTGCTGGTGTGGAACGGTTACAGCCAAGAACATCACAGCATGGTTTCCCTGAAAACCAATGAACAGATGCAAGCATATTGGCAAGGTAACGGTTTTGATGAAGTCGTGTTAGTTGATGCCAAAGATTTCGACGATCAAAACCAACCAGGGGATTACGTTGATAGTACCGCGTTTTCCTTCGAGAAACGGCTAGCATTCACTCAAGCAGTACTTTCGGGTGTAGATAAAGCAGCGCTATCAGCATTGGGCGGTAAACTTACCGTCTTTATTATTAAACAACTCAAAGGTGCAGGAGTCCACGCGCGGGGGGCAAAATCTCACAACCTCTATCCCAAAGATACTCTGGATGCTCCGCATATTATCAGTGCATTGCAAACCCGTGCTTTGTCTGCGGAAGCTTGGCAATTAGTGCGAACAAATGCAGAACGCGCCGGTGGTGGCCCAGCAGCAAAAACTGTAGTGACAGAATTTGAATTACCATTACCAGAGTTAGGCGAATTACCTTTAGAAGAATATGCAGTTGGCGGCGAACCAAAAGTTTCTACAACTGCAATGGGACGATTAGTAGGAATAGTTGGAAATAAAGATCGGAATTTTCTTGTCACCAACGCCGATGGTAACGAAGCATCAGGAATTGCCAACATAAATCAAGCATTAAAGATTATTCACCCCACAACCGACGACTTATATAATCAAGCCCCAAATGGACAAGTTTATGAACCATTGAGTGAAGATGCTTGTGCTGGTTTAGCTGCCGGTTTGGCGTTAATGGGTGCGAGAACTTTGTGGTGTTCTTACGAATCTTTTGCCATCAACGGATTACCAATTTGGCAAACTGTAACCCAAGCAATGGCAGAATTGCGCCGTCAAACTCCCTCGACTATTACTTTATTCACAGCTGGCGCATTAGAGCAAGGGCGCAATGGTTGGACTCACCAACGTCCAGAAATTGAAGCTTACTTTGCTTCATTGATGCGAAATGGAAATATTTTTCCATTATTTCCCCCTGATGCTAATAGTATTCAAGCTTGTTATGACTGGGCGTTGAAAACTAAGAATAAGGGAGTTGTGATTACAGCAAGTAAATCGCCGTTGCCAATTCGCACCACTTTAGAACAAACTCGTCAAGGGTTGCGTGATGGTGCGGTGCTATTACATGAAGTCGCTGGTGATAAACAAGTTGTATTTGCTGTAATTGGCGATTTAACATTAATACCAGTATTTGAAGCTGCGGCTTTCTTGGAAACTGAAGGTATTGGTGTCAAGATAGTTACTGTGATCAATCCTCGCCAATTGTACCGTAGCCATGATACTGCGTGGGAAACTTGTTCTGAACCCGAAGGCGGTTTCTTGGATGATGCGAAATTTGCCGAATTATTTGATGGCGATGCGCTAATTGCTGTGACTGGTGGCGCTGCGGCGATGCTAGAACCAATTTTGTTACGGAGTCAGGCGAAGCGCGATACTTTCGCGTGGAAGCGTGGAGAAACTACAGCTAGTGCTGGAGAGTTGATGGCGTTTAATGGATTGACTGCTGAAGCGTTGACGAAACGTGCGATCGCATTAGTTCATTAAGGCTGCGTAGGCGTAGCCAGCCGTAGGCATCGTCTTTTATTTTATCGCAAATATACGTATGGGAATGCTGAAAAATTGCGTTTAATGCGTATATTTGCGTTTTTTATGAGAACTTCTAAGGCATTGAGATTAGTTTATAAAATAAATGTGGTTATATTTGCTGAAATTCTTTAACATTAATAGGTTTTCAAGTCGCAAAAGCTGCTTTTCAAGTCACAAAAGCTGCTTTTCAAGTCACAAAAGCTAGTTTTCAAGTCACAAAAGCTAGTTTTCAAGTCGCAAAAGCTACTTTTCAAGTCACAAAAGCTGCTTTTCAAGTCACAAAAGCTAGTTTACGAGTTCAAAACTTGATTCACAAGCCAGGATGAAACATGATATTTTTATGGAAAATATGGCGTTTAATGGATTGACTGTGGAGGCTTGACGAAAGGTGCGATCGGGTTAAGGCTGGGTTTCTGCTGCAAGGTGCGGTAATACTTACCCTGCTATAGAACTCATATTTGATTTTTGAAATATGCGTAGGGTGCGTTATGCCTCTGGCTAACGCACCATCTGAAGACTTTGGTGCGTTACGCTACGCGATAACACACCCTACACACACTTAGATTTTTTCACAAATCAAATCGGATTCCTATATAACTAATGTATTGTCATTCTAATGCTCTAGCCTTAAAAGCCTTAAAACTTGCTCCTATTCTTTGCTGGCGTATTTCTATCAATATGCTTCTGATGCGTTCTAGAGGAACATCTTTAAATTGCTCCCAAAGCCTGTATTCTTCTGGCTGACATCTATTTAAGTTTTCAAAATCATTTATAAAAAAATAACTAAGATAATCATCTTTAACACAATGGTAACAAAGAAGTTGAGCTAGAGTTTCATGAAGTGGACTTGGGAACTTACCTCTATCAACTCCTTTATATGAGTTTGTATTAAAGTTTATGCCATCAGCGTCTATTCCTAAATGAATAATTGCATGGGCTGCTTCGTGTATCTCTACTAACTGTGTTAATCTATCCTCATTTATATTGAGATCGTTGGCAGTACTTTTAATATTTTCTGTATATAAAATTATTTCTTTCTTATCTGGGTCGTATTTTCCCAAAACCTCATCGATTAAGTGTTGCCCTTCTGGTATTTCCCAGCGTTTAAGCTGAACTTCATTAATAGGGGAACTATTTTCTTTCTTTACTTTAATTGTTGTGGCTAAGTATAATCCAATCTTTTCACCAACGCTTTTTATAGCGTAACGGCATTTTCCCCATTTATCGATAATATCAACTATGTCTAAATCATTAATATTTAAATCATTATATTCATGAATTATACCCAATAATTCATGAATGCTAAAACTTTTCTCATTTACTATCTGTTTAATATATTCTGAAAAAATTCTAGCTTTTTGGTTAGTTGGTGCTGTATTAATTTTTTCTTTAAGTGCCTTTAGTTTTTCTGTTACAGAGTATTCATTATTGAAATCATAAAATATGTCATCCAAATCATCCATTATTTTTACCTCGATATTTTAATAGAGCCTAGCAGAGTAATAGATTAACAAGATTCTCAGTTTTAATATATAGGACTTACGCCAAAACCCTCTCAAACTCTCATTCCTCTGTGTCCTCTGTAGTTCGTTTTCCGTTCCTTGTGCGTAAGTCCTACTATAAACTAACATGGTCACGTCGATTAATTACAGCAACCAATAGACCTGTATCTAGCAATACACATCGCCTCATCACGAACCGTAACCATCCATATAATCTTTATTAGTAGACAAATCAGTTGATGCTTCCACACAACCAATGTATTCTTGAGCCAGAGTCAAAGCCGAAACGCCTGATTTTTTTTCTTGAGAAGACAGACCTTTCTGTTGCATTTTTGCAAGTAAAAATTCTACAAAATCTAACGCCTCTTGTTGCTTATCAGGAGGTAATATTCTTACCTTGTCTATAATAATTTCTTCAATGTTCATTTTCTCTAGCGTCTTGCGTAAACTAAATATATTTTAAACTTTAAAGTATTATTTGGCTGTATACCTTTCGCCGTGACTTCAATTGTTAGGCACTCAAGAGGATAAATTTAGGAAGTGCGTAGACATCGCACTGTTTACATTAATTTATCAGGCGCGATCGCTCTTCTAGCAATGAAATAAAATAATAAACTTAGGATTTGAGCGTTATATTTATTCTAGACCTTGACTATACAAAATTAATTTATTATGAAATTTCAAGTAATTTTTACTTTTGATT
>Ga0209181_10002539_pt1 | contig 29714 bp, 28 predicted proteins | sample MAT05_FD_187208 | JGI IMG/M metagenome (GOLD analysis project Ga0209181, IMG submission 187208) | Freshwater microbial communities from Lake Fryxell liftoff mats and glacier meltwater in Antarctica - MAT-05 (SPAdes) (version 2) | ecosystem: Environmental > Aquatic > Freshwater > Ice > Liftoff...
CCGCTCAGCCGACGATTTCTCGCGACTCCCGCCTGCGCGTCAGGGCATCTGGGCGGAGTGGTCGTGGCGCAGGAGCTCTTTCGCCGGGCCGCGATCCGCGGCGAGCCCGCACCGGAGCGGCTTCCGCATTGGCAGTCGAAGGAACATGAGATCGACTTCGTCACGGGCAACGACGCGTTCGTCGAGGTGAAGCGCGGCCGGGCCAGCGCTTTGGAGCTCGCCTGGTTCACGAAAATCTTCCCAAGGGGCAAGCTCACTGTCGTCTGCTCGACACCATTCGTCACCGATCACATCGAGGGCGTGACGCTCGAGACCTTCCTCACGTTGGCGTCGGACGGATGAGCTCCAGTCGCAGCGGGCCCCTCGCCCCCTCCCTGACGGCCACCAGGCAGGTGAGCACACCGCCAGCTGCGCAACATCGATTCCACGCGAAGTGCGGCACTCTCGGCCACCGGCGAAATCGAGTCGAGCGTCTCGAGCCGGCCGCCCGCCGCCGCCGCCCAAGAGAGGAACGTCGCGGCAGGCCGCGAGCGTTATCCACGCTAGAAGCCGGAGAAGGCGCGCAGCGCGGCCGCGTCGCGCGACGGCGCGCCACCGGCGTCGCGCAATGTCATCGAGCCGGTGAATGGCTCCGCTACAACCTCCATCGCAGCAGGCCGCAGCGTCCACACCGAGAACAGCACGGGCCTGCCGGCTCGCGGGATCACGTCGCAGCGCGCCACGACATCCATGCCATGGGCTGACGCCGCACGCAGAACCCGCTCGCCGGCTTCGCTGTCGCCGCAGGGCACGATGACGCCCTTCGGCTGCACGACACGCGCTGCCGTCTCGATGTACGCCTCCACCCCGCCCCGGATCTCCATGCGCGCTTGGGTGCGTTGCTCGTGCGCACGAGGTGGTCGCGCACGTCGTGAGCGCGTACCGCTCGGACCGTTCGTGGTGACGTTCCGTCGCCGCCACCCTGCCCCCCGCTTCCGCCATTGCTTTCGGTCTCGTCCTGGCTGCCCGCGGCACAACCAATCAACATCGAAGCGAGGACGCAGATAGCCATGGCCGGCACGGTCGCACCGAGCGCGGCCGCCCTCTCGCCAGCTCCCCAGTTCCCAGTGGACCAATCGGTCGTCCGGCCCGACCCACGCGGCGGCCCTTCACCAGTGCCAACCACGGGCGCTTACAGGCCGAAAGAACGCGGTTCAGCGGACGGGTACGCGCTCGGGAGGATTACATCCCCTCGACGATCAGCGGCGAAACAAGCCCGGACAGATCGACCGCCGCGCCGAGCTGCGCGCCGTCGCAGGTGCGATAGAGGACGATGCCGCCGTCGGGCCCACCGTACACACCGAAGCTCTGCGGCGGCGGGTCGTTCCAGAAGCCGGCGTGGCCCGTTGGGGCGCCCGGTTCGAGCTCGTCCCCCCTGGCGATGACGGTCGTCGTCTCGATATTGGCAGCACGCCCGTGCGAGTCCCGACCGAAAAAGCCGCCTACCCATCGCTCGGGCTATCGCCCGTGGGCTGAGCTGATGAAACGCAGTTTTGCCCTGGACGTCGAGACTTGCACCACGTCATGGTCGACGCCCGCGCCCAGGTCATGTCCGCGGCACGCGCGCGCTGCAGGTAGCCTGCGACCGCGCCACCGGAGATGCCCAGGGCGGCGGCGACCTGGCGCGTACTGCGACCGCTGTCGGTCAGCCGAAGAACCTCTCGAATCTTGCGCATGATGAGTCGCTCCATGGGCCTCCGTCGCACCGCCAAGCGGCAACGACGAGGGCGTCGTCAGGGAACCCATCGCTACGCCCCGGCCAGCCGGTCCGGGGTGTTCAAGTGCGTCGGAATCGGTGTTCAAGTGCCGTCGGAACGAGTGTTCAAGTGCCGTCGGAATACGCAGTCGATCCCGAGTCGAAGCGCGCGCTGAAGAACACCCGGTTCGCGCTTCAGAAGAACCCCTGGAACTTGAATGCGATCGAGACGACGAAGCTGGCGGATGTCCAGCGCACGAACATGCGGCTCTACCGGGCATACCTGCTCAAGGAGTCGCTCGCCGCAATTCTCGATCGACGTCAGCCCAACGTCGCCGAGCGGAAGCTGCTCGAATGGGTGTCGTGGGTCAGCCACTCCGGGCTGACGCCATTCGCCAAAGTAGCGCGAACCATAGGGGCCCATCTCGACGGCATTGTTGGATACGTCGCCACTGGACTCTCGAACGCGCGCACCGAAGGCATGAACGGCAAGATACGAACGATCACTCGCCGCTCCTTCGGCCTTCACAGTGCGTCGAGCCTCATCGCAATGGTGTTCCTATGCTGCTCCGGGATCATCCTCACACCGGCGCACTCGCTCCCGCGCTTCCATCAAACCTGATGGAGAGTCGGATTTTTTCGGCCCCCAAAAACGCGCTGCGGTGATCAAGCGACGAAAACAGCGGCCTATCCTTGGACCACAACCGTCCTGCGTTTGCTTGTCACATTTTCGTGACGACGAGAACATCACGACGAATCCCATCGGGGTTCAGCGAATGCTACGCGATCAATTTTGATGTCGCAAAAGAGACCCGAGCGGCGCCTGCGGCGGCCAAGCACGGCAGTTGTGTCAGTCGCGCTCAGTGGCTCCGAGGCGAGCGTCACGAACTTCACGGGCGCGTTCTTTTGTTGTTGAGAACCGCGGCCGGCCGTCGCCTACGGTTTCGCCCGAGATCTGACCCTGGCGGCGGCGGTCAAGTCCCGCTCGAGCGCTGCCATCGCCACGTTGTACCGGTATCGCGCGTGGTCGTACTCGACTCCAGCGCGGCGCGCGGCCTCCGCGACGCTCAGATCCTCCCAATGGCAAGCACGCACCAGCCGCCGATCAATCTCGTCGAGACGCGCCATCGCAGCCTCGACGCGCGCCACCAGGCGCTGGCGCTCCTCTGCGAACGCCAATAGCTCCTCTGGTGACTGCTGCTCCCCGGCGGGCTCGACGAGATCGCCCGCGGCCACCGCCCAGCTCACCGTGACGCGGTGTGATTTCGCGTTGCGCCTTGTTGCCGCGGATTCTCTGAACCAGCCGTTTTCATGCGCATCGCGCGTGAAACGCCGCCATTGAAGGCTGGCTCTTCACATCCTCTCGCCCCGAACCACCGCCGCACCATTGCTTCGAGCTCCAGCCACGCATCAGCCGCGCAGCCTGGCACGGAGCAGCCCCACGAGCGCCGCGGCAGCACGCTTGGGTGCGACGCCTTCGCGCGTGAGCGCGAGCAGCTCGAAGCGGGGCAAGCCGCGGAGCCCCGAGAGCACGGCGAGCTCTTTCGACTTCACCAGATGCTCGATCGAGATCGAGGGGAAGCAGCCCAATAGCTTCCCTGCCAACACCAGCTCGACGCCCATCTGCAATAGCTCGATCGTCGCGCCGACCCGGCGGGTGTAGCGGTCGTCTGGAAATTCGTCCAGCGCCGGCAGGTGCTCTCGCTGGAAGAAGCGCGGCACCACGAACGGGTAGCGCGCGAGATCGGCGGCGCCAATGCGCTGCGCACGAAACAGCGGGTGGGCTCGACCGCACACGATTCGGCCTGCTGACGAACCGAGCACCTCTGCTCGGACGCCTCGGCACATGCTGCGACCAATGGTGAAGCCGACATCCAACGAGCCGTCGGCGACGTGGCGCTGGATCGCCTCGGGGTGCATCTCGAATGCCTGCGGAACCACGGCGGAGTGGTGGGCCACCAGCTCGGCAAGCGCGCGCGGGAGCGCACGCAAGGAGAACACCTCCATCGCGCCGATGCGGAGCTCGCCCGCGACCTTGGCGTCGAGATCGTCGAGGTCGCTGCGAATGGCGTCGACCTGAGCGAGCGCGGCCTGCGCCCGCCGCAAGAGCGCGTGGCCTGCCTCCGTCAACAGGACACGTCGCGTGGTGCGCTCGAACAGGCGAGCCCCGACCTCGTCCTCCAGCTTCTGAATCGCCTTCGTCATCGCTGGCGGCGAGACATGGGCGAGGCGCGCTCCGCGGCTGAAGCTCTCGCTGGCGGCGACGTGGACGAAGTAGCGAAGGTGCGTGATCTCCAATGGTTCCAGCAAAAGGTTAACAATCTATTGATTACTATTCACTTGTTGTTCGAGCCCAGCAGTGAAATCTGACGTTCAGAACGAAACTGGAGGTGGGCGATGGTTCGAGCTTTTGGCAGGGTGGTCATGCTTCTTTCGGCGATGTCGGTGGGGTGCAGCCGCGTGGCGCTGGTGGATGATCCGCCGGTCGTACCCGGTGACGAGGACGAGAGCGCCGGCGCCGGCGAGGGCGGTGATGTCGCCGAACCGGAATTGGTGGGCAGCCCGGGCGGCGCCGGCGGTGCTCCCAACGAGCCGCCGGCTACGCCGCTGGTGGACACGGGCACGCTCAGCGTGGCGGTGAGCATCAGCGCCGGCAACGCGGACCCGACCAAGATCGGCCAGGCAGAAGCGGCAAACGTCGAGCTGACGGTGACTGTTACCGAGCGCGCGACAGGTGCGCCTGTCTCCGACGCCGAAGTGCGCGGCGGGCCGCCGGGGAGCCTCGTGCCAATGCCCTACGACGTCTACAGCATCTGCTCCTACGGCGCGGGGCTCATCGGCTACCAGCCGCTGTGGGAGATCTCCGTCGTGCGCGGCTCCGATCGATTTGAGGGCCTCTTGGTCGCTGGCCCCGCGTATGCCTCGGCGGCGGTTTCGATCGAGCCGTCATCCGGTGTCGTCAGCTGGGCTCCGTCGGCCGAGGTCGGCGTCACCGCCCGCGTGTGCGCGACGACCAACAGCGGGCCCCCGACATACACGGCGTTCTCCCAGCTCTGCGTCGACACCGTCGACAGCGGCGCGCTGTCGCTCGACGCCCAAGGGGCCGGCGAGATGTTCCCCTTCGCCGGGAGCTACTGGGTCGTCGTCGAGCGCTTCCTGAATCAGCCGACGAGCTTGGGAGACGAGCGCAGCGTGGTGGTTTACGCCGCGATGGAGCTCGCTCTCTGAGCAATCGATGCGCCGATTGCACAGAAAGGACCGCCCTTGGCCGAGCGCGCAGCCGGCCGTAGAAGATGAGGGTGATCCACGACGTCATCATCGTGGGCGGCCCGGCCGGTCTCTCTGCTGCGCGGCCGGCGAAGCGCCGGCGCGCACGCGTTCGAACGGGTCGAGCAGCGGCCCGAGATCGGACGATTTGTAGATGGCGGGCGATAGGCGAGCTCCCCACGCTGCGCGATCCCGCGATTCCGCGATGCAGTGCGCCTCGCCCGCGGGCACCAGGTACACGTCGCCTTCGCCCAGCTCGAGGTCGCTGCCGTTGTGAACCACGCGCGCGCAACCGGCAGTGAAGAGACCGCCGAATAGTCGTGGCCGGCGACGCGCGAGCTCTTCACCACGCCTCGCTCGGCGTATTGACCGACCGGGACGTCCGCGAACGCGCGGACGTCCATGTGAGCATCCGCAGAAGCTAGCGCAACGGCCGCTCGAGCGCCCGGCGTCGTCGAAGCTGGACGCAGCTTGCATGACGGTGGAGGACGTGGTTGATCCCGCGGTGGAACGATGACGACCTCACGCGTCCGTGCGTCTCTCGTTTGCCAAGCCGAGGGCAAGCTGCTGCTGGTCCGCCTGCGCGACCCAGAGAGCGGCGTCGAGGGCCTGTATCCGCCTGGCGGGGCCGTCGAGGCCGGCGAGACTCCCGCGCAAGCCGCCGAGCGCGAGACGCTGGAGGAGACCGGCATCGCGGCCGAGGTGACGCCGGGGGTCGAGCTCGTGCGCCACTACCCGTTTCGCTGGGGCGGCGTGAGCTACGACGTCACGACCCACTATTTCGCGGCCACCCTCGCCGAGGCAGCAGAGCTCGAGCCGGTCGTCGACGCTGCATACAACCTCGGCGCAGTCTGGCTCCCGATCGAAGAGGCGCTGGAGGCGATGGCGCTTCATCCGGTCATCGCCAGCGCGGTCGCCTGCGTGCTACGCGAAGCAGACACGGAGGCTTGATATGGGCACCATCGATTCGACGCTGATCTCCGACGAGCTTGTCGACTTCCTCCTGTACGACGTGCTCGACGTCACGGCGCTGTGCACGCTGCCGGCGTTCGCGGAGCACGGTCGCGACACGTTCGACCCTTGGCTACGCACCTGCCGCAAGCTCGCCCGCGAGGTGCTCTTTCCGGCCTACCGCGCAATGGACGCCGAGCCACCGCAGTTCGTCGACGGCCGCGTGCGCGTGCACCCGCGCATGCGGGCGATCTGGGGCGAGCTCGTCTCGATTGGCTTGATCGCCTGTGCGCGCCCGGTCGAGGTGGGTGGGCAAGCGTTGCCGATGACGATCGCCGCCTTCGCGAACGCCTACCTGATGGCCGGTAACCTGTCGGCGTTCTGCTACGCCGGGCTCACCACCGGCGCCGCCCATTTGATCGAAGCCTTCGGCAACGCAGAGCTGAAGCAGACCTTCATGCGGCCGATGTACGAAGGGCGCTACACCGGCACGATGGCGCTCACCGAGCCGCAGGCCGGCTCGAGCCTGGCCGACATCACCACGCGCGCGACGCCGACCCCGGCAGGTCACCATCTGATCCGCGGCGCCAAGATCTTCATCTCCGGTGGCGACCACGACATCGCCGAGAACGTCGTGCACCTCGTGCTTGCCCGCATCGAGGGCGCACCGCTGGGGTCGAAGGGCATCTCCTTGTTCGCGGTTCCGCGCGAGCGCATCGAGGCTGACAAGCTCGTGCCGAACGACGTTCACGTGACGGGGCTCATCCATAAAATCGGCTGGCGTGGTCTGCCGAGTCTCGCGCTCTCGTTCGGTGACGCAGACGACTGCCATGGTTGGTTGGTGGGTGCGCCGAATCAGGGCCTCCGCTGCATGTTCCAGATGATGAACGAGGCCCGCATCATGGTGGGCACCAATGCAGCGGCCACGGCGTCCGTCGCATACCAAGAGGCGTTGCGCTACGCGCTCGACCGCCGGCAAGGCCGCTCGGTCACTGCGCCGGACCCGACAAGTGCGCAGGTACAGCTCGTCGAGCACGCCGACGTCCGCCGTATGCTGCTGCGACAGAAGGCCATCGTCGAAGGCGCCTTGTGCCTGATCGGCACCACCGCCCGTTACGCCGATTTGGCCGAGCACGAGACCGACCCGCAGGCGAAGCAGAGCGCGAAGCTCGTTTGCGATTTGCTGACGCCCATTGCGAAGACGTTCCCCGCCGAGAAGGGCTACGAGGTCAACGTGCTCGCGGTGCAGATCCATGGTGGCTACGGCTACTCCAGCGAGTATTTGCCGGAGGCATTGCTGCGCGATCAGAAGCTCAATTCCATCCACGAAGGCACGACCGGCATTCAGAGCCTCGACTTGCTCGGGCGCAAGGTCGTAGCCGGGGGTGGTGCTGCGTTCGCCGCCTTGCGCGACGACGTCATGCGCGACCTGCAGCGCGCTCGTGAGGCCGGCGTCGAAAGCAACGTGATCGATCCGCTCGGCACCGCGTTCGATTGCATGGCCGAGCTCACCCTCGCGCTCGGCAGTCGTGGTCTGCAGGGTGATGTCGACGGCATGCTCTCGCACGCGAACGACTACCTGGACGCGCTTTCCACCGTCGTGAACAGCTGGATGTGGCTGAAGATGGTGACCGCCGCCGCCGGGCGCGACAGCGACTTCGCGAAAGGCCTGCGGCAGGCCGCGCTCTACTGGGCCAACACCGAGCTACCGCGCGTGGGCGTCCTCGCCGCATTGTGCGAGAGCGCCGAGCGCAGCTACCTCGACCTCGACCCAGCCTGGCTCTGAGCGTTTTGGCTGGGATCGTCGCGCGAGAGCGGCATCGCCGGTCTACCTCCGAAACCGCAAAAAGGAGTTCAGTTGCAAGGGGCGTGGGTTCTGTCCGTCGTGCCTTGGCAGGAGGATGGCGCAGACCGCAGCGAATCTCATCGATCACGTTTTGCCCCGCGTGCCCCTTCGACAATTCGTCCTCACCCTGCCGTTCGAGCTGCGACCAAGGCTCGCCTACGACGGCAAGTTGCTCGGCGCCGTGGGGCGCATCTTCGCTGACTCGGTGCTCGGCTTCTACCGGCACAAGCTCCGCGCCGAGCTCGGCGTCGTCGGCCAGAGCGGCGCGGTCACGGTCGTGCAGCGCACGAGCGCCGACTTGAGGCTCAGCCCACACTTTCACGCGATCGAGAGCCGGCAGGAGCGGGTCGTGCTCGATGACGGGTTTGCCGAGCGCGAGCCGGCGCTCGCTCAGCTTGCCGCAGCGGCTGTCAGCGGCCTGACAGATTGGCTCGCGTGACGGCTCGCCGCCCGGCCACTCGGCGACGCTGATTGCGATGGCCCGCGCCTTTGCCTCAGCGAGCACGAGCCTCCGCACACCATTGCGGTGGCAGCCGTCCAGCAGGCCGCAGCTGCAGTAGAAGATGACCCGGCGACGTCGCTTGTGCTCGTCGATCGCGAGCTGCAGCAGCGTTGCTGCCTGCTCGGGTTTGTGGATGCGCGTCGCGCCGCCGTCCCCAATCCCGGCGTTGCCCAGTCCCTTCATCCAATGATAGCGGCCCTCGGGCAGCGCCCTCTCGAATGCCTTCTCACGAAAGCCCGGTGCGCGCACGGAACGACTGAACCGCACATCCACGAATACCGGTGGTTCAAAGCCTCGGGCTCTCTCCGCAACCGCCGTCAGTGCTTGCAGCTGCTCGAGCGAGCTTCCCCAGCCCTCGTAGCCCCTCGAGAATAGTGCGACCTCCGCGACCTCAGCCGGCTCTGCCCTGCTCGGAGCAGCCGGCCGCTTCGGGGCCTTCGCTGCGCGCACTACCCTTGGCACTTCCTCGGGGCCGGCGAGAATCTCCATTCGGTAGACCCCGAGCTGCTCGTCGACATCATCAAGGAGATAGTGGAATCGCGGGTCGCGCTCGAGATTGAGCGAAAGCACCTTTTCTGGTGTCTGGCCCCGACGACGAACTGACGGCAGGCGCGCGATGTCTCCGGCGTCGTCCAGGAAGTACTCCCAGTCGTCTTTCAGCTTGAGGGAAAGGGCGTTCACGCACTCGAAGTCGTCGCTGACGAATGGTCCCTCGTCCTCCGAGAGGCGCGCACCTGCATCGATCGACGCCGCCTCCAGGAACGTGGGCGTCATCACGTACGCGTACGGCCGGATGAAGTCCGGCGCGATGTTACGCCTCTCGGACACGAGCTCGAGGTCCTGCGTGAAGCAGTCATTGGGCCCCTTCAGGTGGGAGAAGGTGAAGTACGTTCCGGTATCGGTCACCTTCATGTCGCTGACGACAGCCCAGAACACGAGCTCACAGCAGTCGCGCGAGTCGGAGAAGAAGATCGGAAAGCTCTCGCCGTCCTTCTGTGCTTTCTCGAAGGCGCGATGGGCTGAAACCCAGCGCTTCTTCTCGAACAGCTGCTCCGATGGGTCCTCGCCACGGTCAGCAGTGATGACGCGCTCCGGAGCGATGGTGGTGTAGACGGCGGTTGCAGATAGCTTCAAGTCGAGGCTCCTTGTCTGACGTGTGGCTGACCTTCAAGAAGATGCCCCGGACTTCGCGGCCCTCGTAGCGCGAGTCCGCGCGAATCTGCCGCATGTAGCGCAGCACTTGCTCAACCCCACGCTTGTCCCCACCACCGAGCTTTAGCTCGACCACCACGACGCAGCGGTGAGCGTCCTGGCAGAGCCAGTCGAGCTCGTCGCGGCACCCATGCGGGGAGAAGTCCCGCACCATCGGCGCAAGCAGGTCGAGCTGCGCCGCGATGTCGGCCTCGAACCGTTCCATCAGCTCCGCCAGCATCGCGGCGGGCTGGTGCCCACCAGGTGCCCAGCTCACCGTGATGCCGTGTGATCTTGCATTGCGCCCTGTTACCCGCCAGACTCAGAATCAGCCGTTTTCCTGCGGTGCGCGTGAAGCGCCGCCCTTTGAGGATGGCTCGTTGTCGGAGCTTCTAATCCTCTCGCCTCGACTACTTCGCTCGGCTGAGAACACCTCGCAGTCGAGCTTTTGTTGGGGGCGTTGCTGCTGGGTGTCTGCTCGGGGGGCTGGCGTTGTGCAGCGCGATGGTGGGGCCCACCCGTACTGGAGTGGACGGAGTCCACGGAAGTCTACGAAGTGCCGAAGGCACGTAGTGAACGCGCCGCGGCGTGCGTTGCGTTCGTCTGCGGCACATCGCCTCGATCGGTCACATGCACGACGGCAGCCTCTCGCCGTCGTGCAGTGCGGTGGCTCGCTGCGTGCTGCCATCGTTCGCACCACGGCGGCGTCGTCGGCGTCGAATGCGTGGCGCGCCGCGAGGCACGCGCGCCGTAACGAGGTGGCGTCGGCCGGCGAGGGCGTTGCTGATCGCTCAATCTCACGCGGACCGTGGCGCGACGGCGGCTGACGGCAAGGTCGCCGATGCGCCAGGTCGAGGACGAGTCGCACGCGGGCTGGGTTGCAATGGGCACCGAAAGCGCCGACGTATTTGGATGACGACTCGCGCTGCGGCTCGAGATCTCCGCCGATCGGCGTCGCTTCGAGCTCTGCCCCTGAGAGCAGTGGGCAGCTTGCCGGAAAAGGTCGGCCTTGTGTCATGGTGATCACGCACCACTGACACAACCGGGCCAGTTGCATGACAACGGCAGCAGAGATCCAGACCCGCCATTGCGGTCGAGCCCGGGGGCGCATGTGGACCGAATCCTGAAACGGCGGAGCGGTTGGTGTTTCAGCTGCGGCGCGACCGCACGACCACGACGTCGAGCGCCGGCCTCGCATGTGGCGTCCGTCATGGCCAAGGCGACGCCCGTCACCTGCCTCCAACCCATTCGCCTCGGCAAGTCGGCCCGCTCCGGTCGACCACCCGGAGCGTGGAACTGGCGGGCCAATCCACTACGAAGGTCGACTCAGCGATTTGCCGATCACACCGACGGACGCCCGGCCACCCATTGCGCAAGAGCGGCTCACGCTCATGGAAAGCGAGCTCGTTCACATCGAGCTGAAGCGACCGTTTGGCGACGGCACCGTCGCCATCGACCTGGATCCGCTCTCGCTACTGTGCCGACTCGCGGCCAGCGTGCCACCACCCCGCAGCCACACCGTGCGCTACGCCGGCGTGCTCGGCGCCGCCTCCAAGTGGCGCGCCCTCGTTGTGCCGCCGCTGCCCGAGGCGGCCCCCCGGCACGACCAACTCTGCCTCGCCTCCGCCGTGCGAGTCCCCTCCGAAAAAGCCGCCTACCCATCGCTCGGGCTATCGCCCGTGGGCTGAGCTGATGAAACGCAGCTTCGCCCTGGACGTCGAGACTTGCACCAGCTCGGTGACGTTGCTTGGCACGGCTCGCCTCGGCCCACGTGTGTCCGCAGTCTCCGCTCTGGAGCGGTCGGTTGTCGATATCCAGGGGTGAACCCTGAGAACACAGCCCCCACCCGGCGGTTTCGCGAAGCTCTGGAGGCCGTGCGCGACGAAGCGATGGCGTTGGACCCGACGAAGCTGAAACGCATCAACCTCGATATCGCGCAGGCGTGCATCACGGTGCGGGGGTGCTTGCCGGAGGACATCGGAGCGGCGGTGGCGCCCCTGCTCTCACGACTTACGACCACAGGCGAACGGTCTTGTCGGCGGCCCATGACAGCAGGCGACCGTCCGCGAGCGAGAGCAGACCGCGCACGCGACCCTTGTGACCCGCCAGCGTCTCGGCCCGTGGTTTCGACAGGTCGGCCCAGCGAAGGATCTTCGACCCGGCGCTGCGGCCCTCGAGCAGCGCCGAGCACCCGTTGCCATGCGCGATCACCTCGAGCACCGGGTTCTTCGCGTCGATTTTGGCGACCATCGTGCCGGACTCGGCATCGAAGACGGCGATGGTCGTCTCCTTGCCGCGGACGAAAGGCGGCGGCGACCAAGTCGCTACGAAGGCACCCGCGACGATGCAACCACCGGGGGAGACCTCGTGCGTCTTCTCCGCGTGCCACCTGCGCTCGCCGGTGACGAGGCTGAAGCGTGCTGCCGCCGCCGGCCAGCGCGTCGCGACGCAGATGTCGCCTTCGATCAAGGCCATCGCCGGCTTGTCACCCATCTCGCGCGGCCCGCGACCCACGTCGCCGATCTCGAAGCGAAGCCGCTCGACACCCGACTCGTCGAGCAAGATCGCGGTGCGCTCGTCGCGCAGCAGCATGCCGCCCGGTACGGGGAACGGGTACGCACCTTTGATCATCGCGACCGTGCTACCGGAGGCATCGACCAGCGCGGACTCGCTCAGTGTCGAGATCAGCATGTGCTCGCCGAGCGGCAGGACCTCTCGGACGTACTCGTCCGCCCAAGGCTTGATCTCTTCATCGAGCGCCAGGGTCGCGAGGTCGAAGACCACCACGGAGCGCGAGCTCGTCAACGCGATCTTATCGCCGATCCGCCGGCCGCCCGCGATGCATTCCGTCCTGCCCTGCGGCAAGCCGGCCGCAGTGGCCTTCTCGTCGCCAAGACGCATGACGCGCACGTCATGGCCGAGCTCTTGGAATGCCACCACACGGCCATCACCGATCGAGGACAGATCGCTGATGCCCAGTCCGAACATGTCGTACTCCTCGAGGTTGCACTCGGTCGTGCCCTGGATGGTGCCCGCCGTATCGAAGAAGACGATCTTCGTGCCGCACGACGCCGCGAACGAGCCGCCCGGCAGAGCGACGACGTGGCGCGCGCTGTTGGGTAGCTCGACAACGGTGCACTTCGTCGCGCTCTTCGCGCTCTTCTTCGCTTCCTTCACGGCCTTGGCGCTGTCGTCGGCCTTGGCCTTGTCGACGAGTGGCGCCCATTCGGCGACGAGCTTGTCGCATTCGGCGGCAAACGTGAGCGCCCGCCGGCTGGCGTCGAACTTGATCCAACGATTGACGGGCCGACCGATCTTCGTGATGCGGTGGAACTCGTCCTTGCGATCGCTTTCGCCCAGGTGAATGGCGCCCTCGACCGCCTCGCGAGCCATTGCCAAGAATGCCTCGGTATACTTGCAGTCGACCTCGATCTCGAACTCGCGATCGACGAACGCGAAGCTTCCGACGAGCGTCCACAGCTCGCTCTTGAAGAACTCGGGGTACGCGTTGTCGTCGAATGCGACGACCCCTTTCTCGAGCCCGGCGCGATGCTTGAAGCGCAAGGCTCCACGAGCGGTGACCAGCATGGAGGCGTTGTACGCCGCTTACCGTGGCGAGCTTCCCGGCCTTCTCCCGGCGGCGCTCGTATGAGCGGCCAGGAGGCGCTCCGTGAAGCGGGCGTGCTGGGCCACGGCCGAGTGCCGTGAGGAAGTCCTGTGCCATTGGAGGGCTGCGCGATTTCTCCGTGATAGGCGGCTCTCGGGTGGCGGCCGCCGCCCTGGCGGTGGCGGCCGCCACCTGAAGTCTGACGCCTTTCGCGCTGCAGCTGGTGACAGCCCGTCGAGATCATGCTGGCTCATTTAGAAGCCGGAGAACGCGCGCAGCGCGGCAGCGTCGCGCGGCTTCACCTTGTACTGGACCCTCAAGCTCGCGCCGAGCTCGTAGCCCTGCGCCGCGAGATAGCTGCCGTACGCGAGCGCGAACGTGCCTTGCAGCTTGCCCCAGCGATTCCCGACGGTCAGCGACACCGCATAGCGCAGCGGTGCGATCGCGACGCCGTTGCCGAGGTTGCTCGGACCGATGCCGGGCAGCCAGAAGTAACCGGCGACCGTCGGGTCCTTGTCGTAGAGGTAGTAGGTCGCGTCGAGGCCGAGATCGCTATTGCGATACTCGGTGTGCCCGACGTTCGCGTTGATCGAGAATCGCGAGAGCTGACTCCACAAGGGATTCAGTGCCGCCTCGATCTCCGGGCTACATATGTGCGCCGTGCAGTACGCGCGGGCGTCGTCGGTCGTGAGCGGTTCGCCGTCCGCACCGAGCTTCCCGAACCCGCTGCCGTGTCGTTGAGCCGGCAGCTCAGTGCTCGGTCCAGCGGACCTGTTCCGGTCGGACCGAGCCGTCGGCGTCGATGCGCATCACGAGCTCCCGTCCATCATCGAGCAGGACGGACCAGCAGCGCTTCGCTTTCGCCGCCGAACAGCCCGAGATCCCGCACCAGGCCAGCCACTGAGAGTAGGGATTTCGAAGCGCGAAAGTGGCCCGAGTGGCAGCGGCCTATTTCTGACCGTAGGCGCGAAGCGCGAACGGCAGGCCAACCTCCCGCAGCCGCCAAGTCGCTCGGCGCGGATCGCTGCGCAGCGGTGGCGCGTCCGGTCAGCCTCGATTGAGGCGCCATAACGGTCGGCCGTCGTCGGGAGGACAAGGCGTGAACGACTCGGTGTCGCCGGGGCAGCTTCCCCCGCCCCCTCCCGCCACTCGGCCTTCGCCGCCTCAATGCGATCGAGCGACGAGTGGATGTAGTTCCACCACATGTAACGGGGCCCGACGCCGGTCCCCCCGAACGCCAAGAGACGCGCCGACTCAACCCCGCGAACCGATGTTGCAGAAGGCTCGACGATCACCACTTGCCCCGCAACTGCGCGCGACCCGCCCACCTCGATCTCGCCTTCCCGCACGTAGAGCGCGCGCTCGGGCACGTCGGGCACGTCTGGAACCAAGGGGCGCTCGCCGCGATCACCACACTGACGCTCGCCGTCTCCGTGTACCTCGTGGGGCGGAGGCACTGATGACTCTCGCGGCTCCCGAAGGTGTCGACCCGGTCGACCTGCCCCTCGACGAGCAGGTCGAGGTCGTGCGGATGCAGTCGTTCTCCTTCGACACCCGCTCGCTCCAGGTGCAGTCATGGCGGGTCGCTGTCGGCATCGACGCCAGCACGTGGGCGTCTGCCGTTCTCATGGTTGCCGTGATCAGATCAACACTTGGGTCAGCGACACGCGGCTGCGGATCACGGTCGACGCCATCGAGCTCGACCCAGACGAGCCCAAGCAGATCTTCGCCTCGTTCTCGGTCGCTACCATCTTGCTCGACTCGTCGACGCAAGCCGGGACGTCGCGGCTGGAGAGCCTGGCCCAGCCCTGGGGCAACAAGCTTCGGGTTGGCGTGGTTCCGGTACAAGGCGCGATCGAGGCCAGTGGCGAGCAGCGCTACACGCTGTCCATCCGGCTCGTCGGCCGGCGGCAGGGCGTCCTCGGCGCGCGGCACGTGCTGCTGCGCCGCGCGAAGGAGCGCTGACACCCCATCGAGACTCACACTCCGCACCGATCGCGCTCGACTCGCAACTGGAACCCGCTACGATTGCCGCCGATGCAAGCGACGTTGCGGCTGCAGCACCGCGCGACCTACGGCGAGTACCTGGCCGTAGAGCAGGCCAGCAAGCACCGGCACGAGCTCATCGACGGTGTCATCGTCGCCATGGCCGGCGGGCCCGACGAGCACAACGCAATCGCCGGCCGCCTCGCGATGCTGCTCGGTCAGAGCCTTTCCGAGTCGTGCCGCTACTTTACCCCCGATCAGCGCTTCTGGGTCGCAGCGACCGGACGCGGGCGCTACAGCGATGGCTCGATCATCTGCGGCAAGCCCGAGCATCCGCCGCACGACGGCCAGGCGACCACGAACCCTGTCATCGTGCTCGAGGTGCTCTCGCCCAGCAGCGAAGGAGACGACCAGGGCGACAAGCGCCTCGACTTCCAATCGCTCGCGTCATTGCAGGCTTACGTCGTCGCGAGCCAAGATCGACAGCGGGTCGAGGTATATCGCCGCGGAGAGGGCCGCGCGTGGTTGCCGACGCCGGATGTCTATCTCGCAAGTGACACGTTCACATTGCCCACGTCGGACACGCCATTGGCCGTCGCCGAGGTCTACCGCGGCATACTCGACGCCGACGGCCGGTCGCTGCTCCGCTAGCCCCCAAGAGACCACGCGGCCGTGAAGGAACGGCTCCGCTCGGGCGGGCTGGAGACCCTCGCGGGCCCCCGCGCAAGCGAGCTCCGCAGGCAGTTTCCGCTGTGCGTTCCGGGGCGAGCGTGCCGGCCGATTGAGCCGCACCTGTCCCGGCCGAATGGGTCGCTACTCCTTGACCCACCGCCGTCGAACCCGCGCCTTGTCGATGTACGGGCGCGTGGGCTCCGCGAGAAATGTCAGCCGCACCACGCGATCGCGGTGGCCTCGATAGGGCTCGAGCAGCTCGAACATGCGCTCGTCCGAGCCGAACAGCTCGCCCGCCAGCGCGAAGCTTATCGAGTGGAGTGGGTGAACGTCGCCTGACAACAGATATCACCTTCCTGCGGCTGACATTCTGTTTGGGACCCGTTGGAGGGCGAGCTACCAGAAACGTCGCGTGATGGCCGCGAGCGCTCTCCGCTCTAGAAGCCGGAGAAGGCCCGCAGCGCGGCCGCGTCGCTCGTGGGTGCGCCCTCGGCGTCACGCAATGTCATCGAGCTCGTCACTGGCTCGGCAGCGTTCAGAATCGCGGCAGGCCGTAGCGTCCACACCGAGAACAGCACGGGCCGCGCGAACCGCGGGATCACGTCGAGGCGGGCGACGACACACATGCCATGAGCGGCCGCGGCGCGCATCACGCGCGCGTCGGCTTCACCATCGCCGCACAGCACCACGCCGCCAGCAGGGTGCACGACACGCGCTGCCGTCTCGATGTACGCCTCCACCCCGCCCCGGATCTCCATGCGCGCTTGGGTGCGTTGTTCGTCGACTGAATCGATCGCCCGCCCCGGCGGAAAGTACGGAGGTGTCCCGGTGACGAGATCGAAACCCGTGCCCAGCGCGCGCACGACCGCAGCATCGCGAAGATCGCCGTGATGAATCGTAATGCGATCCGCGAATGTGCTGCGCGCGACATTCTCGCCCAGAAGCTTGAAGCTCTGATCTTGTGCTTCGACGCCGACCGCGCGCACCGCTGGCATCTTCCAAACCAAGTGGAGCAGCACGGAGCCGAGACCGCAGCCGAGGTCGAGCAGCGAGGCAGGAGCTGGCTGTGTTTGCCAGGCCACGAACGCCGTCACCACGTCATCCGACGAAAAGCGATGCCCTTTTTCGCGCTGCCAAACGCTCACGTCGGCGGTCAGACGGTCGTCAGTCAATGGCCCCAGCTCGGCGTCGACTCTCGCGATGCGTTTGGCCATGCTGTCTAACTTTCGACAGTAGTCCAACGCGCCTTCGAAGGTCAGCTCACTGTTGAATCGAGCGCGTGCCGATGTCATGGGAGGCGCGTGACGCACTACCTGGGGGCTTCCCGTTCATTGACGGTCAAGGGCGACGCACGCGAACGGGCGCGCCAGCAGGGCCTGGCGTGTGCCGGCGAGATGATGCGCGCGGCATCTTCGATCGGCTCGCTCGTGATCGAAGACAAATTCGTGGGTCGTGTTGCGCACGAAAGGCTGAGCTCGGTGGGTCTCGCGTGTGCCGGTGCGTACTACCTGCTGCGCCACGGCCCCGCATTGAGACGTCATTCGAACGCCAAGTATTGGCGCGCGCAGCAAGGGCTCGCAGACGGTGCCGGCTTGAGCTTGCCGTTGATGTTCGGCCTGGGCGCCGTGCCCGAGATCGTCGGCGCCCAAATGGGCTACACGCTCGGCTGCAGCGCGATCGCCTTGGGCGGCGCGATGACCGAAAGTGGCGGCGCGCAGATCGCTTACAACCACGACTTTCCACCGCGCTTCGGTCGCTACAATTTCGTGCGGCACAACCACCCGAGCGACGGCTTCGCGTCCGTCTGCTTGTCCTATCCGATCATGGTGGGGTGTCTCGCTGGCGTGAACGAGCGCGGCTTCGCGATGACATTGAACCACGCGTTCTCGACCGACTACGTCGGCAAGCCAGGTCTCTTGCTGACGACGCTGGTGCAAGACTGCCTCGATACCTGCAGCTCGGTCGCGCAAGCCATTCGGCTCATCACGGAGACTGCCGTGACGAACGGCGCGATCTTGACGCTGGCCGATGCGGCCGGCGAGCGCGCGGTCGTCGAGCGCTCGTGCGGGCACACCCGGGTGCGGCGACCGAATTCGGCGATCGACACAGGCGACCTGTTGGTCAGCTTCAACAAGTACAAGCACCCGGAGATGGCGGCGCACGAGGTGCCGCTGGGCGCCGTGTCGAAAGGGCTCATCAGTGGCATCCCCTTGCACGAGTCCAACGTCGAGCGGCAAGCCCGCTGGAGCAATCTCGTGAAGGCAGCGCCGCGCCGCTTCGACGACGCGGCCATCAAGTCGCTGATGAGCGACCACGCGGGCCGCGCGGGCGACAAGAACACGATCTGTCGCCACAGCGACGAGCTTTCCGAGACGCTGTGGGGCGCGCTGCTCGATACGCGCAGGCGTTCGCTCAAGGTCGTGTTCGGGCACACCTGCAGCGGGCCCTACGTCGAGTACGCGATCGACCCGATCACAGGTGAGTCGCGCTCCGCGCAGGAATTACTCCGTGCAGATGGAGTCCTCGGCGGGGCGCTCGCGCGCGTTTCTGTCCCTGAGGGCACGGAGGAATCTTGTTAGTTGATCAACCTTCGGTTGAAACGCCGCTTAGGGCGGCCCAACGCGGGCGCCTGATGTACCCTGGCGCGATGCGCAAGATGGCTCTGCTCGCGTTGGCCGCCGGCCTGATGATTCCGGGTGTCGCATCTGCGCAAGACGACGTCGGCGGCCCGGGTGACGACAGCGAGCCGGCAGCCAAAAAGAAGAAGAAGTCTCCGAACGTCACGGTGACACCCAACGACCAGGTATCGGCGGACGATCAAGTCGCCGCCGAGCCTCCGTCGTCGCTGCCGACAGACCGTAAGGGTCGACCCCTGAAGACGTTGCCTTACGAGGAATACGACTCGGCGCCGCCCGGCTACAAGCTCAGCGAAAAATCACGCAAAGGGCTGTGGATCCCGGGCATCACGCTGCTCTCCAGCGGCTATTTGTTGTCGGCTGCAACCTCGCTCGGTGGCATCTTCGTGGAAGGGTTGTTCTGCTTTGCTGGCGGCAATTGTTACCAAGGCCGCGAGTGGGGCTGGGGCTTTCTACCCTTGGTCGGTCCGTTCATCATCACCGCGGACAACGATTTCGATACGGGCTGGCACGTCACCTACGGCATCTTCGGCGTGATTCAGAACGCAGGCCTCGCGCTGACCATCGCAGGCTTCACCGCGAAAGAAAAAGTGTGGAGGCTGCAAGGTAGCAGCGAGCCTTCACGCGACCCGCAGCTGATGCTCGGGCCCGGCTACGCTGGGCTGCACGTGAATTTCGACTGACGATGGAACAGGCATACGAAAAAGCCTTCGCCGGCTGACAGCGAGCACCGCGCAAACGGCGCCAAAAAAACTCAGACTCGGGTCACCTTCCAGCGTGAGCGCGCTACACTCGGCAGAGTGAGAACATCCCGCGCGCTCGCGTTCGTCCTGATTGCCGTCGGCTGCAGCTCCCCATCCTCGCCGGGCGGTTCCCGAACTGTCGAGCCCTCGGGTGGGGCCTCGAGCACGACCAGCGTCGCTGTCGTGGACGACAACCTGCCGGAGCTGCCACCCGACCCGCGGGAAGCACAGCTGGCGAAGAACATCGAGCGCCTGCTGTCGAAAGAGCACGTGCGCGACCAAGCCGTGAGCGACGCCGTCTCCAAAGACGCCTTCCCCAAGTACCTGGAAGAGCTCGACGGCGGGAAGCTGTTCTTGCTGGCGAGCGACGTGCAGGCGCTGACCCCCTACACAGACAAGATGGACGACGAGCTGCGCGAAGGCGATCTCGTGCTGGCACGCAAGGGCGCGGCGATGCTCAAGCACAGGCGCGATGTGGTCGCCAAGCTGGTCGCGGAAATGTTGGCCAAGCCCTTCGACTTTACCGTCGACGAGAAGATCGAGAGCGACCCGAAGAAGGTGCAGTTCGCCGCAACCGAAGGCGAGCTCGCTGATCGTTGGCGCAAGTTCTTGAAGATGCAGGCGCTCGAGCGCATCACGCAGCTCGAAGATACCGAGCAAGCCCGAGCGAAGAAGACCCCGCCAAAGAAGGACGAAGTCGCCCCGGTGAAGCCGTTGGTCATTCCGCCGACGTTCGCAGGCAAAGAGGAGAAGGCGCGCACGGAGCTGGCGACGAGCTACGCCGTACGCTTCACGCGCATGGCGGATATGGAGCCGCTGGAGCCGGCGGAGAAATTCATCAACGCCGTCGCCAGCATTTACGATCCGCACACGCTCTACATGCCCCCGGCAGAAAAGGAGAACTTCGACATCCAGATCAGCGGTTCGCTCGAGGGCATCGGGGCGGCGCTGGGCGAAGAAGACCACTACATCATCGTGCGCGACCTGATCCCCGGCGGCGCCAGCTGGCAACAAGGCAAGCTCGAGGCAGGCGACCTGATCTTGGCGGTCGCGCAGCAGGGCAAAGACCCTGTCGACGTGACCGATCTGCCGATCGACAAAGTCGTGAAGATGGTGCGCGGTCCGAAAGGCACCATCGTGACTTTGACCGTGAAGAAGGCCGATGGCCACACGGAGAACATCTCGATCACGCGCGACGTCGTGCGTATCGAGGCTTCGTACGCACGCGGCGCGGTGCTCGATCGCGGCGCCAAGAGCGACTCGGTGGGCTACGTGTACTTGCCCGGGTTCTATGGTGAGACGCGCAGCGGCACCACCGGGCCCGGCGACCGCAACGCGACCGGTGACGTCCGCAAGCTGCTCGAAAAATTTCAGAAGCAAAAGCTCGGCAGCGTGATCATCGATCTGCGCGGCAACGGCGGCGGCCTGCTCGGGCACGCGCGCGACATCACCGGTCTCTTGATCGACACCGGCCCAGTCGTGCAAACGAAGAGCTCGGACGGAGAGATCGGTGTCTTGGAGGACACCGACAAGGGCGTCGCCTTCAGCGGCGACGTGGTGGTGATGGTCGACCGCTTCAGCGCGTCGGCCTCCGAGATCCTCGCAGGTGCGCTGCAAGATTACAAACGGGCCGTGATCGTCGGCACTGGGCCCACGCACGGCAAAGGCACTGTGCAGACGCTCGTCGATCTCGATCGCATGCGCGGCGGCGCGCCAGCCAAAGGCGAATCGATGGGCGTCTTCAAGCTGACGATCGAGCAGTACTACCGGGTCAACGGCGACTCTACGCAGTGGCGCGGCGTGGTGCCGGACATCGTGATGCCGGACCCGGCGTCTTACGTCGACTCTGGCGAGCGTTCACTCGAGCACACGATCCCGTGGAGCAAGGTCGAGCCGCTCAAGTTCAAGACCGTTCAGCACAGCTGGGACATGACGGCGCTCACGGCAGCCAGCGCGAAGCGGGTAACGGCGGAGCCGGTCTTCGGCAAGGTCGACGCGTTCGCAAAGCTCCTGAAAGAGCAGCGCAAGACGACCGAGTTTTCGCTGAAGCGCGATGTGTGGCAAGCCGAGCGCAAGAAGGACAAAGAGCTGCTCGACACCGTGCGACCCAAGCTGGACGAAGGCAAGCCTCGCTTCGAGGTGGTGCCGGTCGAGGACCCCGCAGCAGCAGCGCCGAAGCCAGCAGGCGACAAGCAAAACGACAAAGTGCGTGGCCGCCTCGACAAATGGCAGGGTGATCTCGCGCGTGACCCGTGGCTCGAAGAAGCGCTTCGCGTCATCGAGGACATGAAGCCGAGTAAGATTTAGTCACGAATCGACCGGCTTCAGTCGCAAATCGAATAGCCGGTGAGCTGGGCGTCGGCGCTGCAGGTGCCGCCGCTTGCGCAAGGTGGGTCGTCGCTCGGGTCGCACAGCTCTTCGGTGCCGACGACGCAGCTCTGCCGGCACTCCGAGTTTTTGTAGTCGCCGTTGCTTGCAGTGACGAGGCAGCAACGCTGGCCGTTGCAATCCGAGGCGCCATTGCACACGAGCAGCGCCTCGCCGCCGATGCAGCCTGTCGCGCAGTGGGGTGCAGAGCCGTCGGACGCTGCGAGACAGCAGACTTCGCCCTCGTCGACGTCGCAAGCGTCACCTCCGCACGGTACCTCCAGCGCGGTGGCAGCGGCTGTCGACGCGCTGCCGCCGGTGCCAGGCATGCCGCCGTCTGCATTGCCGCCAACAAGAGCGCCACCCGAGCCAGCGCCCCCGTTCGGAAAGCTGAACTTGTCGTAGTCTTGGTTGCAAGCGGCGAGCGTGGCCGCGAGCAGCGCAAAGGCCGAGTAGTGCCTCAAAACGCGGCTCCCACGCGGAACGAGCCAGGGCCGAGCTCGAGCCAAGCGGTCGACTCGTTCGGCTGGAAGAAGGTGGGCACCAGGAAGGCGGCGCCTGCTGCGAGCCCAATCGCGCCGAAGGCAACACTCACATTTGCCACCGTTCTGAACGCCGCACCGCGATCGGCGTCCGCTTCTGCGGAGGCTGGGCAGCGATTGCCCGGACAGCGGGCCTCCAGATCGGAGTGGATCGAAACGTTGGCCGAGCCGAAGCCCGCGAAGAACAGCATGCCGACGACGCCCACGCTGCCCAGCGTGAGGGCAGTGATGCGCTGGCCATCCCCCATGTCGAACGGGTGCATCGCGGGCTTCGCTTTCTTCTTGCGTGGCGGCGGGGGTGGCGCGGCTTTGCCCGCGAAGCTGACCGCGCCTTCTGCGCCGGCGTCGACGATCACGCTCCGTTCATCGATGCCAGCGAGACCGCGCAAGGTGACCTTCACGACGCCTGGGTCGACGAAGATCGCCTCGCTCGCCTCGCGGAGCGGCACGGTGCGGCCACCGACCAAGAGCTCTCCGGTGCGGCCTCCGAGATCGACCCGGAGCAGGCCGACCAGCTTCTTCAGCTCTTCTGCTTCTGCGCGCGCGCTCGTCTCGGCGGCCGCGTACTTCTTGTCCTGCTCCGCCGCCACCTTCGCGACCTCGACCGCTGCGACAGCCTCGCGATAGGCTTCGGCTTTGCGACCGAGCAGGACGAGCTCACGCGAGATGACGAGGCGCGTGTTGGCGCTGGCGACGATGTCGTACGAGGCTTGCAAGTCTTGCAGCGCGCCCGCGTGATCATTGGCTTTGGACTTGTCTGTGGCGCGCTTGAACAGCGTCTGCGCCGCCGACTTTTGCTCGGTGGTGGCCGCGGAGATGGGTACTCCGCCGGCGAACGCAAATGGGGTCACCACCACACACGCGACACAAAGAGAGGCAACGAGCAGCCTCCGCGCTGCGGCCGTTGCCCCCTCTTTGACCCCCATCACACGACTCTCTAGTTGCCGGCGTTGCAGGTGCCGTCGGCGTTGTCGCAATCGTCGCTCAGGCAATCACCGTCCTCGAGGCAGGCAAGGCCGGTGCCGCAGCTCGGGCAGTCATTGCCGCCGCAGTCTTCTGCCGTCTCTTCGCCATCGACGAGACCGTTTGCGCAGGTGGCCGGCGAGCAGTTGCCCTCTTGCGTGTCGCAGACCATCGTCTTGCAGTGGGAGTTCTGCGTGCACTGGACGCAGGCGTAGGCGAACGGGTTGTCGTCTTGCGGGTTCGGTAGGCAAAAGCCTTCATTGTTGGCGCCGCAGGTGGCGCCCACGTTGAACTCACCTGTCACCTGGGTACCCACGCAGGTGAAGCTCACGCAGTTGTCGCCGCCGCCCGGTATGTCGTCCGGGTTCTCGACCTGCTTGCTGGTGCCTTCGCCGTCACACACCGTGTCCTGACAGTCGCCGCCGATCTGCGTATCGAGCACGAGGCCCTCTTCGAGTGGCGCAAGCGCGCACGAGCCTGACTCGCAGGCGGCCGACTCACAGCTGCCCTTCGGGCAGTCGGAGTCCACCTCGCACTCGGGGCCCGTGGGGCCGCCAGCACCCGCACCCGCTCCGTCTGTCTCTGAGGGACAGCCGAGCAACATGACGAACCCCAAGCAACAGGCCAAGTCGCGACAAAGTTCCATCGCTCGATTCTAGCCAGAAGATCTGGCAGGCGCGAGCATTCACGCGCCTCGCTGGTTTATGCTGCGGGGGATGAACGTGCGCGCGTCCACCATTCTCCGCTTCTGGTTCGGTGAAACTTTCGACCAAGAGGGCGGCGCCAGCGACCCCGCGGCTGCAGGAATATGGTTCAAGAAAGACGCTGCTTTCGACGACTCGATTCGCGAGGCTTTCTCGGCAGATATGGAGCTCGCTGGGCGGCGCGAGCTCGGCGCGTGGGCGACAGAAGCCCCGCACGAAGCGAAGGGCGCCCTCGCTCTGGTCGTGCTGTGCGACCAGTTTCCTCGCAACGTGTTCCGCGACTCCGCAGAGGCCTTCGCTCAAGACTCACGCGCCTTGGGGGTCACGCAGAGTGGACGCGCGAAGGGTCTCGATAGAGCGCTCTCGCTGCTCGAACGCTACGTATTTCTGATGCCCCTGATGCACGCTGAAGATCGCGATGTACAACGTGAGAGCGTCGCAGCGTTCACGGCGCTGGCAGCCGCGGCCCGCGGCACCCCCATCGAGAAGCTCGCGGCAGCGGCGGTCGACTACGCCGAACGCCACGCCAAGATTGTCGAGCGCTTCGGTCGCTACCCGCACCGCAACGCGATCTTGGGGCGCCCGTCGACCGAAGAAGAGACCGCCTTTCTCAAGGAGCCCGGTTCGAGCTTCTGATCGGCTTGCCAAGCAAGAAGCGGCGGCCTTGGGCGAGGCGATTCATCATGGTTTGCATGGCGGCTTCGACCTCGCGATAGCAGCGCTCGAGCACCTCGGCGTCGTTCGCGCGCTCCGGCCCGAGCAGAGGCCACGACATCGGCGCACCGAACGCGACCGTTGTCTGAGCAGGCAACGGCAGGTACGGCAAGAAGCCGGGGGCGAGGCCCCAGGGCAGCGAGAAGACCAGCGGGAGCACCGCGGTCCGTAGGTAGCGGTAACCGTCGAGCTTCTTGGACAGCCAGTCGCCGCGCGACAGCACGATCAATTGCTCGTGCGTGCCGGTCGACACCACAGGGACGATCGGCACACCCGATGCGAGCGCCAACCGCAAGAACCCCTTGCGACCGCCAAGCTCGATCTTGAAGCGGTCGGTGAACGGTCGGAAGGCGTCGACATCGGAGCCCGGGTAAACCAGCACCGCGTGGCCATCGGCGAACGCTGCATGGGCGCTGTCGTGACCAGCGCGCAACATGCCGAGGCGCTCGACCAGGCCACGCATGACTGGATCGTGGAACAACACCTCGTGCACCAGACCGTACACGCTTCGCTCGGCGCCGAAATGATCGAGAATCGCTTGCACTGTGAAGAGGCCCTCGAGGGGCATCAAGCCGCCGCTGTGATTGCCCACCAGGAGCACGGGCCCTGATCCCGGCATGTGCTCGATGCCTTCGATCTGCAGACGGAAGTAGTGCCGCCCGACGGCGCGCACGAAGTCGGCGGCAAGCGCGACCAGCGCGGGGTCGCGCACGTCGGTTCGCGGTGGCCCCCCTGGCTCAGCTCGCTTCTGCCAGCGATCGAGGGGGTACTTCAAGATTGTGAGCCCCAGCGTCGAGAACGAGGTCATGAGCTTGCGCTCGTCGGCGCTCGTCAGGCTTTTTGCACGCCGAACCCAATCATGTGCGGCAGCGAGATCGATCACAGGTCGCATCCTAAATGAGCGAGCAAGATTCTCGACGGGGCTGTCACCAGCTGCCGCGCGAAAGGCCGAGAATCACGCTCCCTGATTTAGATTAGGATGCGACCTTCTCGTCGGAGGTGCTTCATGAGACTGAACGGAAAGATCGCGCTCATCACAGGCGCAAGTCGAGGCATCGGTCGCGCGAGCGCAGAGGCGCTGGCGCGCGAAGGAACCCACTCTGTCGTCGTCGCTCGCACCAAGAGCGACCTCGATGTGGTCACGAGCGCGATCGAAAGGGCCGGTGGCAAGGCTTCGAGCTTCGTCGCCGACGTCACCAAAGCAGCCGACGTCGCTGCCTGCGTGAAGAGCGTGATCGCAGCGCACGGCCGCATCGACATCTTGGTGAACAACGCAGGCATGGGCGGCTATCGCCCGTTTCTCGAGTTCGACGAAGCAGACTACGACCGCATCATGGCGACCAACGCGAAGAGCACCTGGCTCTTCTGTCGGGAGGTCATCCCGCACATGTTGACCGCCAAGGGTGGCAACATCATCAACGTCGGCAGCGTCGCGGGCCTACAGGGCTACGGCGGCGAGGCCATCTATTGCGCCTCCAAGTTCGCGCAATTCGGGCTGACCCAGGCGCTCGATCGCGAATATTGGCAGCGCGGCATCAAGGTCTCCGCCGTGTGCCCGGGCGGCGTCGAAACCTTCTTCGCGATCGGCGATGGCCGCACCGCCGGCAGCGAGCACATGCAAGGCTTCTCCACGCCGGAAGACGTCGCCGAAGCCGTGGTCATGGCCGCGCTACCGAGGGAGCGATCACGCATCGTGAACATCATCATGCGCCCCATGAACGAGGCCAGCTGAGAGAAGAGATTTGACGCAGAGGGCGCAAAGGAGACGAGAGGTCGCAGAGATTTTTTGGTTTCCCGCTGTGTGCCTGCGCTGCCCGGCGCGATGTCAGCTCTCCAGCCCCTCGTAAGCGGAGCCACAGCGAGCTCCGAACCCTAAATTACTCTCTGCGCCCTTTGCGTCTCCCCTCTGCGACCTCTGCGCTAAATATCCGTTCTGCCGCCTCGCGCTCAGTAGCGAATGACAGTGCGGATGGATTGACCGCTGTGCATGAGGTCGAACGCTTCGTTGATGCGTTCGAGCGGGAGCACGTGGGTGATCAGTGGGTCGATTTCGATCTTCTTGTCCATGTACCAGTCGACGATGCGGGGCACGTCGGTGCGGCCGCGGGCGCCGCCGAAGGCGCTGCCCTTCCAGACGCGGCCGGTGACAAGCTGAAAGGGTCGCGTGGCGATCTCTTTGCCGGCACCGGCGACGCCGATGATCACGCTGACGCCCCAGCCGCGGTGACAACACTCCAGCGCTTGGCGCATCAGCTCGGTGGAGCCGACACACTCGAACGAATAGTCGGCGCCGCCGCCGGTGAGCTCGACGAGGTGGGCGACCAGGTCGCCTTCGGTCGTCTTCGGGTTCACGAAATGGGTGAGGCCGAACTGCTTGGCGAGGGCTTCACGGGCGGGGTTGATGTCGACGCCGATGATCTTGTCTGCGCCAACGAGGCGCGCGCCTTGCACGACGTTGAGACCGATACCGCCGAGCCCGAACACGACCACGTTGGCGCCAGCCTCGACCTTGGCCGTATGAATGACGGCCCCGACGCCAGTGGTGACGCCGCAGCCGATGTAACAAACCTTCTCGAACGGCGCGTCTTTGCGGATCTTGGCGAGCGCAATTTCGGGCAATACCGTGTGATTCGCGAAGGTCGAGCAGCCCATGTAGTGGAAGATGGGTTTGCCTTTGATCGAGAAGCGACTGGTGCCGTCGGGCATCAGGCCTTTGCCCTGGGTCGCACGGATGGCGGTGCACAAGTTGGTCTTGCGGCTGAGGCACGATTTGCAGGTGCGGCACTCCGGCGTGTACAGCGGAATCACGTGATCCCCGACTGCCAGCGTGGTCACACCAGGGCCGACCTCCACCACGACACCAGCGCCCTCGTGACCGAAAATGGCGGGAAACAAGCCTTCGGGGTCGGCGCCGCTGCGCGTGAGCTCGTCGGTGTGGCAAACACCCGTCGCTTTCATCTCGACCAGCACCTCACCGGCCTTGGGCCCATCGAGATCGACCTCCTCCACGACGAGGGGCTTTCCGGCTTCGTAGGCGACTGCCGCGCGCGTTTTCATGGGGCCGGCAGATTAAACCAAACGGCTTCCGTTGTGGATCGCTCGGGTTCTTGTTACGTGCGGGGTTCCCACGTTGGAGGTGATCTCTTGTTGGTTGTGTCGGCTGATCTGAAGTTTCCGAACGGCGCCTACGAGAAGTGGCTGGCGCTCCCGATCGACGCCGGCAAGTGGCCAGACTGGTGGGACGGCCCCGTCATGAATGGGGAGAGCGACGGTGAGTACGCCACCGTCGGCGATCTGCTGGCGGCGTTCGCAGAGCTGGCAAACCAAGACGCCGAGACCTTTCTCGACCTGTCACGCGGTAACCACGTGCGCATCACGGCCGGGCTCGATGCCGACATCGGCCTCGATCAATTTCACCAAGACTTGGCGACTGCGCTCCGACACGCGCACGAGGTAGGGGGCCACGGCACAGCGCTGTTTCTGCCCCTGGGCCTACCGACTGCCGTCTCCATCGAGATCACCAGCAAGGGCTCGAAGCTCAAGCACGTCGACAGTGACGAGGCACTCTCGACCGAGGCGCGCGCCAAGGCGGTGTTCGACATCTCCGAATGGATGACAGCTCGCAGCGCAGAACCCGGGCTCACGCGCGCGGCGTATCGCGCGGCCGACGCCCGTTATTGGCTGCCAGAAGCGCCTAGCAACGCCGAGACAGAGGCGCTCTCACTGGCCACGGCGCTATCCGACAAAGAGATCGCAGCTGCCTTGCGCGGAGATGCGTTGAAAGGTCCTGCCACCGGCAGGGCGCGCAAGGCCATGAAGACGAGCGACGAGTTTCGCGCGGCCGCAGCCGTCGCCGCGCCCGAAGCGCGTGTGCTGGCCATCGGCATCCTCGCAACGGTTGATGCCGCAAAAGCCGAGCCGCTCGCGCGCGCGATGTTGGGTTCGAGCAGCGCTCCGCTGGTCGCGGCTGCGGCGCGCGCGCTCTCGAAGACGCGCGATACGGGCGCGTTCGAGGAGCTCTTGGCGGCGGCGAAAGCTGGCCTGACTGCAGTCGAGATCGGCGACATGATGGCGTCGATCTCCAGCAAAGAGCTCGACACCTTCTTGCTGGGCAAGCTCGCTTCGCCCTTGCTCGAGCCCGCCAGCTACAAGCCGCTGGCTCCCGGGTCTCGCGCGCACGGACACGCTGCTGAAGAAGCGCTCGTGCTTTTGGAGCAAGCCCGCATCGTCGTGAACGTGCTGACAGCCAGGCGAGTGAGCGCGGCGCTCGCGCACTTCGAACGTATCTTTTTGGATCGCAGCGCAGGTGCGCTGGTGTTGCGGCCTGTGATCGTCGACGCGCTGGTCGCGCTCGGCGGCAAAGCGATCATCAAGAAGCACAAGGAGCTGATCGAGCTTTACGAGGCCGGCATGGGGTTGGCCTTGAACTTCGACGCTGCCCGACGCGCAGAGATCTTGGGGATCGAGCTGGGAGAAGGTGTCGACTACAGCCCGATTTCGGGGCTTTTGGGAGACAAGCTCGACCAGCTGGTGGAAGAAGGCTTCATCGACGAGCATTCGAGCCAAGACGACGCGCCGAGCCCGGAAGAGTTTCTCGAGCTCATGGACGACTTTCCAGAGGCCAGAGCCCGCGGTTACGCGGTGGGGCCGCATCGCGCGGATTATCGCGTGACGATCGACGGTGTCTCCGCGAACCTCGCCGAGGTTGAAGACGAAGCCCGACGCGAAGAAATTCGCGAAGGTTTCACCGAGTTTGGCGAAGGCGCGCCCAACGTCGAGCTGGAGGGTGACCTGTTGCTGGTCAGCTGGGCGCCCACCAAACAGTAAGAGTCCAAATCCTGCTCTCGGGTCGGTCGCATGAGAATTGGAGCGGCGACCCCCCATGAGCAGGCATGACCTCGCGCGCCTCGCTTTCGCTCGCCTTCCTGGCCCTGTCTCTCTCGGCGTGTTGTCACATTTTCGGTGACGGCGACGAAAGTGATCCGGACGATTTCGACGACTGCGCGGAGAAAGACGAGGGCGACGAGTGCAGCCTGTGTGCACCTGGCGACCCCGACTGCATCGAGACGATGGAGATCAAAGTCTGCGACGCGTACGGCGAGTGCTCATCGTCCGAAGACCCATACGCGCACCATCACGACTAGGGAGCGTCTTCGACTCGATCAGATCAGAGCGGGCACGAGGTCGAGCAGGCTAGGAGTGTGTCGGCGCAAGGATTCGGGTGCGGATCGTCTCGCGTCAGGAAAAGTGGAGAGCCGTCAGCGATCAGCGGTCAGCCAGATCCGAGA